>Ga0302132_10000218_pt1 | contig 31362 bp, 20 predicted proteins | sample CB9_321_MG_FD_203113 | JGI IMG/M metagenome (GOLD analysis project Ga0302132, IMG submission 203113) | Marine microbial communities from Western Arctic Ocean, Canada - CB9_32.1 | ecosystem: Environmental > Aquatic > Marine > Oceanic | place: Canada: Western Arctic Ocean | collected 2017-09-19
TCATATTGAGGTTTGGAAACTTTTCCACTTTTGTAATCTGTAACAGTTAGCGATCCATCTTCTTCTTCAGTCCAACGATCAATGAACCCCAAAAGAGGAACGTCGTTGATGGAAGCAGAGAACTTGTCCTCTATCCCGCGGATCTTAACATCTGGTGGGTTCTCCATGCCGAAAACGTTTTCGACACACCACCATGCCTGCCAACGAAAGTCGTTTATATTCTTGATCCGAACCGTGCTGGTTTCTTCTATGAACTTATTTTCCCACAGTTCCCGAGCAATTCGTCTTGCTTCTGCAAGCGTTCGCTCTTCCGAATCCAACGCATAAAACCCTTCTAGAATTTCGTGAACGAATGTTCCTAAAATCATTGCCTCTGAGGTCGGTTCCGGTATTCGATCTATACGAGAAAACCTGTATCGGAGAGGGCACTGCTCGTAGGTCGTAATACTGGATGCCGATAGGTGCGTAGGTAAAGGTAGAGCGGTCATGGTAGGTAACCGTGCGAGAAACTAAAACCTACAGGCTTAATCGGATCGACGGTTTCGACCACCTTGAACATTTCTGAACCCTTCATCAAGTCTTCAAGGTCAGATTTAGAATCCAGCATCTTAGGAGTGATCTTTGCTCCATCAGTGGGCAGAGCATCGGCAATATTTTTTATCGCTGTTTTTGTTTCCACTTCCAAACTTCGACCGCTGATAACAGCATCACAGATGACAGGTCGTAAATCAACCATTAGAACTCCACCATCAAGGCTGATCTCAGCATCAGCGATGAGGGCATAATCTAGAAAGTCTTCTTCGGCTTGTCTAATGAACGCTTTACGTTCAGCGCCAGCAACCGGAGGCATGTTGCGCCGTCGCACTCCATCGGCTCGTTCTTTGAACCGTCGAACCATGGCCTCTAAATCCAGTATTTCTTTCATTTTCTTTCTAGCATCTTTCTGTGTTTCTCATTCTCCGCCTCAAGGGCTTCTTTCTTCTCTAGGAGATACTTATCGTATTCCTTTTGACGTTCGGCCATAATGTAGCCGTGCGTGTAAGTGTCTGGCGTGGAATCAATACCCATTAGTAGGTCTCTACTTCTTCCGTTACTTGTTCTGCACTAAACGATAGCCGAATGACTTCAACCTGACACTTCTCAAACTGGTCTGGATTCATATTGCGACCCGGCTTCTCTCCCGTAAAGCCCTGCTCCTTGAACCATGCACGGAACTCGTTCTTCTGGTCTTCGGTAAGCGACTTAAAATTACCTACAAAGACTTTCCACTTCTCCGCATCAACAGGATAGGACTCTTCGATTTCCAACGTCAAGGCTTCTTCACTTCGTGCCAGATGCAAGGCAATGCCAAGACCTTGACATGCCTTTTTAAAGGCATCGCTGGTTGCGATCTTGAAATCATTTCCAAGATCCATAACCCCGCCACCCTTAAGCGTCTTGATCTTGGTTCCACCATACGCTTCCTTGATGGCAGTCACCCCGTCAACATTTGCGACAACCCGGACATGAGAAATCACATGCTCTTTGTATTCGGGCTGAACATGACACTTGAGAACTTCATAGTTCCATCCACCCGTACCAAGCACCTTGTTCAACCGGGCGATGTATTCCGCCACGGCAACATAATCAAACTGACGCCCCCCAAGAGAGCGCTGATAAATGAGTGTCTCGTCAAACGGTTCTGCTAGTTGATCGGCCTGCGATTTTTCAGCCACGGTCATTGCTCCTATAGATAAGGTTGGTATTGGGTTCTCCGACATCGCAATACTCGTCGGCATCAATTCCTAAATCACGCAAAGCCTGCACCCTCCAATATGAGGGTGCTGCGTAATCCAGTAACTCTTTGATCATCTGTCGGGGACTTTTAGTTATCTCTCCGGTGTCCATGTCGATAGCGGTGTCGGCAATTCTTTGAGCAACCAATTCCGCCAATTTGTCATGGTCCCACTTTTTGCGTGGCGCACCAGTCTTGGTTTCCATATTGAACTGTTGGGCCTGAATCGGGGTTCGATCCCAATCGGAATCCAACAAAATCGACTTGGCTTCCTCCTGCAAAGAGGCGATAATTTTTTTCGCCTCAGACAGTATGAAACCCAAATGCACCAAACGGTAAGTCCGTTCTGGATCATCCGTCGTTCGCTCAAGGTGAACGGACTCGTCTAATTTATTTAGGGTTTCTGAAAGTTCCTCTTGGATGCCCACAGGTTCCTCTCCTAGTAGCAGTTGAAAACAAGATAGCACAGGGGTGAGAGAAGCGCAACCGGCGGGCAGGCGAACAGGTGTTCGATTTTTTGCCTTTTTACTAATGTTACTTTTAAAGTAGGAATACTTACTAACTAACAAAATCGTTACTCTGGGAGCAAGAGGGCGAGAGTTCTTGGCCCTCCAAAGGGAGAACCAAGATTTACTCCGGTCACAGTCGGACTGTCGCAAATGGCACCTTGCGCTTTGAACAGAAGCGGTCGGTCAGCGGGCATCCACACTTCATCCGATTTCGTTCTGGTGCTGGTGCTGACTGCTGCCGAGTTCCACCATGAAGTGTAGGTCAGGGGCGTCCCACCACAGGACGTTAAGATTCCAGCCCCTCTAACGGGCGAACGACGCTGGTCAGGCGACGCCGGAGAACCGGAAGATGGCAACATAACCCCACCGTCGGAACTTGTCAAGCCCTAGATGATGATCGACACCCGGCCACGCATTCGGTGGCCTAAACCGGCCACCTCGTTGAAGCAAGAAGAGGCGGCATCTACTTGATCGTCGTGCCACGCTGACTCTGGGAAAGTTGCCATTTCATCAAGGAGGTCTGAAATGTACGGTCCCCTGACGAGTCTGACGTTTCCGTTGGCAACGGCAGCAGACAGAGGTTTGGCACGGGTAACTTTGTCGCCCGTGGAGCGAATGCCGATGAAGTCGATACCGGGAAGGATGTAACGGGCGTACAGGTCGATCAGGCTTTTACCGCTGCTCCCCGGCTCCTGTTCCATCCGGACGGCGACGTGGGGGCCATCCAGTTCGGCTGTTCGGGCGACCAGTTTTTCTACGTCTGCTCCGTTGACTCTGACCCTTTGAACATCGATGAGGTAGAACACCCCTTGGTCGAATGCTCCAAGGACGCCGACGGTCCAGTCGGGATCCGGGTTCACATGAGATGGTTCGGTGGCGGCAAGATCCCAGAACCGACACCACTGAGCGTCCACGAAATCAGGAAGATCGGTTGGTTCCATGATGACGAAGTTCTCACGGTCGAACAGGCTTCCTGAGGACACCGCCCACCAGTCGCCTTTTTCTAGTCGTGCGCGTTCGATGGGGTCGATTTCTTGAAGGGCACGCCGGTATGAGATGGGGTCGATGCCGGGGTTGTCGTCTAGGAAACTGGGAACAAAGATTCGGTCAGGACTGTTGTCTCCCTCTTCGATGAAACGTTGTCTCACCCAGTTTGGGGCGGGGTTGGATGCCGCACGCATTCTGAGTGGTACTTTGGAGAGTTCACCAGAGTTTGGTTTACGCAACCGAGAGAAAAGATAACGATAGTCAAATTCACGAATTTCAGTTACTTCGTCCATTCCAATGAATTGAAATTCGCTGGACTTGTACCGTAAATAGTCGTTTTGGTTATTTAGGTAACCGAAGGTGATTCTTGCACCAGATGGAAATGTCGCAACATAGGTGGACCCATTCCACCTAATCTCGTCGTATTCTTTAACCCAAGAAAGAAATCTATCCATTAGAGCGCCGGGGAGGGCTAGATCGGCATATGTACGTCGGAACAGGATGGCAGAGTATGCGGGGATATCGACATATTGGAGAGCGGCCATCAGTAGGGCCGACGACTTACCACCTCCAGCGGCTCCACCGAACAGACCTTCAAGATGGTGAGAGCGTAAAAAGGTCTTTTGGGTTAGCGATGGAGTTTCTGGACAAAAAAGCGGATCCTTCGGCTGAAGGAACTCATAGATGTCCGACCAGTCTTTCATAATGGGTTATGCTACCTTGAAACCTTCGTCGGAACGTGACAGGATACGAATGTGAGAAAGATTATCGCTTCTGTGGGACGTTCTAATATTGCTCATGCGTGCATGGTGTCTTCTGTAATACTATTAGGTCTAGGACTGGGTCAGTTTCACATCGGCTGGGGGATCACAGCATGGGGACTTGGGCTGGGCATATACGGCTATCTGTTAGGTGCTGAATAAACATGGCATGGAATCACAACAAGGCAATTCAACCTGACGAGAAAAAGGCTATTTCAATTGGAGCGCCTGTTTCCTATAACGCCGGTCTTGTGGGTAAACCATACACCGACGGTTGGGATATTGAGCGAGCCTATCGCGAAGGAGTCGCTAAAGTCACTTGGGTCTATCGTGCCATTGATGCTATCGCTAGTAATCAGGCACGACTGCCGATCATGTTTCTTCAGGACAACTCTCCATTTGGGGAGAAGGTGGACCGAGATGAAGAAAACGCGAACGTTGCGAAAATTCTGAACCAGCAATCCAACGACGGCGAGAATTCTTTCCTTTTTCGGTATCGGCTTTCTGCCCAGTTGTTGATGAGTACCCGTGGAGTGTTTATTGAGATCGTTCGTGGCCGCGGCGGTGACCCGGTGGCATTGCATTTGCTTCCCCCGCAGAACACGGCTCCCATTCCCCACGAAAAGAAGTTCGTGTCGGCGTTTGAGGTTGAACTGCCGAACGGTAAGAAACAAAATCTCAATCCGAAGAATGTTATTTGGATCCGTCGTCCACATCCGTTGGACCCGTATTTGTCTATGACTCCAATGGAATCGTCGGGTATTGCAATAGAGACTGAAACATTAGCAAAGTTGTATAATAGAAACTTTCTTTTAAATGATGGTCGCCCCGGTGGGCTGCTGGTTTTGCGAGGGCAGATTGATGACGACGACAAACAGGAACTCCAAGCCCGATTCCGAGGAGGTCTTTCAAGAGCAGGCGGTATCGGCGTTATTGCATCAGATGACGGCGCGGACTTTGTCGATACCGGCGCTTCCCCACGGGACGCAGCGTATGAGTCTCTTAGACAAATTACGAAGGAAGAAATTCTCGCCTCCTTCGGAGTCCCCGAATCCATAATCGGTAACGCGTCGGGCAGAACGTTTGCCAACGCTTCTGAAGAGGGGCGTGTGTTCTGGTCAGAGACAATGGATCCACATTTGGAACTGTTGTCTAGGGGGCTAGACATCTTGGATGATAACTTTTATGTTACGTTCGATACTTCTTCGGTGCCGGTTTTGACGATAGGCAAGCAGGAACGTGACCGGTATTATTTGACGGAGCATCAGCAGGGTTTGATCACTGCTAATGAGTATCGGCATAAGACTGGAAAAGAAAAGGTCGATTCCTATTTGGCGGATTCGATGTTGGCGAACCCGAACTTGGCTCCGATTGGGAATACCGAAGAGGCGATGACCAAGGAAGAGGCGATGGGTGGCGCTGGTGGTCCGGGTGGACCGATGCCTCCGGGCGCTGAGGGTGAACTGCCACCTGAAGGTGCCGCTCCTCCGGGTGCCGCTCCTCCGGGTGCCGCTCCCCCAATCCCTGAACCCGCGGCGGGTGTTGCTGAACCGGAACTACCTCTTGGCGAGTTCCCAATGCCGAAAGAGGGAGTACCGGAAGGAATGGAAGTCAAGCATTTTGAATTGGGTGGCGAGTGGGAAAATAAAGCCGCACAGGATGTGGATCGTTGGGAAGCCATTTTTGCCCGGTCGTTGGAACGTTACTTCCAGCGTCAGGAGCGAGTGATTACTGAGAAGGTTTCCGGAGCCAAGGCTAAGCGCTTATTGAGTTCTGGCGATCTCACCGTTGACGCCATTTGGGATGTTGATACTTGGAACAAGCAATTGCGGGAAGACATGGCTCCGGTTATCGAAGGGGCGATGATGGAAGCCACCGTCACGGCCTTGAAGGAATCTGATGAAAAGGTTGACCCTTCGGAGGAAGAGATTCAAACGTATATTGAGTCTCAGTTGTTGCGAACCGAAAAAGTGAATGAGACTACGAAGAAGGAATTAGCAGCGGCGATTTTGTTAGCGATGATGCTTTTGGGTGATGATGATGATTCGGCTCCGATTTCGGCAAAGGTTGCTCTGCTGGTGACTGCTGTGGCGGCGGTATTTGTTGCGTTGCAGACGAAACGCTTGAAGCGGATTGCAGAGGTTGAGAGTAATGGCGCGTATAACGCTGGTCTGTATTTTGGTGGTCGCCGTGCTGGGGCTGACACTAAGACTTGGTTGACCCGTAAAGATGACAAGGTTCGTACCGGTCATGCAGTAATTGAAAGCCAGACTATTCCGATTGGGAATAGTTTCAAAAAGGGTGTGATTTTGCGATTCCCCGGTGATCCTTTGGCTCCACCGTCTTTGACGATCAACTGTCGGTGTCTCTTAAAATTCGGAGATTAAGGGTTTTAGTAAACTGCTTTTAGTAAACTTGCCATTTTGGGTTACGGTGTCGCTGTATACTCTTGATAGTTCGTCTATTTGGAGTCGCCATGCCTACAATGACTGTTATAGAAGATACAGATATTCAGTTTAAAACCCGTGCTGGCCAGATCAATATTGACAAGGCAGAGGGTATTGTTGAATGTTTTGTCGCGGCAATTGGAAACAAGGATTCCGTGGGCGACATCATTGTTCCGGGGGCATTCACAAGTTCCCTGAAACGTCGTAAGCCGCGTGTTGTTTGGGGACACAACTGGAATGAGCCAATCGGCAAAGTGTTGACGATTGAAGAGGTTAAGCCCAAGGACAGTCGGCTTCCGAAGAAGATGTTTGATGCCGGAGTTGGTGGCCTATACGCGCGAGTTCAGTTTAATTTGAACTCTCAGCGCGGAAAAGAAGCCTTTGCCAATGTCGCCTTCTTTGGTGAGGAGCAGGAATGGAGCATTGGCTACAAGACGATTGATGCCGATTACGACGCCACCCATCAGGCAAATGTTCTGAAAGAGGTGGAACTGTACGAGGTTTCACCCGTTCTCCATGGGGCGAACCAGTTGACTGGCACGCTGTCCGTGAAAGATAACGAAGCGTCCGAGTGCGGCACGGAGGGCGAGTTGTGTGCTGTTAAAAATTTGGTACCGGACGAGGTCGAAGAAAAGGCCGATGAAGAGGTGACCATATTTGCGTCATTGCTTGAGACGGCGGTTAAGGGATCTTTCGATGACGAAGATGTCAAGTTGTGGGACTTCGATGATGAACGGGCTGCCGTCACTAAGGGTGATGAAGCGTGGGTTGTGAGTTACCACTACAACAAAGACAGTTCCGAATTCATGTTTGCTCAGCCCAAGGCTGCGGTTTTGGAAACTTTCGTTCGTGTGCTGGAAGACACGGCATGTGGTTGTGAAAAGACTGATGGATCCTGTGGCTGCGACCACGAAGAGAAGTCTTTGGAGGAAGATCTTGAGGTCAAAGTTGGCCGCAAGATCTCTTCTAGGAATGTTCAGAAAATCACTAATGTTATTGAAATTCTTCAGAGTGTTTGCAATGAGGTAATGCCATCTGAAGGTCCACTGGAGCGGAAAGAGCCGCTAGTTGCAAAGGTTTTGATTCCGGGTACATATTCGGATTACGCAGAAGCAATTCCGTTTGAATGTGCTACGGAAGAAGAGATTGCCGATGTTGTAGAGGCGTTGGTGAAAGTTGGGGTTCCGGTTCAGTGCCCAACTCCTGAATCTGTTGCCTTGGGGTATAAGACTGTAGAGGTTTTGATGCCTGAAGGTGAAAAAGAAAAAAAGAGTGTTGCTCGCATCATGAGCAAGGCTTTGCTGAGTATCGACTGGCTAGTTAACGAGCCTTCCAAATAGGAGTCTAAAATGGCTAAAAAAGATAAAAAAACTGAAGCAGTGGAGCCTGAAGAGAAGACTCTTGAGGATGAACTGTCCGACTTGGAAGATGTTGCTGCTTCGTTATCTGGTGAAACAGATGAGAAGGCTGCCACCATCACCGGCCACCCCTATGACTTGGTTGTTGTCGATGATGACGATCAGGAAGATGACGCTGAGGACTTGCTGAAGCCACCGGGTGGCGTTGAGCAGGCCAAGGAGATGGCTCCGAAAAAGCGGGTTGTCGTTGTTGAGATGGATCCGGAACAGATCACTGACGACATGAAGGCTTATGTCGTTGAGGTTCCCGATGAAGATGATGAACTTCCAAAGGCCCACGTTCCTGATGAGGAAGAAGAGGGTCCGGAGTTGCAGCGTCGTCCGCCTTCACCCATGCAGGCTGTGCCAACGGAGGGCGTACCTAATACCTCTCCGATGACACCTGTTGGTGCTGGAGCCGTCGGTCCGCCGTTTGTTCCTGAAGAAGATGAGGACGATGATCTCAAGGGCTATGGCAAGCCGGGCAAGGGCCGACTGGCCCGCTTGATGGCGTTGGCTAATGGCGAAGATCCGGACGCAGAGGAAGAGGAGGACGATGACGAAAAGAACATGGTTCCCGCCTACCCGACGGCTGTTCTGATTGGCAAAGAAGATGATGCAAACGCAAACGGTATGGAAAATCGTTTGTCTCGTTTGGGCGTCAAGTCTCTAGGCAATTTCGACTTCTTGTGCGGCATTGAGCGAACCATCCGAAGCGGCGATGTGTGTAACTTCTGTCGTGGTGGATGCGCCAGCGAGAAGGGCTTGCCCGGATTGCTGGATATAGAGGTCGCTGCCGAAACCGAATTCAAGGGCGAGGTTGTTGACTCTGGATACGCACCCAAGGACGACATGTTCGTTCTGGATTTGAAGACCGAAGACGGCTTCAAAGAGGCGTACTACTCAGGCAATGGAACCCGATTGGGCTGGATCGCTTTGGACGAAAGTTTGAGTGTCAAGAGTCTTGAAGATGGCGCTTCGGATCCATTGATCGTTTCCTTTGAGGAAGCCGAAATGACGGCCCTCAAGTACGTCAAGGGTAAATCATACGGAGTGGACGTGGACTTGTTCCACGGTGAGGACGCTTACGTCGTTGAGATTGATGGCGTGGACGGCAAGTCGTATGACGTTTATGTGTCGATTGATGGGAAGGTTCTTGGAACCGACATGATCGAACTTACCGATGACGAGCAGGACGACCTTGTTGAATTGCGTCGGGAAAAGGACGCCTTGGAAGCCGAGTTGGCTCTCAAGACCAACTACGAAGGCGAGGCGCTGAAAGATTTGATTGAGGAAGGCGTTGCGCTTGAAGATGGGTCTTTCCCGATTGTGAACGTTGACGATCTTGAACTTGCAGTCAAGGCTGCTTACAGGCACGTTGAGGCGCAGTCTCACATTGAGCGTCGCGCAGAAGAACTAGAACGATCAGACATCATTCCTGCTGAGTGGGCTGAATCGAAGCAAGCAGAAACAGATGAGTTTTTGGCTTCTTTGATGGAACTCCAATTGTTGGAAATTGACTCTGACGAGTCAACAACAGAATGAGGTAATCATGGACAAGAAAAGTTATTTCGATCCCAACTTGGGACGGATCGTGCATGTGGGAGAAGAGCCAGAGGCTCCTCCTGCTCCTACTCCTGAGGCTGATGCCACGGGTGAACGGGCACGGACGGGAAAGGGTCATTTCGTTAAAGATGACGAAAGCACTCCCGATGTGAATGAAGCATACGCAGATGGAAAGACCCCCAAGAAAAAGGGTAAAGCCAGAAATTAAATCACCCTAGGGAGCGCTATGAGTGATAAGCCTCTTGAGGTCAAAGGGCCACAAGACCTAATCGACATAATCCCGCAGGAGAGAATTACCGGTGACATTCTTCGTGGGCACGGCCCACGAAGAGGCAATCTTGAGGCGCTACTGAAATTCTGGCGACCGATCATGAGATTGCCCGGTGGTTTTCGTCGATGCATCGTCATCCTTGCGAATCATCCAGAGTTGTATCCGCTTCAGCCGTTGTGCGCGTGGCTTCATCATGAAACGACTGGCAAGTGGCCGAATGAAGGCAACCATCATGGTGGGGGTGGGGCCGGTCGTGCCGCAGGTCGGGTTGCCCGTCGTGCCGTTCCCGGCAAGCGTCGTCGTCGTCGCGGCAAGAGTGAAGACGGGGTGGAGATAGCAAGTTGGAGGGTGTATCGCCGGTTGGCTCGTATGGATGGGGGCATTACGGCTCGCCCTATCGACGGAGATCAAAATGCTGTCGCCTACAAGGCGGCACGATTTGTGCAAGGTATGCAATCGGTTCCAATGCCGGGTTCGTTCGATTGGACTAAACAACCGATTGAAGTGAAGAGGGGTAGTCACGGTCGCCTTGGGCGGACGCTTTCAAGCATCGCCTCTTATTTCACACCGGGCGATATGAGCAAATATCGCAATCCGATTCGCTCCGCCATGTGGGGGGCTTTGTTCCCCGGCGGTGGCGGTGCGGGCGGTGGAGGCATCGGTGGTGCTGCTAGGCCGTCTATCGGCGGTGGTGCGCTTCGTTGCCCCACGGGGTACATCAACGGTGGTCGATTTACAGATCCCAAGTTGAGCAATTGTGGTGGTTTGATATTTGACGTTCCGGCGAAGGGGCCGGGATCGGTCACATCAGGTGATGTTTCTAAGATGACTCGTCGTTTTGAAAACGTGAAGCCACAGGATGTTCCAGATGTGGTTCGTGATGTGGTTGTTAAAAAGCCTAAGGGTGATCCTTTCGCTGTTGTTCGTGAAGCAGCGATTCGTCCTAATCGTGCAGGCAGTCCTGCCCGTCGTGATTCTGTTGTGAACAGTGTTGTCGATTTTGTTGGCGAAAATGTTGGGACTACTCGTTTGGTTCGGCGTGACGGTGTGGTGTATGAACCCACATTGACCGCAGAAGAACTAGTGAAGATGAAGGATCACGACGCGATCAAGGGTGCCGTGTATGTGACTTCAAAGATAGGGAAGACCGCAATCGCAGGAGATGAGATACGCCTATTGAGCAAGGGTGCTCATGCCGTTGAGTACGCCTTCGGTCAGGGTTCTGTCCGGGTGGAACGTAAGAAAGACATTCCGGTTGGGGTTGGAGCAAAGATGCGGACCCGCTGGGCATCTATTTCTAGGGATCCAGACATCATCATTAATCCGTTTTCTCATGTTGAAAAGTTTGTTCAAGAATTTTCAGAGTTTGTAGAAATCAAACCAAAGTTTAAAGGTGTCAAAAATCCGAATGAACGCATCGTCGTTACTTCTAGCGATGGTATGAAGCGTGTGGTTTCAAGATGGATTCATCACATGTTTCTGTCACCTCGCGCTCCTCGTCGCTTGTCGGGCGTTAAGCCTTACAACATTACTAAAGAATCTGGAACTAAAACTTTGCGTGAGCCACGGTTCAATCGTGAGCAGTACGCAGTGTTTTCTGTGGAGAAAAAGAATCTGTCGTTGAGGCCGGATCTTTCCGATCAGTTTGGAAAGCCGAGTTTGGCGGACCTTCGGATTAGTGACACCAACGGTATGAGTAGGGATTCGCTGATTGAACTAAAGGCAGCCCGATTTGTATTAGCCAAACTTGATGAAGACATGGCAGTCAAGGTGTTTGGTCGCCGTCGGATGCGCGGCGTGCGATTGTCTCGTTTCGCCCGTCGGATTCCCAAGGTTGCTCCCTACAACCCGAAGGCACGGGATGCTGATGGTGATGGTCTGGTTCAGGAAGGAACTATTTGGGAGCGACCTTCGGGAACGATTTTTCGTGGTTTGAAGGCTGGTGCTAGGAAACTGGCTGGCTCTGTTCAACTTGTTGATGGAGACGGCAAGCGTGTTGATTACAAGCCGGGCGAGAACCAGCGTTCTCCGCTTCGGACTTCTCGCTTCGATCCTTTGAAGCGTCGTGTGGCGGGAGCGTCTGAGCGTTTCGGTGGGCGGCGTGAACAGGGCATCCGTCGCAGGGATCAGGAGTTGGATGCTACAGCCGATTTCACTGAGGTCGAATTGCGGCGTCAGGCACGAAAGGCACGCAGGCAGCGGGCACTCGCAAAGATAAGAGAGCGGGGGGCAGGCGTTCGTGAGCGTCGAACACAGCGGATGGAGCGTGGCGCTGAGCGGGATGAGGCTGCCGCAGGGAGACATGCTGAACGGGCTACGGAACTGACTAGTGAGCGACGCGACCGTGATGAGTTTGATAGGTCGCGCCGTGGAATGAGTATCAGGCATCGCGATGAGTTGCTGGCGGAGGAGGCGCGTGAAACACCTGAAGGCGAAAGGCCGTCCGCCCGTGAGCGTCGGAAACGTTCTCGAAATCTGATTGGGGATCAGAGGCGGGAACGAGGAGAACTTAATGAGCAGAATCCGCGTCGTGAGCGTCGGACGCAGCGTCGTGATGAACGTCGTCGGAGAATGCAGGAGCGACTTACTGAATTTGGGGAGCAGCGTGAAGAAGGCATCCGGCGGGAAGATCGCCGTCGCGGTGCAAGGGCTGACTTTGGGAAGCGTGGTCCGAGTATTGCGGAGCGGGCTGCTGCCGCAGCCGAACGCTTCCGTGAACGTAGAGAAGAAGGTATCCGTGCCGAGGATCGTCGTCGTGGCGCTAGGGCAGATTTCGGGAAGTTGGATCGTGAACGTGAGGGTCGTCGTAGGGATCGCCGCGGCCCAACGAGGAGGAGCGAGAGGACTGAGGGGCAGCAGCGCGGTCGGGTGGCTGAAGCAGCGGACAGGGTTAGGGACCGGAACGAGGAAGCGATTCGTCGTCGGGATCGGCGCGAAGGGGCGCAAGCCGATTTCGGGAAGTTGGATCGTGAACGTGCAGAACGCCGTGAACGCAGACAGCGGCGTCGCGAGGGTCGTGGCCGTGGTTTGGCGGAAGCGACTGAAAGGTTTAGGAACCGGCGCGAGGAGTCAATCCGTCGTCGGGACCGTGAGGAGGGGGCTGTAGCCGACTTTGGCATTTTGGAACGTGAGCGTGAAGCCCGTCAGGCTGCTCGCGCTAAACGGGAATTGGATCGACAGGCGGTTCGTAGTCAGCGCCGGGAGCGGATTCGTCGCCGGGTTGAAACGTTCGGAGAGCGTCAAGAGGCAGCGATCAGGCTCAGGGATAGGGATGAGCGGGCTATTGCAGACTTCTCTGAGATCGAATTGCGGCGCGAGATGCGTCGTCAACGGGTTCGTGATTTCACTCGTCGGGTCAGGGCAATCAGTGCTGATAGGGATCCTGAAACCCGTGAGGCAGGTAGGAAAGCGGCAAGGGTTAGGAACGACCGGTCGGCAGCCGTGTCTAAAAGGTTTGATGCACTTGATTCACGCGTTCAGGGGATGCCGGATTGGCGGGCCGAGGGCGATGCAGAGGCTGCACGGCGTAGGCGAGCGATGAGGGAGGCCGGTGTTGAAGAGCCGACACTAGAGCGCGATCCGGTGACTGGAGAACGGGAATGGTCGGACCGTCTGGCGAATCTTCAGCGTCAACGGGCATACGACGATCTTCTGAAGCGCTCTACGCGCCGCCCAATCGAAGACCTCACAGCAGCCGAGCGCCAAGAGAGAGAAGAGATCGAACGCATCCTAAAGATGCCGACATGGGAAGCCGGAGGCACTGCATCGGGCAGAAGGGACATGCAAGAGCGTCTTCTGGAGTTGGGCGGAGAAGATCTAACGGGAAGACAGGCGTACTTGGATAGCGTCCTTGGGGGTCAAACGCTCCGGAGTCTGGGGAGCGACAGGGAGCCTATTAGTCCAACCGCGAGAATTGAGGAGATCGACGCTCTTATTACAGAGTTGAACGATAAGTTCTTCGATAAGTATTGGGACTTGGATGCGAACGGGTACAACGTTGAGTCTGGCATTTATATGCATAGTCGATTCGGGGATCCGATAGATCAGGGTGGCGGGAATGCAATCGGGCGCAAATATGACGAATTGGTCGCAGAGCGCGAACAAATTCTGCGTGGCTCCGCTGAACAATTCCCCGGCATTGACCCGGATGATTTACGAAAAATACAACACGGATTGTATTCGTGGCGAGGCACTAATAGAGACAAGATAAAAAGGCTTGATGAAATCCATCTTGAAATCGAAGCGTTGTATGACGGACAAACAACCGGATGGATGGGCGTATCAGATGCACATCGTGAACGGTTTGAGGAGATACAAGCGAGGCTTGCCGAACTAGGACGATCCGGTCCCCATCGAACCGATGGTGGTGGGATGGCTGTATTCGAAGAAAACATCCACGGGATGGCAGTCGTCAATGAGATGCCTTCTGTTGATGAAATGGTACGGGCTGAAAGGCTCTATGACAAGTCGAAGGCACGGCGTGATCGGTTGCGGAAGATTCGGGAACGTCGCCTAGCGGGCGAAGAAACAGATCCAGCAGAAATATTTATGGAGCCGGTTCAAGGCATGGCCGTTGTCAACACATGGCAGGAATCGTTGAATGACAGGGTACGGGGGATTTCCGCACAGGCTCGCGTGAAGGCTAGGCGTGAACGTTTGGAGGCCATTCGGGAACGTCGCGTTGCGGAGGCAAAAGCCAGAGATGCAGATTTCGATCCAGATGATATTGACCCAGATGAGTGGCATGACGAAGGCTCTCCAGAGGGCGGCATATTTGATTTGGATCAGGCGATCATGGGGATGCCTTCTGTTGAAGAGATGGTTACTGCTGACAGGGTGTTTGAGCGAGGGCTGGCACGCCGTACGCGTCTGAGGGAAATTCGGAAACAAAAAGAGGCGAAAGCAAGAGAAGTCAGGGATGCTGGCGTTTCGCCTGCGCTTGTCGATCAGCCGATACAGAACTTGGTGCCGACGCCAAACGATTCGGATCTTCCCGGTGAAGATGTCCTGATTCGTTACGGACAGGGTGATGAAGTCAAGGTTGGGTCGCGCATTGGAACGGTAATTCGCAGTGATCCGGGCGACGGCGGTCGTGGAGCCTTCTATGTGGTCCAATTCGATGATGGAAAGAGTGAATCGTTTCCCATGTATCGGGTGACGGGGGATTCGGACTTGAGGCGTAGGCGTCGTGCTGAGGGAGTTGAACGACACTTTTACCCAGATGGGGCGATACCGGTTGAGGATTTCACTTCACAGGGACTAGTTGACGAAATGGCGATGATCAAGGAAAGGTGGGATGGCGCAGATGTCATCCCAGTCGAAGACATGATTCGTTTCGACAATCTGAAAATTGCGTGGCATGAGAAGAACCCTACGGGGAATCTGGGAGCCGTTCGCAATAGTCGGGGTTATCCCGTTGATATTAAGCATGTTGAATATGGTGATGGAACGAGGGCTAGTTCTGGACCCGGTACCGGGAGTAGCAACACGGGAATGGTTCGGGGGATGCCTTCGGTGGAACGGGTATTGGGTTTGCCTCCAGACACGTTTGATCCGGACCGTGATATCGACCCTGATGTGTACCACGACGATCCGGACCGTCCGGGCGCTGCCGGTGATCGGATTATTAGGAGTTTGTCTGCTGCGGTGGCTGAGTGGTTGGGCGAAGATTATTTTGATGCTTTTGAAGATCATGAACTTGACAAAGCAATGAGTGACGCTTTGTTGCTGATTAGGGCAAAGAATGGTGGAGATCTTCGGTTTGCTGATTTCATTGAACCTAGCGAATTTTGGCCTGAAGGTTTCTTGCACGCAGAACTAACGCTAGAGGAGTTGTTTACTAAGGAGGGAGTTGAGAAGGGATTGCTGGCTGGGGTGTATGACGGCGATATTCCAGAGGGAGTTTTGCTTGAACTACAAAATGATCATGGGTGGGAGCGTGATCCGATTGAACGGGTTCAAGCCATAGTCGATGCCGTGTTGTTCCATAGTGAAGAAATGGACAATCCGGAAGTCTTCTATGAGAACGTGGCACAGGTTCATGGAGAGACTTGGGAGTGGGAGCGCATGATGTATGCGTTCAGGACGAAGAAACTCCATGAGGACAACGTATTCAGTCGGGAAGGCAAGATACGTTTAGCGTTGACTGACCGATTTTTGCAAGAACGTCGTTCGGAAAATAGACGACGACGCAATGCTCTTACTGCCTCGTTGGAAGATAGCAACTCAGGTGATGGTGGATTTGAACCACAGGGCGATGCTGATGAAGTAGATGTTCCTGATTCAGATAAAACGTTCTTGCAGAAGATTGTTGACAAGTTTACGTTTAAGCGGGTCAAGGTCACAGAACGGGAATATGAGCGCCGCGGCAAGGGGCCGGATTCAATGCCCGGTTCTTTTGAGGAGTTGGGTATTGACGTAGACGAGATTTTGGCTAGAGGCAGTACGACTCCAGAGGAGCAAAAACTTCTTAAGAAATGGGTTATTTCAGCATTCTCGTTGGGTTCGGCCAATGAGTTTGCTGGGGCAGACGATTACATGTGGCGGTTGCGAAGCGAGATCGACGGTAGTGCAGATCTGCCGGAGATTGGGATTATCCAAATTGGAACTCGTATACAGTTGGAATTTCATGCTTCTATCGAATTCAAGCCTCCTGAAGATTTTGTTAGCAGGGGCACGACTTACAAGGCTGGCGAGTGGCATGTAAGTGGTAAAACTGATCGACAAATAACAATCGCGCAGCAGGCCAATGGCGATGCCACAAGAATAGAAATTGACAATAAGCACATGTATGTTGATTCGGCACGGGCTGGTGTTAAAGGAAAGGGTTTTGCAACCTTCTACAACACCAACGCTTGGCTGCATGTCAATCAGTTGGGTGGACCGAAATCAACTATTCGGGTTGATGCGGCTGATGATGGAGAGGTGGTTTGGGGCATACAGGGATTTAATGACCCTCATGTAGTTGCAAATGCCATGGGGGCAATATTCAAAGAATTGTCTGAATACAAGAGAACTGGCAAGCCCGGTTTGATTCGTGATGACGCAATGTTTGAAGCGCTGTCAAGGCTCTACAGTATTCATTCCGATTCTTTGGGTGTTCCGATGAACGAAGAACTCTCTCCTGTCACTCTTGGGATGATTCATTCTGTTTTGCGAAGGGATGGTCGGCATCCTTGGGAAGAAATCGGAAAAACCGCCATTTCAGCCATCTTTGAAGACCGGGATGACGACGTTGACGCTGTTGAAAAAGATCCAAATCAGAAAGTTGATAAAAAGAATCCGACGCAAAACGGAATGGTTCAGAATGCCTATGGGAATTGGTGGATGGTGAATGCCCCATTCTTAAGTGGGGCTGTGCAGGTTCATCGTGAGAGTGCTGTCGGTAAGGGGTTGGATGAAAGCGCTAAGCGGATCAAGGGTGATGTGCCGGATGTAGATGTCGATACACCGGATTCCCCACGACGGCGAAACCGGGCGGCGGAACGCAGGGCGGCAGGGAAACAGGTAGTGGAGCCACCTTCCAGAGTTCCTTTGCAAACTGGGCGCAGGAGGGCTTCGTCACAGTTGTCGATAGGTGAACCAGACGAATTGGGTCGTCTTCCGTTGGTTTCAACTTCGATGGAAGATAGCGACATCAAAACGCCCGCAGCCGCTGCTGAACATATTCGTGGTGGGGGAAAACTTAGTGACGTTCCCCGTGAGTTGATTCTGGAAGCAGTTTTGGAAAATTCCAGTGGATATAACAACGACGCACCGGATGATTCAAAACTTTTCAGATTGATAAGCGTTGACGAGAACGGTGATCCCGGCAAGTCAAGTAATCCGGGCACTTACGGTACGTCGTATATTTTTCTCAAGAAGGATGGCGAACCGGGAGCGGAACAGGGATTCATTATCAAAAGTCCGGATTACGCATACGAATCGCGTGGACTTAATGGTGGGGCTGACGGTTCAGGCAGCAGCATTGCAAATGTCAGCCAATTCAACGAGATTATTGGGCGTTCGATCAGCCAGTTGATGGGAGATCCGACCGGTGGCGTGATGCTAGATGGCACCGACGACAGAGGTCAACCTTATATTGTCATGGAGTTCAATAACGTGGTTGCTGACATTGGGCACGAAATTCCTCTGGCATATATGAATTTGGAGGAGCGTACCGAACCTGAAATGTTGAAGTCTCGTCTTAGGGCTTTGTTGATCGGTTACAGCATGGGTTTGGGCGACAGGCATGGCGGCAACCTGTTGGTTGGCTCAGAAGATGCGGCAGGCTCATCGGCACGGGGCGTAACCAATATCGACTTTCAGCGGGCGTGGGGAGCGGACACGGATATCCGTGCTTACATAGATGGACACATGGCCGAAGGAGATGGTTTTCCCGGTCTTGGATTACTGGGTGACTTACGAACAGCAATCAGGGAAGGCAAGTTGAGCGAATCAGAGTTGGCCCTTGTGATTGACGAAGTTCACGAACAGATGAGACAGATAAAAGATGTTCATTTGGAAAACATCTTTAGCGAGTTGTCTTCAATCCACGAATTGGGGGCACGATCCCGCCCGCCCGGTATGCCCTCCACGGGACCACAAGATGTGGAGATTCATGCGTCGGCAGTTAACGATCATCTGGAGATGACATTGAGCGTACTTTCCGGTGGAGAGATGCTGTTGTCGGAACTTTTGGCAGACACGACAGATGAAGATCAGTGGTTTGCAGAAGGGCAGCAGTTCTGATGGCTAAATTTTTAATCACTCCTTACGGACAATCAGTCGAACCTGCGATTATTATTGAGAATAATGACAACCATTTTGATATCGGTGGAAACGAACAATTGGCAGCACAACTAGTTGAAGCCATGGATGCTTACGACATAGACGAAGAAAAAAGACTGGCCGCTTTGATTCATGGCTCCACGTTCATCATGAGGTCGCATAAACTGGGAGACACAGATGATCCGGATGATAGAAAAATACTTAATGATCATAAGAAGAAGTGGATGAACGAGAATGGGTAACGTTAGTGCAGACACGATTGGCAAGATGCAGAACTATATAGAGGCGCGTAATTCGCCTGAGCGGTTGGGCATTGTCGAAATGGTGTCTCAGTATGTTCTATCTGATCTTTCTCCGGAAGAAGATAAAGAAGAGGCTTTGATTCTGTCGCGCTATCACTTGTCTACGGATAAGGGAACAGAGGATTTGAAAGCGTTGTATCCGGATGCCGTCAGTTGGATGGAGGAAGGTAATTCATGAGATATCCGGAACATCGTTTGAACGAGATTGCTTTTCGTGCTCGTTTATATGATCTGAACCATATCCCTCTTGAAAAAGGGATAGCGGGGATGATCAAACGCGTTCCGAAGGTAGTTCCGTATGACAATGATGCCCGTGATGCTGATGGTGATGGTCTAGTTCAAGAGGGAACAATCTGGGAGCGGCCTGCTGGTACTCGTTGGGTAAGCAAGTTGGGTAGCGCTCTTGCTTCTGGTTTGCGTGCCATTCCGGGTAATTCCAAGATCGTGGATAAAGACGGCAACGATGTTGATTACAAACCGGGAGATAAGGCACAGGGTGGACGGGCGAAACTTCGTGGCTTGTTGGCTCGTCGCCGGTTGCGTCGGGCTGGTCGGCGTACCCGGCGTGCGGAGGGCAGGCGTGAAGAGGATACTGAGCGCACGACTCCCGAAACTTACGACAAGTTAATTGAAACTTTAGAAAACGCTGCGAGTGCGGCAAGTCAAGAGCGGCTGATCGAAGCGGAGAAGGCCCGTGGCGATGAGCCGATGGACGGTGCCTATCGTTCATTTTGGGACACGTTCATGGAAGCGTTCACGGGTATGAATGGTGGTAAGGAGCAGAATTCCCGTGATAAGTCACGCAGTAAGGCTGCTCTTCGTAAGGCTGCTCAGATGGAGGGGAACCGGCGGACGGCTGGCGATGAGAACGGCAATGCCCCTGATAGTGACAGGGAAGAGGAGTTCGATGAGGAGGCATTAAGCGGTAAGGGTGTGATGCCTTCTGCGATTGAAGAGCATCATAGGAAACTTAGAGAGGATCCTGAGTATCGCAAGCGGTGGAATCGTGCGTTGCGTGAGGGCCGGATAGATCAGTTTATTGAGAAGGAGGGTTTGAGGCCGGAGTTGGTTGGCCCGGAGGAGAGGCGACCCGGTGGGGGGCTTAAGCCACCGCCCGATTTCGATATAACTCCTATTCCCGATGGCGGGGATCGCGATCCCGACCGACCCCGACCCCGAGTTGATCCCGAGCCATCAACGGATAAGCCGGGTACCGGGGTAACGCCCGCTGGCCGTCCGGGCGATCACCGGCCCGGACAAGGACAATTAATCAACATTCCTAATGCTACTGATGAGCAGATTGCTGAGCACATCTGGACGCAAGAGGGTTTGAGAGATAGGGATCGACCGGGTGCTGGAATGCGTCCGATTGACGGTGACACGCGTAGACATGACCCGGATTATTACGACCGGCTGATAGCAGAGAGGGATAGTCGTGCGGAGGCGGATGCTCCAGAGGCTGATGTTGATCCGGGGTCTGAATTACCCGACGATGTAATTGAAAGCATTGAACATTACAGGGATACCATACTGCCTGAATTGAGTGATGCAGAGTTGGCTCAAGAACTCGCTTACCTGCGAGATGCTCTGGCCGCTGATGATGTGGCGGACAGGTTCCCAAGGAATGATGGGCCTGAACGGTTTGCTTCGGCGTTGCAGGAGCAGCGTCGTCGTCTAGTGGCGAGCAGGGGTGAAGGAGAAGAGGACGGCCCCCCAGAAGAACCAGATCTCGCTGAGTGGTTAGACCAACAGCCTTGGAGTGATGTCGAACTAGATGGCGCGACAGATGAAGCAATAGCGGCTCGTCTTACCCGATTGGTTGCCGCCGATCCCTTGGGCGACGATGCGGAAATTACTGCTGAAGTCGAACGGTTGAGGCAAGAACAGCGTTCTCGTTGGGAAGAAGAAAATCTTCCGGGTGACGCATTCTTCGATAATGATAGTTGGATTGAAGGCGACTTCGCTTGGGATGATGACGCCATTGATGCCACGATTAATGTTGCTCTTGCCACTGACGATATGCGGACTATAGAAGGAATAGAACGCTCGCTTCAAATGTATCGGGATGACATGTCTGGTGCTGACTGGGCTGGTGCTAAAGGTCGTCGGTACCGGGAAATTCAAGAGATTTTGGATCGTAGGCGTGCGGAAAGAAATCGTGCGACTAGGACGGAGCCGCCGGAGGACAGGGATGCTCCAGAAGCAGATACTCCAGAAGCAGATACTCCAGAAGCAGATACTCCAGAAGCAGAGGATAATTTTGGAGGACGTAATAACGACATCGTGGATCTGAGCGATGAAGAAATTCAAGAACAGATAGATGATCTTGAGGGTATTGAGGATCGAACACTGGAGCAGCAGGCGCGTTTAGATGCTTTGGGCGATGAGTATGACGAACGGTTTGGAACTGAAGAGGAACAGGATCAGGCTATTGAAGACATGGATCTGGAGGAGCGGCTGGAATGGTATGAGACTGATCCTGCGACTCTTTCCGATGAGGAACTTCAGACTGAAATCAATGAACTGAATTCTGAGGAGGATTTGGACGAACACGCAATGGAGTGGTTGACCAAACTTTCCAACGAGGATGACAGGCGGCAGGAAGCCCGAGACGAAGAATCAGAACGAGAAGCGGCAGAAGCGGAAACGGCGGAAGAAGCCCGTCGGGCTGAACTGATTGAAGAGCAGCGAGATCCGCGGGATATGACTCCTGAGGAAATGGCTGAGGAAATGGCTGCCATTACCAGTGCTGATGATGACGAGTTGGCAGAGCATTGGGGTTCACCAGACGCGGCACTGGATCGCCACAACGCTTTGCAGGATGGGTTGGATGCCCACGAACAGAGGGAAGCGGCACATGCTGAGAGGGAGGAGCAGGAAGATCCCACGGGGATGCATGAAGAAGACATCGGTGAAGAGATGTCGGAACTGTTTGATATCACGCAAGATGAGGACTATTCGCCAGAAGCACAGAAAGAGGCTCAGGATCGTTGGAACCTGCTAAGTGCTGAACTGGACAGGCGTGAAAGGGAAACGGAACAGGACGAACGGGATTTGTCGGATGCGTTAGATGAGCGTCAGGCTGAAGAGGATGCTGAAGAGGCTCGCATTCGTGAAGTGGAAGAAGCCGAAGCCGAAGCGGCAGCCGAAGCCGAAGCAGCCCGAGAAGCAGAGATAGAAGCAGATGAACGTCAGGTTCGTGTTGATGAACATGAGAACAATCCTCCGGACAGTCTTTCTGAAGAAGATCTCGCTAATGAGATAGCCGAACTTAGTGATTCGGAAATCATGGATGATCTTGACACGGCGCGTTTGACTGATCTTGAAAATGAAGTCGAACGTCGTATGGAAGCGGCGGCTACGCGTGAAGACAGGAATCGGGGTGAACGTAGTAGAAGTCTGAGGGGACGCAGTAAGGAAAGTCTTCAGGAAGAATTAGACGAGTTGATGGAGGATTCTGACCCCGATGAGGCTCGTATGGATGCGCTTGAGGCCGAGTTGGATCGTCGGGAAAAGGTACGCAATCGTGACGGCAGGCGAGACAACCGGCGACGTACAGACGAGTTGGAAGCAGCAGAGGAGCGTGAGTTTGATGGGGAGGGGGAGGATGACGAAGATTTAGCCTTGCCGGAAAGAGATGTTGTTGATTCTGGCGAGGATGATGAGGCTGTTGATGCCGATGAGGATCGGGTTAATCCTTACGCTGTAGATCCAGAAGAGGGGATGACGACTCCTCCGCCGGAAGAGCCTGAGACGATCCCACCGGCAGCAGCAGATCCCGTTGGTGAAGGTGGCACGGGTCCGAATGGCGAGTGGACGGATGCGGATGAGGCGGCAGATCCCGCTGGTGATCGTTACGCTGAGTTGGAAGACAAACTGGATAGTTTGGATTGGGACATACATGCAGCGTTGGCTGCTGGTGATGACGAACTAGTTGTGTTTCGTTTAATCAGACGAGACGAATTGCTAGAGGACGCCTTCGCTACGATGTCCGACTTCGGTGGTGAGATCGGAATTCACCGGGCGATGTATAGGCATAAGCCTGATGCTGAACTCTTAAAGTATCTGGCCGAACGTGAATATAAGGATGGACAGAAGGCAAGGGAAGATGGGGGGCCAAACCGTGAGCATTATGAAAGTAATCAAAAGTATTTGAATGTGTTGGCGGAGGTTCACAAACGTGGCTTGTTGGATTCAGGAGATCCTGATCCCGATCCGATTACTGATCCTCCGGAGGCGGACCTTCCTGACCCTTTAGAGGGTAAGACCCCGGAGGTCGCTGAGGCGGAGGAAGCCATAAGGCGAGATTGGGACGGTTATTCTCCGCAAGAGAAAGAGCATTTAGCCCTTCTTTTCATAGATGCTGAAATAGCGAAACTTGAACAAGGGCTGATTGATACATATCGCGGTAAGTCTGCTGTAACTTTCTATCCGCTACCGGATGATGCTACGCCGGAACTGATAGACCTTCGTGCCAAGCAGGAATCGTTTCACAACGCGAAGGAAACCTTGTACCAGTTGTTGGCGCAAAGGGACATGTCTGGAACGTTGGGGGGCGTTGAACATTACGCTGAGGACAGACTCGATTTCGTTAAGGATATTGCGGCAAAACAAATTCTTGCTGCTCATATTTTCAACAAGTTAGATCAAGCCGATTTGGGCAGAGTAACAGACGCTCTTAATTCAAATACAAACATGGTGTCCGACCTTGGCGGTGGGGTGGGAGTACCTTATATGCCTCAGTGGTCCAGAATGGAGTACGGCGATGACTTCGATAATGAGGAGATTGTTTCGGGATTAGTAGAGTTGGCAGTTGCACGGATGCAGAGGAAGATGCAAGCAGATGGAAAAGTGGTTACCGACGAACAGGTGGCCGAAGCAGTATCAATAGTAGAACGAGATTTTGCGGTTCCGCTTGGGGAAGCGGCGAGAGACGAATTGGATCGTCGGATAAAAGCAATGGGTAGTGAAGAACTAGGCGGTACGGCTGATCCTTTCCTTCTGGATCTGATACTGAATACTCCTAGCGGTAGTGGTGCCATGAATCAGAGAAACAAATTTATACAAGATCTCTGGTCGGTAGAAGGAAGAGGAATAACGAGTCACGATTTGATGCAATTGGCAAGTATTGATGCTCCGAATCTTGGTAGGGGCATGAGTGAAATTGGTCGGCTCGCAGTCGAAGACCTTGGTCTTACAGGTCGTGTTTCGCCGTCTGCGTTCTCTAATCCCGATTTGCTTATTGGGGATATAATTTCGACTTGGAGTAGGCAATTGCATCTTGGTGAAATAGACGAAGCGACTTTGGTTAGCAATCTTAAGAACCTTCACTACGACTTGGCAAAGTCTTACAAGAAGCACGCGGCAGCAGGATTAGCGGCATCCCGATCAGGTCCGGGCGCAAGAGTTCATAAGGATTTGGCGACAGCACTTTTTGGGAATATTGGACGAGCCGACCAAGCAAGCACTGAGGAATTGTTTAGTGCCGGAGTCAAGGTCGGGATGATTGTATCGGCTCAAAAGGGAGATCTCAGAAATTTGGCGTTGGACGGAGTTATTGATGTTCAAATGGAAAAGACTGAGACAGATATTATTTCTGGTTTAATAAAAGATCTTCGGGGAGTTTCGGATATGCCCGTGTCGTTTGGGGTTACACCCGAAGGAGGATCGACGGTGATGAGAGGCCCATCGGGGGGAAGCAGGGGGAAATTGACTCCGGTGCAGCAGCAAGCGGCGGGCGACATGATTGAACGTGCCGCTGAATTGTTGTTCCCAGATGATTGGATTGAACTTAGCAATTCATCTGGCGAACTCGTCTTGTCTCGTAGAGATGGAAGTCGTGCTTCGTATGCCAGTAGGACGGCGATAGGTCTTCAGTCTGCCTTCCCAGAAGGTGTCGGTACTAGTGAAGGCGTTATAGATATCACTAAAGGAAGTTTTCCCCTTCCGGATGCTGGTCATGAATTCACTCACAGAATTCAGGCCGTAAACATAATGTTGCTTTTGCACGATGATGCGTTTGCACGGCGAAAGCAAACTCCCACTACCGAAGCAGAAAAAAGATCTAGGAAATTTTCACTACGATCCTTCGCTTCTATTCTAGGTAGGTCCGGCATGGAGGGCGAGAAGGCGATTGAAGATCACTTCGCCATGCCTTACATGGGCAAACTTTACGATGCGCGACGTGGCAAATTGAGAATGGAAGTAAGTTCCGTAGGCGTAGAAGTTTTGCTTGGAGGGTCTGTCCATGCGAGTGCGCGTCCCGCAGATCAGCAGCATTTAGGTCCGTACACGCTTGCAGAAGCCCTTGCGGAAGATCGAAGCAAGTCTTGGATCGGTCACGTTTTGGCGATGCTGATTGGTGTTTAATAGATAATCGGTCCGCCGAAATCGTCTGTTCCCGCGTCATCGAATAAATCTGTATCAACTTTTAGGGTTTCGCAGAATTCGTTGAGATAAGCCTCAATGGTATAAAAGATACCTGATTCTGGTAGGTCAACGAAAGAAGGCTTATGTCCATGACCATGGGGCGGGGGACCGAAAACATTGTCTTTTGCCATCACCATGGAAGAAAGCCCGAGCATTCTTTCTGATGGGGGGAGGTATTCGGGATGGCTAGACGAATCAGTTTTTTCCGTCCAGCCAGTTTTTTCTGTATAGGTGTAGTCGAAATCGGCTGTAGGGGCGTCTGTCGCATACGAGCCTTTTTTCCAAGTTCCTGTGATGTGGATCATGTTCCTATCTTACGTTAGTTGTTGTTTCTACGCAATGATTTGATGGATGTTACAGTAGTGCCTATGGCTAAAGATCCTATCGCAGATACTGTTCTTCCATCGAAGAGGCAAGCACTCAAGGTTGGAAAGATGTTGGGCTGTACCGGCGCTCACCGTAAAGGCGACGGTTGGGGCTTGTGCGAATCAGATGAACTATTAAGGATTCTGATCAAGAAGGGTTCTGCCGCCTACCGCGAGGCACGCGACGGGAAAGAGAAGAAGTCTTGTTGTCGTTCCTGCGAAATGAAGGCCAACGCTGCGGACGAAAAACTGATCTTTCCAACACGGGAAGAAGCCGAAGCAGCAGCCCTCAACATGGGTTGTTCGGGGGCGCACCAGCATGGGGTTGGTCAATGGATGCCGTGCGAAACAATGGAAGAATTTAGTGCCGCCCGCAACTCTCCGAGCAAGACTCGCCTCGTCATAGATGTTCCCACGATGAAACGGCGTAAGCGAATTATTGATTTGCCGAATGTCCGGCAGAGCAATTGGGAACCTTTAGGGGGTAGGGGTATCCGTGGTGTAGAGACATTGGCCGGTGGAGGGCTAGTCGCGTCTAAGCGCTTCTATACCACTGGCAAGCGTCGCGAGTATGCCGCTAGTGGAGTAGCCATGAAGGATGGTTCTTACCCGATTCGTGATGTCGGTGATTTGCGAAATGCTATACAAGCGTTCGGTAGAGCAAAAAATAAACCCGCTGCGAAAAAGCATATTAAGAAACGTGCTAGAGCGTTGAAGCGGACCGATCTGCTTCCCGATACTTGGAAAGATTCTTAAACAACTACCTATAGCAGTTGCAACGATCTTACAATAACGTAATCTAAACTAACTACTGTTCAATTCGGTTGTGGTGCTTACCTAAGCCGACTGAGATCAAAACCATTCAACTATGTCGAACAGGAGTTACGACTATGGCATTTGACGAGAGTCGGCTGACAGAACTTCAGGGCGCTTTGCGTGAGAAGATGACAGCCAATAACGATATCGCGGATTCCTTCCGCTCGGAAGATGGTACAATTATCATCGATTCCGCGCGTAAGTCTGCGTTTGATACCAACATGAGTGAGATCAAAGAGATCAAATCTTTGATTGATTCCATGGAAGATATGCAGCGGGTTTCGGATTGGGGCACAGAGGCTCCGTCGGAATCGCTTGCTGCGGTTGCTAACGCTGATCAGGCGGGCATGTTGGCTCAGGTCACCCTCCCAACTGGCGTGAAGAGCCTAGGCGAAGCATTTGTGGACTCTGATGAGTTCAAGTCAATGATGCAGCGTGGCTCAGGCACGATGGACAGTCCTTACAACGTCAAGAACCTTTACGAAGGTGGCGACTTTGGTCAGAAGGACATGTATTCGGCGCTTCCGACCGGCACGCCCGGTTCGTTTGGCACGATTACCCGTGATCCAATCGTAACTCAGCAGCACCGTCGCACCCGAGTTCGGGATCTTTTCCCGACCCGGCGCACCAATTCAGCGGTTATTGAGTACTTCCGTATGAGCGGATTTACGAACGCAGCAAGCACCGTTCCTGAGCGTGTTTCTTCGGCCTTCGGCGCTAAGCCGCAGACGACGATGACGTTCGTGGGCGAGCAGGCTCCCGTTCGGACCATCGCTCACTGGGAAGCAGCCCACCGCAACGTTCTTGCTGATGAGCCGCAGTTGCGGTCGATCATCGACAACGAACTCCTTTACGGCCTTCGGCTCCATGAGGATCATCAGATCCTTTCAGGTGCCGGTACCAGCGAAGACCTTACGGGTATTCTGAACACCTCCGGTATTCAGACCTACTCATGGTCCGCAGGTGCGACCCTTCCGGTCAAGGACACCAAGGCTGATGCAATCCGGCGTGCAGCGACCCTGTCGTTCCTCGCCTACTACGAGCCGTCGGGCGTGATCCTCAACCCGAACGACTGGGAAGACATCGAACTGACCAAAGATTCAAATGGTCAGTACCTGATGGCTATCTCCATCGTTCAGGGCGCAGAGGCCCGTGTTTGGCGGATCCCGGTCGTGGACACCCCCGCAATCGCTTCGGGCACAGCCCTTATCGGTTCATTCGGTCAAGGTGCCCAGTTGTACGACCGTGAGGAGGCCACAATTCGTGTCTCCGAGCAGCACAGCGACTTCTTCGTGCGTAACGCCATTGTGGTGTTGGCCGAACAGCGCCTCGCCCTTGCGGTGAAGCGTCCGGAGTCGTTCGTCAAAGTCACCTTCGACGCTGCGCCTTCCTAATCTGTAAAGGTGTAGCCATATAGGCTGCCTAATTACAACACATAGGTAAAGAGAAGCCCCCCGGTTCGCCGGGGGGCTTTCTCGTTGTTAGATCGAAACTTCGATATGGGAATGTCCGTCGTTGCTAAACGATAGATGGGCAAGACTGGCTTTCCGGATTATTTCATCGTAGTTCTTAGACCACATGGGTCGGGTGACAATGAAGGCATCGTTTAAATATGGGTCGTATCTGACCGACATGCCGTGTTCGACAGGAGTGTCGGTGATTGTTCCACGGACAAAGGCATGAACGTTTTTGCGTTGTTGCTCTAGGACGCGATCCCTGCCAGCGGGCTGAACGATAAATGAAACATCTCGCAGCGTGATCGACTGGACATGATCAATGACATGGCCTTTGTCTTCGCCGCTCAGGGCACGCACGCTGTAACAGCCTTTGTGTAAGTTTCGATAAACCTCTACACGGAGGTATCTAGATATGTGTTCCACAGGGAGCGATGTACTAGACATTCCATGCACACGGAGGCGATGTTGAATTCGTCATGAAAAGTAAAAATGCTACGGCTGGCCAAATAGACATCTCCACAATTGTAGCAGTGCCCGCAGATTCCTTCTTCGCACGTCCATGCCCCATTGTCGATAGCGGCGTGGAGGGCAGCGGTTACTTCATCAAGAGAGAGTGTGTGAAGTGGTTCCATGAAGGAATACTATCTTATGGGACAGGCTCCCGTAGCGCAATCATCATCAAGTAGTTCACTAATTCCTGCTCCCACTAGAACATCCTTGTTATTGATTCGTGAGAGCATTTCTTCGTACCGCTGTAGAGTGATTTCTTCAAGAGGTGCTTGATCGAATCCATGTTCGTTATGAAGCAGAAATGATACAGATTTCATAGTCGTCCAGTTTTCTTCAAGGAATCGTTGAACATCTTCCAATTCCTCAGGCTTGATGTAAACGGTGACGGAAACTGCGTTGTCTGCCCACAATTCTTGAACTTTGCACTGGAGTTCAAGTTGATCAATTGCGCTCATATCAGCAGCGACAGTTGTATCTTTGGGGAATTCGCAAGGAAATTCGACAACTTTGGTTCTGGCGTCGTTATGAACCCATTCGATGTGGTAGCCACGTTCTTGGCAGTAATCCAAGAGGGGGTCGGTGGCTGCCATGCGAACCCGACGAATGTGGTGTGTGCTGTAGCCGGGGTGAATACCGGGGGTGACTCCAGCGAGAAGGCTGAGGGTTCCGCTGGGTTTGATTGTTGTGAGCCGTACCGAGATCGGCCACTCTTTGTAGGTTGACCAGTGGCGGTCAAAGTCGCGAAGTGCTTCATAGGTGGGAGAAAGCCACTCAAGTTTTTCTAAGGATTGAGTTACGCCAGTAACCCCAAGTCCCAGCCTCATATTTTTGCTGGTGATTTCATCCGATTCTCTGTCAAGAGCGGGAAGAGCGGACACTGCTTTTTGAATCTTGTACAACAATTTGGCAATGTCGATCAGTTCTTCTTGACTTTCGATGTTGGGAAGCATGATTTCTGCGAGGTTGCAGGATTCGCGATTCGCGAGGCCAATTTCGGCGCAAGGATTAGTTCCTTCGATTGACTTGTCTTCACGAATTTCATTTCGACGCCCATACTTTCTGGAGGCATCAAGATTGAACAATCCGTAAGGTTCTCCATTGCCGTGGTAACCCTCCCAGAAGACTTCTGGGATACCGGCGATGTTGGAAGTAACGATGCTGTTGTTGGACATGGCCCGGTGGTGTGGGATGTCACCCAAGTCCCATCGCTTGGCGCTGAGGAAGTCAACATCGTATGGGCTACCCAGAGCGATCTCTGCGCTACGACGCACGTTGCCCGCTACAACAACTGATCCGATGATGTTGCAGATGTCTAAAACTTCTACGGAGGTTAGGTTTCGACCAACAGCATCATTCAAAACGCCACAGATTTTTGTGATTCCTTCAACAAGGATTCCCGGTCCGGATGCTGTGCCCCCGAAAGTTCGGATTGGAGCGCCTGCTGGACGAATGAGTTGAGTGGAATAGGAAAATTCTGTTGGATCATCTTTGGAACCGAGATAAGTGTTGATCGCACGCAACAAACATTCCGACCACCCTTCCCGCTTGTCGGGAACGATGTAGTCAGCGTCGGATACGTCATGGTTGTCAACGCTGCCCTGTCGAACGACTCCTAAACGCTGTGGATGGAGGATGGAAAAGCCCACTCCACCGCCAAGCATGAGTCGTTCAAACATCCAAGCGAAGTCGGATGAATCCTTGATGTCCACGAACCAGCAGTTGCAAAGGCTGTCAAGACCCAAACGGAAATTGTTGAGTGTTCCCAGTTGCCAAAGCATCCTGCCGCCGGGCATTCCCTTAAGGTTGAACATGTAGTCGAACATGCGTTCGGATTCGTCATCAGAAAGTTCGGCACCAATTTCGTTAGCGCCGTCGATAACTCGTTGGCAAGTCTGTACCCAATTTTCGGTGGCACCAGTGTCTTCGTTTATGATGCGAGCATAAGTACGTTTATAAACTATATATCCAAGTCCGCTAAAACCCCATGGAGGTGTTTTTTGAGAGTAGGGGTTAAGGAAGGCTTCTGTAAGCGGCATCTGATCCTCTGGCTTAGTGTGAGGTGTTTAAAGGAGGTGCCATAGTATGTCACAACCTTCAAATACTAAAAGTTAAAGCAGACCTAATTCTTTTGCTTTTTCCCTACTGATTTTGCTTCCAGCGGGAACAATCAGGACTTTGGCAAGATGTTCAGGAGTGATCCAACGTTTTTCAATGATGTCCTCTTCAACAGTGAAAATGTTCTCGTCATCTATGGTTTTCTCAAACACGATAGTGTGATCTTCGGGCGTGCAAGTCATGGAAGAATTTCCACAGATGATGCATGGACCCGGTTCATAGGCGGCGAATTCGACTCCGCTGATATGGGGTTCGTTGGTTCTTCCTACCATGAACAGACCATACACCAAGGAATGGGTTTGTGCCGGGACGCGAAAAAGGAGGGCCGTGAGAACGACCCTCCCTAAACGCTTTGGACTGGTCAGCCCATGATTGCAGGGTTAGGCGGACTCGTTGTAACGCTGGTCCGAACCCAGAGCCTGAAAGGCTGCGTCGTAAATCCTTACGAACTCTTCAGGGTAAAGAGCCTCCAAGGTCTTGTGGGCCTTGTACGCGGCGGTCATCTTGCGACGCTGCCGAATCTTACGGGCCACAGCCTTGGCTTCCTTTTCAATTACATCTTCGTTGCGGCTGGCAGTCATGATCCTGTTAAGGACCGTCTGCTCCGCGTCGGTGATGTCGTTCACGGTATTCCTCCTCATATCTTAGGTTATAGGTTATCCGTGTGAACACACAGGATAGCAAGCGTCGCGATAAAGCGCAAGTATTTGAAATTACTTTTCCTTGTTGGCATGTAGGGCCGAGAAGATGAAGTAGATAAGCATCCCGCAGAAGAAAAGTCTAGATGCGTCGAAGTATCCGATTCCGGGGGAGAGTTCATTAAAGTTCGGATAAGCGTTGATGACGATGTGGTTAGCCCACAAAAGTATTAGTCCACCAAAGCAACT
>Ga0302132_10000220_pt1 | contig 31159 bp, 31 predicted proteins | sample CB9_321_MG_FD_203113 | JGI IMG/M metagenome (GOLD analysis project Ga0302132, IMG submission 203113) | Marine microbial communities from Western Arctic Ocean, Canada - CB9_32.1 | ecosystem: Environmental > Aquatic > Marine > Oceanic | place: Canada: Western Arctic Ocean | collected 2017-09-19
TACAAGCAACGATTCCAAGTGCTACTACAGCAGTGATTGCGAGCATTCCCATGGGTTTGAAGTATTTTTTAAGCCATTGTTTCATTGTTAGGTTCCTTATTCGTTGCCAATATAGTGAATGGTTTGAGGATCTTTTGGCTGTGTAAAAAGTGTGTGCGTATCTGCTTGTTCGACAATCTTTCCGTCAGCCATAAAAATGGTTTTATCTGAAATTCTCTGAGCTTGTCTCAGGTTATGTGTCACCATGATAATGGTATACTCCTTCTTTAATTCATGAATCAAATCTTCAATTTTTCCTGTTGAGAGGGGGTCTAATGCCGAGGTCGGTTCATCTAATAGTAGAATATCAGGTTTAATGGCCAATGTGCGAGCGATGCATAGCCGTTGTTGTTGCCCACCTGAAAGACTTGTGCCTGCTGAGTGCAACTTATCTTTAACCTCGTTCCAAAGAGCTGCCTGTACTAGTGCTTCTTCTACTTTGTTAGAAAGCTCTGATTTGGTGAGATTTTCATGGAGTTTTAATGCAAAGGTAATATTGTCAAAAATTGACATCGGAAAAGGCGTTGGCTTCTGAAACACCATACTGATTTTTTTTCTTAGTTGGTTGATATCAATATTGGAGGCTAATAAACTCTGCCCATTTAGGAGAATCTTACCTGTAGCAGATTGCCCAGCATAAAGCTCATAGATGCGGTTAAAAGTTCGCAATAATGTTGACTTGCCAGAACCTGACGGTCCAATAATGGCAGTGGTTTTATTTTTTTCAATGGTCGTATCAATTTTAGCAAGTGCTGCGACTTTGCCATAAAAAAAATGTAGGTCTTTAACCTCAAAATAGTGTGACATGTGTTTTCCTATGTTTTATCTCGGGCAATCCATCGTGCGGATAGGTTCATTAATAGTACAAATACAGTAATCATAAGGGCGGCTGTCCATGCCAAAGATTGCAGATTTGGATAAGGCTGCATGGCATTTTCAAAAATCATGACGGGAAGGCTTTCTAGTGGCCTTGTTAAATCAAAAGAAAGGAAACTATTTTTAGCGGATGTAAACAACAAAGGTGCACTTTCCCCCATGATGCGTGCTGTGGCAAGAATTACTGCCGTGATTAACCCTGTTTTTGCGGATCGGTAAGTGATCATAATGATGACGCGCCATCTTGGTATTCCCAATGCGATAGCCGCTTCTTTTAACATGGGGGAGACAAGGTAGAGGACATCTTCAGAGGCTCGAGTGATCATTGGCATGGCAATGATGGAAAGTGCAATAATGCCAGCAAATCCTGAAAATCTTGTATTGGCAACGATGATGGTATAGACAAATAACCCCACAATCACAGAAGGTGTGCTTAAAAGAATATCGTTGGTAAAGCGTGTAATGGTCACTAAACGGCTTTTCTTTTTCGATTCCACTAAAAATGTTGCGGTCAGAATAGCAATAGGGGCTGAAACAATAATAGCAATCCCAGTCATCATCAGTGACCCAATCATGGCGTTTCGTAATCCTAAGTTGCGCGTGTCATGGGTGAAAATTTCGATATTAAATGAATGCAACCCTTTTGCTAGCAAGGTGAATAGTATGTTTAATAAGACCAAAATACTCACAATGGCCGTCAGCCAGCAAAACAAGGTGAATAACTGATTTTTAATGCGTCGAGTGATGGAGGATTTAATTAAAAGGCTCATATCTTACCCCCTTTTGATTTGGCTGATTTTAAGAACATTCTCGAAATAATCAGTACGATAAAAGTAATAGCAAACAGTAACAACCCTGTTTCAACAAGGGCGGCTGGATAGAGTGTACCAACTGCTTCATTAAATTCATTGGCAATGCTGGCAGAGATTGTGGTGCTTGGCATAAAGAGTCCTGATAAACTATGTACATTCCCAATCACAAATGTCACTGCCATGGTTTCACCCAGAGCACGTCCAAACCCTAGAATGGTCGCCCCTAAAAGCCCAGGAGCGGCATATGGAAAGACGATTTTTTTAGTGACTTCCCAACGTGTAGCGCCCACACCATAGGCGGCTTCCTTCATAATACTGGGGATAGAAGCAAGCACGTCTCTCATAATGGAAGAAATCAATGGGATTACCATAATGGCAAGAATAATGCTGGCAGCAAAAACGCTGCTTCCTGTCGGGATGCTTTGAATAAAAAACATCACAATAGGTTTGAAAGCTACAAGCCAAGAGCCATCGTGTGCGAGGGCATCAAATTTGCTTGCCATTTCATTTGCGATCGGGATCAGTTTTAGTTGAAGTTGCTGCACCCAAGGAAGCAGCACAAAGAGCCCCCATATTCCATAAACAATACTTGGGATGCCTGCCATTAACTCTATGGTTCGCGCTAAAATTTTCCCTATTTTGCGAGGCATTAGCTCATCAATCAAAACGGCAATACCCATGCTGAATGGGATGGCAATGAATAGGGCAATTAAAGAGGTCGCCAATGTGCCGACAATTGCGGCCCAGGCGCCAAATTGATTGGTCACTGGATTCCATTGATCAGACCAGACAAATGAAAGGCCAAATTCTCGGATGCTGGGCCAACTAAAGAGCACAAGGCTTGCAAGAAGGAGTATAAAAATAAACAGCACAGAAAAAGCCATGCTAGCCGCTAATCCAAAAAAGTATTTGTCGCCTCGAAAATTTGACGGTGGTTTCATTTTTCCCTATAAAACTGATCTTTATTTAAGCGCTAGTGTAGATGAATTTTGTTACAAAATTGTTACATGCCATAGAGAATTTTCATTTACCATAGGAATCTCCGCCGAAACCATATACGTGGTATGGGATTGCTGTATGAGTAACATTTGATCACCATACATTTTATGTTACTTTATACATGTAATGATTAACTGAGAAAAAGCCACCAATGCCTCAATCAAAATCACTTAATATCCCATCTGATATGGAGCTTATAAAGCGATTTGATGACCCAGAAATGCGAGCGGTGTTTGGTCAAATAATTCTGTTTTTTGATAGTTTTCCTTTATTGTAAGTTGTTCCAAATTGACGGGGTAGCTCACCTAGTATAATATGCGCACATTGGCATCAATAAAACTGAAAAGATATAGTTATAACTATGGAAGATTTATTTTCATATGGTACTTTGCAAAAGATAGAGGTCCAAATTGAATCATTTAACAGAAAGTTGACTGGTTTTAGTGATTGCTTGTCTGGGTATGTCGTATCAAAAATTAAAATCATGGACGAACACGTTATTAAACTAAGTGGAACTGACCTACACCCTGCGTTAATATACACTGGAAACGATGATGATAAAGTCAGTGGAGTAGTTTATCAGGTAACAAAAATTGAATTGGTAAAGGCAGATGAGTACGAGGTTGATGACTATAAGAGAGTGCGTGTAATACTTTCTTCAGGTCGGAATGCTTGGGTCTATATTTCAGATTAAAGGTGTATTCTGTCCTAGCACAATCACTCCAAAACACACCGACAACGTGCCTGTAGGTTACGGTGAGAGGATACAAGAGTCTGACAGGTTTGTTTCCTTGAGTGTGGCTTGTTAGCTATTCTGAAAGTTCTAGCTCAGGTGTGATTGTGTTTTTATACATTTAGTTTTTATATATATAAAAACTAGCAATGGTGCTAACTGCCTTATATAAAAGGACAATTACCTATTATCTAATGTCTTATATGCTTTTGACTAGAAAGAACGGACGTTATCTTTAACTATTAGGAATTTAGGTGTTTAATCTTCTAAATCGTTTTTTTGTTGCATGTTTTAGCTTAGATTTAGCAATTTCTTTTGATAATTGTCTTTTGAGGTATGTATTTGGTTTTAGTTCTGGATAGGCAATCTCTCCATGTTGTGTGATATCTAAACCTATTTTCTCTTCTTCCTCTGTAACTCGGATTGCCATAAATAATTTAATAATCGAAATTATAATAAAGGTCATTAGAGTTGCAAATATTACCACAATTAATGCCGCCATTGTTTGTTTAAATAAAAGATCCCACTGACCTTTAATTAAACCATTTGGGATACTTGGATTTATAGATGTTTCAGCGAAAACGCCAACTAAAATTACTCCAATAAAACCACTTAATCCGTGACATACGAAAACATTTAATGAATCATCGACCCTATTTTTTATAGTATTAATGTAATTGAATGCAAAATAACATATACATGTGGTTATTAAGCTAATAAAAAAAGCACTGTGCATACGTACATAGCCGGCGCTTGGTGTAATTGAGACAAGTCCGACAACAGCAGCAACAGCGACATTAACGGCTGAACTCTTTTTACTTCTAATGTTATCTATTATGACCCATGTTATTATTGCAGTTGCAGGGGCAATAGCTGTATTTATAAATGCCACAAAAGCTATTTTATTTACTTCCAAAGCTGATCCTGAATTAAATCCAAAATATCCAAACCATAAAATAGAAACTCCAAGAATAACAAAAGGAATATTATGGGATGTGGACTCTTGTAGGAATTTTCTTGGCTTGAGCATAATGGCAAGGATCAGTGCAGAAAAACCAGCCCCGATATGAATCGCCAACCCTCCTGCAAAATCAAAAACGCACCAATTAGCCAGCCATCCTGAGCTTGACCAAACCCAGTGTACCACTGTGCTGTAAAAGAATATTGACCATAAAATAACAAAACATATAAAAGCTTTAAATTTCATTCTTTCTACGATTGCACCAGATATTAATGCTGCTGCAATGACTGCAAACATCATTTCAAAAGATGCGAATACAAGCATAGCCACACCATTTCCTGGATGATATTTATCGAATAACCCATCTAGGAAAACATAATTAAAATTCCCAATAAATGGGTTGCTTCCAGAAAATGATAAGGAGTAACCTATAAAAGTCCAGATTAAAATAAGTATAGCCATTGTGAAAAAATTCATTTTAATGGTATTAAGTGCATTTTTAGCTGGGACTAATCCTGAATAAAAAAGTGCGAGTCCACAAACCATAAAAAAGACCAGTGTGGTGGCAACAATAACAAAAAGTGTATTAATAGCAATCATGTAAAGATTTCATATGTTAATTGGTAAGAAGAATGTATTTTAGTATAATAGTAATAGAAAAGACTTGCAATTTTGTCATAGAAGCTGGAAATATGATTCACCTAGATTAGGCCTGTACTGGTACTTGTATTTAATATAGTGATGAATTCACTCTACGCAATTTTGCACAGGGTGATTATAATACAAAAGCAGTTCAGAATTCTGTGAACGTAATTTTGCGTTATCCTCTTATGTAAATTCTGGAAGTGGCGATTTTGATTGATTGTGATAGTGTATGATACTTAAATAACAAACAGGGAAAAATGGATATTTTTATGTACCGTAGATACTCTTGTATCACGATCACGATCTCGATGTGAGATAGGTAATGCTATAGCTGATATTAGACCCATTTATGCGAACATAGCCTAAATATATTATGTTTTTATAAAAAAGGGTCTAATATCAAAGTGAAAGAAGATGAATTCAACTTTATCATCCTGAAATGGGCATGTTTTTTGACCTTCAATAATTCCATAGGATATAAACCATAATTAATTATTTTTATAACTAGGAATTCCCTATTTTGACCAATATATGTGACTTAAATATATTATAATTAAATTTATTATTAATATTAACGTGAGTGACAAAGGCAGCATTAATGTTGCAGGATAGTTAATTAAAGGTAGAATAAATAGGGCAGCGCAAGCAAAGCTCATACTAATAAGATTTAGAACTGAAGATGCATTTCCTTTGTCATTATGGGAGCCAAGGCTTAGGACTGATGCATTAACAAAAATAAAAGGTATACCAAATAAAACACATGCAATTAATGCAAATAATAATACTTCATTAAACATTTGAATATAAAATATATACCCTATAGCTAGAGATGATAATAAAGATATAATTACTCCTATAAATAGAGATATTTGCTTTGTTATCCAATTGGATGAAATTGACACTGCAACATTGCCTAGCATGTAGCCTATATAAGATAAGAAATATACAATACCATATTGAAGTACAGAGATATCAAATTTATTTCTAGCGATAAAAGGGAGTAATGATGCGAGTACATATAAGACTGCAATCATTGCCCCATATATTAATGCGTAAGTGGTAACTTTTTTATTCTTAAATGCATATTTGTAGCCTGATAAAAACTCTTGTATCTTGAATTTGCTTCTATGAGTATTTGTTTCAGGAAGTAGGGCGACTAAGACCAGTAATATTAATGAGTATATAAACATGATAATAATACAACTTTCCCAGTGAGAATGGCTGAGGATTCCACCTATTAGTGTAGCAATCCCTGGAGAGACTGCAAATCCTGTAGTAATAATGGTGGTCATTTTTCTTGCTTCTTGATCTTTATATAAATCAGATATAATCGTGAAGCTTAGAACCATTCCTGCACCTGCTCCAATTCCTGTAATTAAGCGACCCAATAAAAATAATTTATAGCTAATAAAATGTAATGAGCTATAAGATATCAGTAAACCTATAATAGCTAAAGTTATTGCTAGGTAAGATGCTATTTTACGTCCAGTAATGTTTGAAAGTGCCCCGAAGACTACTTGTGTGATGGTGTAACCAACCAAAAATAAAGTAATAGCATATTGAGTTTCTTGAATACTAATACTGTAAAAATTTTTAATGTCAGGAAGTGCTGGAGTTATAATAATTGCATTTACAGAACCAAAAGATATAAATAAAAATAAAATACAAATAACTTTTAAATTTAACAATGAGTTCACCACGCATATTATATGTTATACATATGTATAGGCTAAAAATGAGACCTTTGCATAATTAAAGACTGAATTAAAATCATAAGTGCAATCCCACTAACTTTACTCATTCACAATTACATAATTTGGCTATTTGGATTACTTAGTTGATATTGCAATATTGTAATTCATAGTCAAATAGTCGATTATCAGCAGGTTGTTTTCAGTTTATTCTGTTTTTGTAACATGAACAGTGTATCCCGCAATGTTACGAATGGTTTTACTTTTTTGAACCTCATTTCTGTGTTTAAGCGTGCCACAAATAATATCTCCGAAGTAGTTGCTAATACCCCAATTATAATTTTCATTGTGGAAATGATGTCGCATATGTGCGCGTTTAATCTTATTTCCAAGCGTTGTCTTTGGTTGATAAGATGGGACGTGATGCGCTAAGTGCATCCATTCATAAAAAAGATAATATAAAACGCCAGCGGTAAATGGGACTAAAGCAAGTTTAAAGCTCCAAAGAAGTAGTGAAAATAAAAGGTAGGTTTGTACTAAGTGAATAATGACAGCAGATAATGGTGCAAAGAGGAGCTGCACATTTTGTGGATCACGGTGATGCCCATGGTGTAGTCGAATTTGGAAACGCCTAAACCAACCATCTTTTGCTGTTAATTTTGCATGTAGCAGAAATTTATGGGCATACCATTCATAAAATGGCGCGATGAGAATGGGAATAAGAATAAGTGCAAAGTGAGACCAAAGAATGCCTAGGTGAATACATAATGAGAACATTAAAACGAAAAAGACCGACAATCCTATGATAAGGGGATGGGAGAAGTATTTATTGAAAACTTCCTTCATATTGAATAAGACCAAATTTTAGGATTTATATGCATTGTAACGAACAATGCATGAAATCTCAAAATTTGCTTATAAATAAATAATTCGCAGAATAATAATTTTTTACTAGATTCTTGTAATGAAGCAATAAAAATGTATTCTTAATAGAGGCTTAATTTATATATTGATGTGGTTTGATAGCCATCACTACATTTATAATTTCTAGGGTTTTTTATGAAAATAGCAGATTTGATTAAAGGTGGGCTATATCAGCCTGAGTTTGAAAAAGAAAATTGTGGCTTTGGAATGATTGCAAATTTAGAGCAAACGCCGAGTCATAAGTTATTACAAACTTCTATTGTTGCACTTGCAAGGCTGTCTCACCGGGGAGCACGTTCTGCAGATGGTTTGTCAGGTGATGGTTGTGGGTTGCTGTTTTCCATGCCTATTGATTTTTTTAAAGCCGTTGCAGATATGCAAGGTATTCAATTAGATGAAGGCTTCGCTGTTGGAAATATTTTTTTAAGTAATGATCCGGCGACACAATTGGCCACAAAATCCTGTATGGCAGAGATGCTTGCAGAATTTGATTTAACCATGGCTGGCTGGCGTGAATTACCTCTAAATCACACTTGTTTAGGTGACCTGGCAGCAGCCTGTTGCCCGATGATTGAGCAAGTTTTTGTGAACAAGCCCTTAGAAATGCCAGCAGATGAATTTGAACGTTTGCTTTTTGTTGCCCGTAAAAAATGTGAGCGTGCTTTGCAACATGACAAGGCTTTTTATGTTGTGTCTTTGTCCTCTAAAGTCATTGGCTACAAAGGGTTAGTGGTTCCAGAGCATTTGGGTGATTTTTATCTAGACCTGTGTGATGATCGTGTTAAAACCACCTTATGTTTGTTTCATCAACGTTTCTCAACAAATACGTTGCCAGAATGGCGCTTAGCACAACCTTTTCGATTTCTTGCGCATAATGGTGAAATAAATACAGTTAAAGGTAATCGAAATTGGGCGAATGCAAAGAATGAGCGACTATGTTCAGAGAAGTTATTGCCTTATGCGGATAGTATTATGCCAGTTGTATCCGACACAGATTCAGATTCCTGTAGCTTGGATAACGTTTTAGAGTTATTGCATTTGAATGGCATGGAACTATTCAGAGCGATGCGGATTATGATTCCACCTGCATGGCAAAATGCGGAAAATATGGATCCTGATCTGAAGGCATTTTATGAATACCATGCCATGCACATGGGGGCATGGGATGGACCTGCAGGCGTGGTGACCACTGATGGACGTTATGGAGTTTGTGCGCTAGACCGTAATGGCTTAAGACCAGCAAGGTGGGTGACAACCATTGATGGGAATATTACCTTAGCGTCTGAAATAGGGGTGTATGATTATTTGCCAGAAGAGGTCTTGGCAAAGGGGCGTTTAGGCCCTGGAGAAATATTGGTTATTGATACGGATAGAGGGCGTATCATGGATAACAATTATATCAATAGCCTTTTAAAGTCGCGTAAACCTTATAAAAAATGGTTGCAGGCAAATAGATCTTATTTCCAAAGTAAGCTCACAGATGATAATGCAGTGCAAAAGATATTTGATCGAAAAATGCTCAAATGTTATCAAAAAACCTTTGGGTTGAGTTATGAAGAGCAAGAAATGGTGCTCAAACATTTAGCACAAAATGCAATGGAAGCGACAGGCTCCATGGGGGATGATACACCTATGGCGGTATTATCTCAAAAAGAACGCTCACTATATGATTATTTCAGACAACAATTTGCGCAAGTCACCAATCCCGCGATAGACCCTATTCGTGAAAAAATTGTCATGTCATTAAAAACCTATATTGGGCAGCTTGGCAATATTTTTGATGAAGATGAAACGTTATCAAAGCGGATTGTTTTAGAAACGCCAATTTTGACAGAACCAAAATTTCAAGAGTTGCTAAGGCTTGACCAAACGGATTATCCTGCTTGTGAAATTTCATTAAATTATGATCGAGGAATTGATCTGAAAACAGCGTTGGCAGATATTGTTAAAAAAGTGGTGGCAGAGGTGCAATCAGGCACGATTATCGTTGTGATTAATGATGAGAATATTTCAGCAACGACTTATCCCGTTCATGCGCTGATGGCGACAGGGGCGATTCACCATGCATTGACGAAGGCAAACCTACGGTGTTATGTGAATATTATTGTTAAAACAGCGACAGCTCGTGACTCTCACCAAATGGCAACTCTGTTAGGGTTTGGCGCTACCGCTATTTTCCCTTATCTCTCTTTTCAAATGATTGCACGGATGTCGGAAGACTGCGCGTTCCAGAATAGATCCATTGAAAATTCAGCACGGTATTATGGACGAGGGCTTCGGAAAGGTTTATATAAAATCATGTCAAAAATGGGCATTTCAACCATGACCAGTTACCGTGGGGCGCAGCTTTTTGAAGTGCTTGGGCTTGCGAATGAAGTGGTTGATTTGTGTTTTTGTGGGTCGGTTAACCGTTTGCAAGGTGCGAGCTTTGAGGTGTTACATCGTGAGCAGTGCTCTTTGGTAGATAAAGCCTTTAAAATTCAGGTGCCAATAGATAATGGAGGCAAATATAAGTTTGTTTTTGGAGGTGAATATCACGCCTTTAACCCAGAGGTGGTGACTTATTTACAACGAGCCATTACATCTGGTCGTTATGAAGATTATATTCAATATAAAAACCTTGTGAATAACCGTCCTATTGCGATGTTGCGAGATATGTTGGCATTGAGCTCGGATAAAAAAATAGCGCTTTCAGAGGTAGAGCCGATTGAGAACATTGTTCAGAGATTTGATGGCGCAGGCATGTCACTGGGCGCGCTTTCGCCTGAAGCACACGAAGCTTTTGCTATTGCCTTGAATCGGTTAGGTGGACGTTCAAATTCGGGTGAAGGGGGTGAGGATAAGGCGCGTTATGGCACGGAAAAAAGATCCAAGATAAAACAAATTGCATCGGGTCGGTTTGGAGTGACACCCGAATACTTGATGAGTGCCGAGGTCATCCAAATTAAAGTCGCTCAAGGCGCTAAACCTGGTGAGGGTGGACAGTTGCCGGGGCATAAAGTCACAGAATTGATAGCAAAGCTCCGTTATGCAACGGTGGGTGTGTCTTTGATTTCACCGCCACCACATCATGATATTTATTCTATTGAGGATTTAGCGCAGTTAATTTATGACTTGAAACAAGTTAATTCTGCAGCATTGGTCTCAGTAAAGCTCGTTTCTGAGGCAGGAGTAGGCACCATTGCCGCAGGGGTTGCGAAAGCCTTTGCCGATTTGATTACTATTTCAGGAAATGACGGTGGAACGGGTGCAAGTCCGCTTACGTCTATCGTTTATGCGGGTACGCCTTGGGAGATGGGGCTGTCTGAGACACAACAAATACTCTGTGCAAATGGATTAAGGACAAGGATCAGGCTGCAAGTTGATGGTGGATTGAAGACCGGCTTAGATGTGGTGAAAGGTGCTATTTTAGGCGCTGAATCCTTCGGGTTTGGGACCGCACCGATGATTGCATTGGGCTGTAAGTTTCTACGGGTTTGTCATTTGAATAATTGCGCCACAGGTATTGCAACGCAAGATGAAGTTCTACGAGAGAAGCATTTTCATGGTGAGGTTGAAAAGTTGATGCATTACTTCAAGTTTGTGGCGGAGGAAGTGCGTGAAATTATGGCAGATCTTGGTGTGAAAAATCTAGTGGATTTGATCGGGCGTATGGATCTGCTTACGTTACTAGAAGGTGAGACAGAAAAACAAAAGGGTTTGGATTTGTCACCGATTATTGCACCATTAACGATTCCTGATGGCTCAAAGCCTTATTGCACCATTGAGTATAATCGACCTTTTGGGTCTCGTATATTGTCGGATAAAATTTTCACGGATGCCAAACGCGCGATTGCCACGAAACAAGGGGGTATTTTTCATTATGATATTTCCAATATTGATCGATCTATTGGTGCAGGGCTGTCAGGTGAAATTGCAAAAACACATGGTAATCAAGGGATGTCTGGTGCGCCCATTGTTTTGAATTTTACAGGGTCAGCAGGGCAAAGCTTTGGCGTGTTTAATGCGGGTGGTCTGCACTTGAATCTTGAAGGCGACGCCAATGATTACGTGGGTAAAGGCATGGCCGGTGGGCGTATTAGGATTAAATCTGGATCACAAGTACAATTTGCCTCGCAAGAAGCTTCTATTATTGGCAATACCTGTTTGTATGGGGCGACTGGTGGGCTGCTTTATGCCGCGGGGAAGGCGGGAGAAAGATTTGCCGTGCGGAACTCGGGAGCCATAACCATTGTCGAGGGTGTCGGCGACCACTGTTGTGAATATATGACTGGTGGTGTGGTGGTGATTCTCGGTGAAACAGGCGTGAATTTTGGTGCGGGCATGACGGGCGGTGTGGCGTATACGTTAGATGTAAATAATCGTTTTGTCGATCGTTATAATCATGAGCTGGTTAATATTTACCGTATGCAAACAGAACATATGAGTACTCACAGAACGGCTTTATACAGCATGTTAGTGGATTACGTGAAGCATACAAATAGTTTGTGGGGGAAAGAAATTTTAGATAATTTTGAAGATTATATCGGTAAATTTTGGCTTGTCATGCCCATTAATGAGGGCGAGGAAATGACATTTGAAAATGTCAGTGAAATTGCATAGGGGATAGAGCGATGACAAAAAAGAATTTTGAGTTTTTAGAAGTCCCAAGGCAAGGCCCTAGTAAACGTTGGGCACCAGATAGAATTGAAGACTTTGCTGAGATATATGGTGACTATGCATTGAATGAAGCTAAGCTACAGGCGAGTCGTTGCATTGATTGCGGAACACCCTATTGTGAGTTTAAATGCCCTGTGCATAATTATATTCCTCAGTGGTTGAAGCTTTTACAGGAGGGGCGTTTATTTGAAGCGGCAGAGTTGTCACACCAAACGAATAGCTTGCCTGAAATTTGTGGTCGAGTTTGCCCACAAGATCGGCTTTGCGAAGGCGTTTGCACCATTAATGACGAATTTGGGGCGGTCAGTATTGGCTCCATTGAAAAATATATTACCGACCAAGCTTTTAAAGCGGGGTGGCGTCCAGATATTTCAGGGGTCAAACCCACTGGAAAGAAAGTGGCGATTATTGGCGCGGGTCCTGCCGGTCTTGCTTGTGCTGATATTTTGGTGAGAAATGGTGTGAAAGCCATTGTTTATGATAAACACCCTGAAATTGGTGGGTTGTTGAGTTTTGGGATTCCATCCTTTAAACTCGAAAAGTCTGTGGTCGTAAAAAGGCGTGAGATTTTAGAAGGGATGGGGGTGGAATTCGTTTTAAATACGGAGATTAATTCTGAAGAAGCCTTTCAAAATATTATGGATGGTCATGATGCAGTATTCTTGGGAATGGGGGCTTATACGCAAATCAAAGCGAATATCCCGGGTGAAAATCTTGAAGGTGTGGATCAAGCATTGGATTACCTGATTAATAATAATCAATACCATTTAAATCAAATCACAGAAAAATCATGGCAAAATATGTTTTTCAAACGCGTGGTGGTGCTTGGGGGTGGTGATACCGCAATGGATTGTAATCGTACTGCAGTGAGACAGGATGCCTCCAGTGTGTATTGTGCTTATCGTCGGGATGAAGCAAATGTGCCAGGCTCACATAAAGAGGTCCGCAATGCTAAAGAAGAAGGCGTGAAATTTTTATGGAATTATCAGCCACTTGAAATTATTGGTGATGATCAGGGCAAAGTGGAAGGGATTCGATTAGTCAAAACAAAATTAGGTGAACCAGATGCAAATGGTCGCCGTCGTCCAGAGGTGATTGCAGAATCGGAGCAGGTGATTCCTGCGGATAATGTTATTATTGCTTTTGGTTTTCGCCCAAGCCCTGAAAATTGGTTTCAACATCATTGTATAGACTGTAAAGAAGATGGTTTGGTAGATGTGACTTCATCGGCGAAGTTTGTATTTCAAACGAGCAATGAAAAGGTTTTTGCTGGTGGAGATATGGTGCGAGGCTCTGATTTGGTGGTCACGGCGGTTTTTGAAGGGCGTAGTGGCGCACATGGGATTATTAAATATTTAGAGGTATAGTTATTCCTCAAAACCTAGAAATTTACAGGCGTTTATGCTTTAATGAGAATGATTCTTAATAATCTTTAAAAGGACATGTTTTTGTGTTAAAAGTTGCCATTGTCTATTTTAGTGGTTTTGGACATACCAAAAAAATTGCGGAGCATGTACAAATTGGCGTTTGTGAAATCATCAAAAATGGTGCCGATTTATTTGATGTGACAACTCTGGAAGATGTAAGCGTTTTGAACCAGTATGGCGCCATTATTTTTGGTGCGCCAACCTATATGGGTTCGGTACCTTATCAATTTAAAAGATTTATGGATGGCACCTCTAAAATTTGGATGGAGCAAGGCTGGGTTGATAAAATTGCGGCAGGTTTTACAAATTCCTATGCCGTAAGTGGCGGTAAAACAGGCGTGTTAATGCAGATGTTTAGCTTTGCCGCTCAGCATGGGATGTTGTGGTTGCCACTAGGCTTGAAGCAGTGCAATGACGATATTTCACACAACAATCCTAATGCGATTAATCGTTTGGGGTCCTCTCTCGGGTTTATGGCGCAGTCTGAAAATGATACGCCAGAGGTGACACCACCTGCGGGTGATAAACGCACAGCAGAATTGTTTGGTGAAAGAATTGCAAAGACCTTATTAAGAATGGGATGATATTTTAATTTTGTGCATCCGCATCGGAGTCTATTTTAAAATCTTTTTGATGCGTGATAAATTTATTTCCTGCAATCACTTTGCTTTCAGAAATAGCAGAGATGGCGCCCACATCTAGTTCTTTGTTGATTTGCGCAATGATAAACGCGCCTTCCTTGTTTTGGATGATTACCCCATAAGGTGCTACGGAGTAAATTCGATACTTATCTGTTTCAGTTAGGTTCGCTCCAGCACTGCCTGCTGCAAGTTTATTGGCGGAGTCATTAATGACTTGATAATCTTTTTTGAGATTTGATATTAGCTCATCAAGATCTTTTTCTTGTTTGGATAAGCGAGAGTGAATGGAAGCATTTAGCCCTTTGAGTTGTTGATTGGCTAAAAGCGTATTGGATTTTATTTCGGCTTGTTGTTTGGTGAGTGACATCACATTGTCAACAAGATCAGTAGCCGTCAGTTTTTCATTCATGGTTCCAAGGGTTTGGGCGAGTTCTTGGATACGAGTGGCATTGTTTTCTTGGGAAACTTCAATGCTTGCAGCATATTTTTGGTTTTTACTTATTTGGTAAGCCTGATAAGATTGACCTAGATGGAGGCGACATATCATTAAAAAAACAATAATGAGCAAGCCAATACAGACAAAAATTGGGATTCTAATAGCGTTGACAATGGTTTTTTGCTCTTCGCTCAGAAGGGTCTTTGGCTTTTTTTCTTTCTTTACATTAGATTTTCTAGGCATTTTCGGAAATTTGAACACAAAAATTTCTGCATAATTCAGTCATGTTGATAAAGAATAGGCAAAAAAAAAAAATTGTATATAAAAAAACACATCATTTTGCCTCTTAACGATTGGGTAATTATCGTATATACTACCCCAGACATTTTAAATGCCTGTATTATTTTCAGGCAATTTAAGGTTGAATTTAAGTCAATCAACTAAGTGAGAAATCATATATGAACTTACATGAATATCAAGGAAAACAGCTTCTAGCTGAATACGGTTTGCCTGTTTCTAAGGGTATCGCTGTAGAAAGTGTTGAAGAAGCATTAGCTGCGGTAGATAAAATCGGTGGAGATGTTTGGGTGGTTAAGGCTCAGGTTCACGCAGGTGGACGTGGAAAAGCGGGCGGTGTGAAACTTCTTAAGTCTAAAGAAGATATCGCTAACTTTGTCAAAACCATGATGGGAACTCGTTTGGTGACCTACCAAACAGACGAAAATGGACAACCTGTAAGTAAAATCTTAATCGAACCTTGCACAGATATTGCAAATGAATTGTATTTAAGTGCAGTTGTGGATCGTGCTTCAAGACGTATTATTTTTATGGCGTCCACAGAAGGCGGTGTTGAAATTGAAACCGTTGCTGAAGAAACCCCTGAAAAAATATTTAAGGCAGTCATCGACCCAGTGGTTGGTGCGCAACCATATCAAGGTCGTGAACTTGCTTTTAAACTTGGTCTTGAAGGGGTGCAAGTTAAGCAATTTGTTAAAACCTTTTTAGGTCTTGCAAAAATGTTTGAAGAAAAAGATCTTGAACTATTAGAAATTAATCCATTAGTGATCACAGATGAAGGTAATCTTCACTGTCTAGATGCTAAAGTAGCGATTGACGGTAATGCACTTTACCGCCAACCAGCCCTCGCTGAAATGCGTGATTTATCTCAGGAAGATGAACGTGAAGCGCGTGCGGCTGAGTGGGAGCTTAATTATGTTGCACTGGATGGTGACATCGGCTGTATGGTCAATGGTGCGGGTCTTGCAATGGCAACGATGGATATTGTGAAGTTGCACGGTGGTAAACCTGCAAACTTTCTAGATGTAGGCGGAGGCGCTACTAAAGAGCGTGTTTCTGAAGCATTTAAAATCATTTTGTCTGATTCTGCAGTAAAAGGCGTTTTTGTCAATATCTTTGGTGGGATTGTACGTTGCGATATGATTGCAGAAGGTATTATTGCGGCAGTTGAAGAAGTTGGCGTTGAAGTACCGGTTGTAGTTCGCTTAGCAGGTACGAATGCAGAACAAGGTTCTGAAATATTAAAATCGAGTGATTTAAATATTATTGCGGCGACTGGTTTTACAGACGGCGCTTTGAAAATTATTGAAGCAGTAAGAGGTTAATCATGAGTGTATTAATTAATAAAGATACAAAAGTCATTTGCCAGGGCTTTACTGGTAAGCAAGGAACATTTCATTCTGAGCAAGCAATTGCTTATGGAACAAAAATGGTAGGTGGTGTCACACCTGGAAAAGGCGGTCAAACACATTTGGGCTTGCCTGTATTCAATACAGTTCAAGAAGCCGTTGATGCGGTGCAGCCTGATGCGACAGTTATTTATGTGCCCGCACCATTTTGTAAAGACTCTATTGTTGAAGCAGCGGATGCTGGTATCAATCTCATTGTTTGTATTACAGAAGGTATTCCAGTTTTAGATATGCTTGGTGTTAAGAAATATGTTGAAGATTCTGGTTGTCGTTTAGTGGGACCTAATTGCCCCGGCGTGATCACGCCAGGTGAATGTAAAATTGGTATCATGCCAGGACACATTCATTTGCCCGGTAAAGTAGGCATCGTTTCTCGTTCAGGAACGTTGACGTATGAAGCGGTAAACCAAACAACTGAGTTGGGATTCGGTCAATCAACGTGTATCGGTATCGGGGGTGATCCAATCCCAGGTACAAACTTTATTGATGCTTTAACCTTATTTCAAAATGATCCACAAACTGAAGCGATCATTATGGTAGGCGAAATTGGTGGTTCTGCTGAAGAAGAAGCCGCTGAATTCATTAAGCAGAATGTGACAAAACCGGTTGTATCCTATATCGCGGGTGTAACAGCGCCTGCTGGAAAACGTATGGGACACGCGGGTGCTATCATTTCAGGCGGTAAAGGTACTGCAGATGAGAAATTTGCAGCATTGGAAGCGGCTGGCGTTGCAACAACACAGTCTCCTGCTGAAATGGGTTTAAAGCTAAAAGAAATTACCGGTTGGTAGTTTGAAGTAACGCTTAACTTTATTATATTGAAGCAGCCAAATGGCTGTTTTTTTTGCCTACAAAAAATGAATTGCACTAGCAATAATGAATGCGAGGATGATAATATGCATTCCAAGAACAATTCGGATTGCCTTTTTTACACCAAAATATGGGATAAGCTTTTTACAGGTCGAATATACCAAGGAGCACATAAGGTGACTTTATTACCTTTTTTGGAAAAGTATAAATATTTTGCTTTGACATTGTCAGGAAAACTATAATAGCAAGCTGATTTTATAGAGCATTTTTGCATAACGTGCGCTAGGGATAACTTCATGAGGGTAAACATTCTCAGAAATGAGCGCTTGTATGGATATCCCTTTACCTTTTGCCGTCGTGGCGGTGAGTGTATTGAGTGAGTAACTTTCTTCATGACCAGAAATTTTGCCCCATTCCTTTTCGGTTAGATTGGTGGCAACGCCCCAGGCGGTATTTTTTTCACTTTTAAAGAAAACGGCAAAACTGGGCTCAATGATGCGGGCGCCATTAATAAGGCGCATTTCAACCGCATAGTCTTTGATACAGGCGGTTTGCCCATTTTTTTTAACTAGTGGGTGTGCCATTAAAGCGCCGTAAACAAAGTAAGTAGGCATGAGAGTTTAGAGTTGGTATTTCATCGCATGAATGTTAGTGGAATATTTTAAGAAACACAAATAGCACTAATTTAGTCTCATTTTAATTTGATGACTTTTCCTAAAGCTACGAATGGAGTACAATACCGCTGTAGAAGATTTGATTGATAGATATAAAATGGCAAATAGTGGATTAGACATAAAAAAAATACGACAAGATTTTCCTGCCTTGAAGCAAAAGATTCATGGGAAACCTCTGGTGTTTTTAGATACAGCAGCCTCTGCACAAAAACCGCAATCCGTGATTGATCTGGTTACGCAATCTTACACAAATAATTATGCCAATGTGCATCGTGGGGTTTATACATTGAGCGATCAAGCAACCTCTAATTATGAGGCGACTCGTCAATGTATTGCTGATTTCATTGGCGCTAAATCAGCAGATGAAATTGTCTTTACCAAAGGGACGACGGAAAGCATTAACTTGGTGGCACAATCTTTGAGCCAATTTTATTTTCAGGAAGGTGATGAAGTCATCCTGACAGAAATGGAACATCATGCAAATATTGTACCTTGGCAAATGCTGGTACAACGCTGTGGTATCATCATCAAAGTCGTGCCAATTTTTGATGATGGTTGCTTAGATATGGATGCCTATTATGCCTTGCTTTCAGAAAAAACAAAGCTGGTGGCCGTCACGCAGTGTTCAAATGTTTTAGGGACGATTAACCCTGTTAAGGAAATGACGCAGGCGGCACATAAAGTTGGCGCTTTGGTTTTGATAGATGGTGCGCAATCGGTGGTGCATCAAGAGATTAATGTGCAAGATTTAGACTGTGATTTTTTTGTATTTTCCTCTCATAAACTCTATGGTCCAACAGGGGTCGGCGTGCTTTATGGGAAGTATGAGTGGTTAGACAAAATGCCACCTTATCAAGGTGGTGGAGATATGATTAAAACTGTTTCTTTCTCAGGATCTGAGTATGCAGACGCCCCGCATAAGTTTGAAGCAGGGACGCCAGATATTGTTGCCGTCAGTGCTTTTAAAGCAGCAGTAAAATATGTGCAAGATATTGGGTTGAAAAATATTGAAACTTATGAGCATCAGTTATTAGAATATGCAACTGAAAAATTGTCAGCCGTAAAAGGGCTTAAAATATTAGGTACGGCTAAAAATAAAGCAGCCGTCATCACTTTCATCATCGAGGGCCTCCATGCCAATGATTTAGGCACTTTGATGGACTTATCAGGTGTTGCAGTAAGAACGGGGCAGCATTGTTGTCACCCCTTAATGGATCACTACGGTGTTTCAGCAACGGTAAGAGCCTCTTTTGCACTGTATAATACTTATGAAGAGATAGATGCCTTGGTGGCATCCATTGAAAAAGCAAGAAAAATGTTAGGATAAAGAAAATGATAGAAGAATTTGACCCAAATAATGAGGTATTGTTAACCGTTACCCCAGCCGCGACGAAGCACTTTTTGAAGTGTATTTCGGATCATGAAGATGCTCTAGGCATTCAGCTTACGGTTAAAAAAACAGGCTGTTCTGGATTGTCTTATGTGACTCAAGTGGTGAGTAAAGCACCTAAAAATCATGAGCTTATCGAGCTTGATGGGATTCATTATTATATGGATGAGAAGGCAAAACCTTTCTTAAAAGGGATGGTGTTAGATTTTATGAAAAAAGATCTAGGATTGTCTCAACTGGTTTATCATAATCCAAATGAATCTGCTCGTTGTGGTTGTGGTGAAAGTTTTACAATTATAGAACTAGAAGAGTAATTTCAAGTGAATATGAATAATGTCGCGATTATTAGACGTGAGGTGGAAGTCACCATCGTGCCTTTTGGGGATAAAATGAATCTATTACCAGGGCAAGAAGTCTTAGTGACTCAAGCAAAGGGTGGTAGCTTTACCTTAAATGTACAAGGAAACCTTGTTTACTTAGAAGGTAAGGAAGCCGATGCAATAGGTCATGAAAGAATCAAAATGCCCATGGATGACTACGATATTAAAGCCGGTGATGAGATTGATGAGGACCTCGTTTGGGCGCAAATGCGCACCGTTTATGATCCTGAAATTCCAGTGAATATTGTGGATCTTGGCTTAATCTATGATGTGAGCTATACTCGACAAGATGATGGTAACTATCATGTGTGTATTCAAATGACGTTAACTGCACCTGGTTGTGGTATGGGACCTGTGCTTGTACAAGATATTGAATCTCGTGTGGGGATGCTTCCAAATGTCTCCGCGGCAGATGTGATTATTGTTTTTGATCCACCGTGGAACTCTGAAATGATGACAGAAGAAGCAAAACTTGAGCTAGGATTTTTCTAATGCATAAACGGGTGGTCTATTCTGGCACTTTTGATCCCATTACGTTGGGTCACGTTGATTTGGTTAAGCGGGCTTTACGAATGTTTGATGAAGTGGTGATTGCCGTGTCCACGGGTTTTGGGAAAAAAACATTATTTACACTTGAGGAAAGAGTCACTTTTTCGCAAGAAATATTTAAAGGTAATACAAAGGTGAGCGTTCAGCCATTTGATGGGTTATTGGTTGATTTTGTGCACTCCATTGGCGGGTGTGCGATTCTCCGTGGACTGCGAGCAGTATCTGATTTTGAATATGAATTTCAAATGGCAGCCATAAACCGCAAGCTTAATGCCGAGGTTGAAACGATTTTCTTAACGCCATCAGAGCAGTTTACCAGTCTGTCTTCAACCATGATTCGCCAAGTTGCCTTAATTGATCCTGAGCGAATTTCTCAACTTGTGCATCCGCTTGTTGTGGAAGCTTTGAAACAAAAAAACGATAAAAAATAGCCGATGGCGCTATATATTACCGATGAGTGCATTAATTGTGATATTTGTGAGCCTGAATGCCCCAATGAGGCTATTTTTTTAGGTGAGGAATATTACGAAATTAATCCAGAGAAATGCACGGAATGTGTGGGGCATTTTGAAACCTCTCAATGTGTGGATGTGTGCCCTATTGCTTGTATTCCAGTAGATCCGAATTACCGAGAATCTAAGGCGGTTTTAATGACAAAGTACAAAAAATTGACGGTAAGGGGCTAGCAACTTTCAACTAAGGCAATAATATTTTCAAGCGGTCTTCCAATGGCAGCTTTGCCCTTTATGATGAGAATGGGGCGCTCAATCAGCTGTGGATTTTTGCTTAAAATTTCCGCCCATGCTTCATGAGATCTCTCGCCACCTGTGGTATAGCCTAGCTCGTGAAAGCGTTTATCCTTAGCCCGTATTAAGGCGAGAGGGCGAATATTTAGTTTGGCACAAAGTTCTAAAACTTCAGTGGTGCTTGGCGGTGTTTTTAAATACTCAATAATCGTGAATGCTCGGTTTGTTGATTGAAGGTATTCTAAAGCCGCGCGACTTTTACTGCATTGTGGGTTATGATAAAGCTTGGCTGAATGATTCATACGTTTTCAAAATCCTGCTTTATAGGTTTTCCCATTATGAATGCCCTCAATGCTTTTTACAAATGATTTCGCAACCTAGCCGCCACCAAATTGAATGTGATTAATGTGTGTATTTTGAGACGATTGAACACTATAAGCGGTAAAATCTTGATTTATTTCTGTTGAGGTTAAATAAGTTGTCGTGCTCACGGTGATAGATAAAAAAGCAGCTAAGATCATGAATGCCGTTAATACCCGTCTAATTTCCCCAGTCGAAACATCTTTGAGTAAGAGATAACCGATGCTAGTTGAAAATACCCGCAGTCGCAATACAGATTTGATAGCCATGCGATTGAAATACAGGTGTGTTGAGTATGAGATATCCTGTGAGCCACAGCATTATGAGAGTAAAAAACTCAAAGGGTAAGAGGTGAATTTTTTAGTCTGGGAAATGGCTTGCATATTAAGTAAGCTCACATAAGTTAAGATGGACTTATTGTAGTTTATTGGTAATGCGGATAAACCGTACAGGATACGGTGTTAACTATTAGTAATATTGGTGGCTTCTTTTTTCACGGCTGTCTGTTCTTTGATTTTCTCAATAATTTCGGTAAGCCCTTGAGTAAACTGAGATTCAAAGATTCTTTTTTGTTGGGCTACATCAAATTCTTGTGCGGGGAATTGGCTTTTATCGTAGTTTTCCGTGGTGGCAATTTGCCATTTCCCTTTGATGAGACCGAGAGAAATACTATCCACACATTGTTTTGCAATGATTCTGTTGCTAGGGGATAAAATAAGGACTTTGTTTGTTACTACAGAAACTTGTGTCGGTAAGCTTGTACTGTCAGATAGAGTATTCTCTTGTTGTATTCCTAAGGCTGACATGTAACAACCCTCTTTATGTATTAAGTTGCTAGTGTTGGCGTCCATTCCAACGGTATCAAACCCGAGAGAGTAGAGTTCTTCAAGTTGTTGTATGTGATTTGGAATATAGGTTTCCTCAATATAAACCAATAACTGATCCTTTGATTTTTCTTGTGCGCATCCTGTGAAAAAAAGAAAACTACTTAATGCGATAATGAGTATTTTTAGCAGAGGATGTTTCATCTATAACAGGTTTATTTTGTAATGCTATATTGTGAAGTATACAGTGTCTCGCTCAAAGTGCCGAATTTATATCTAAAATTATAATAATATCCCAAAACAATATGAGTATAAAGAATAGATACGCACGGGTAAATGTATAATCAGCAGACATGCGAGTATGCCTTATCAAAGAAGCAAAGAAGCAAAGAAGCGGCTGCCGGCGATGTGGAAGGCTATGGGTTGGGATTAGCCATTACTAAAGCGGCTATAGATTTTCATCGAGGGAAATTACGTTATAAAAACATGAAGCCACGGGGGCGAGAAGTGAGGGTTTATCTACCATTGCCGATTGCTAATGTGTGATTTCCTCAACATCATGCGAGGACTTTTCTTTAAGGAATAGCGCTAAAATCGTTGAAATAACCAGTAACACCGGAATAAGAATCATGGCATATTGATAAGCTTGTGCGGTGCTGTTACTGTGTTGCCCAAAAAACTGCATTAACATCCCTGAAATCGGCTGGAGGATGGCGCCACTTAGGGGAATGAATAAATTAATGAAAGCGATGCCTGTTCCCAAGTTTTTCTTATCAATTTGTTTTGTGATAATTGTAAAGTTAAGTACATGGACACTTTGCACAGATCCAAATAAGAAACAAAGCACAAAGAGTATTGGGATGCTAACTTTCACATAAAGGAGTATGGATAAGAGGACAATCCCTATGGCACTAGCACTGACGAGTAGGCTTTTATTGTTATCAATGAGTGTTGCGAGAAATCCCCACATAGGGCTTGAAAGTGCAACACCAATAAAGATAAGAGAGGAAGCATAGGCTGCAGTTTCTTGGGAATAACCAAAGACATGGTTAAAATAGGAAATTCCCCATAGATCTGCAAAAATAGCGGTAGTACCACAAATAGCCATGCAATAAAAACCATTTAGTAATAGTTGTGGGTTTGATGTAAGACGCCCAAAAGCTTTGATGTTTTCTAGTAATGTTATAGATTCAGTATTTCCAGACCATTGTTTTTTCTTGTCGAATTGAGGATGTTTTTTAATGACAAAAATTGTGCTTAGGAATATTAAAAAGGTGACAACAAGAATACCGATCAATACAACGTGTAAATCAAAGTGTTGTAGTAGCAGAATAAGCGGAATGCCTGAGATAGAGCCCCCAGATAACCAAATAGCTGTGTTAGTCCTGCAAAGGTTGGGAAAAGCCGAGTAGGTAGCCAGAGGGCAGCGGCTTTTAAACTGGAAATAAAGGCAAAACCCCCACCAAAACCCACCAAGGCACGCGCAATCATAAATTGCCAAGGTTGGTTGGAAAAAGTAAAAATAAACATTCCTAAAACGGTGAGAAGCGTTGCAAAAATCATGACTCGTTTTATGCCAAATTTGTCCACAGAGATACCTGCTGGAATTTGTGCGAGGACATAAAACCAATAAAAGCTAGAACCAATAATAGAAGTAGCAGTGAGGCTAAATCCATAATCAGATTGGAAAATGGGGGCAAGCGCATTAGTGGATGAGCGTAAGAAAAATTCGAAAGCGTAGAATAAAGCACAAATCCCCCAGACAAAGAGTCCAAAATTTTTGGCGGAGGATTTATTTATATTCACTGTGAATTTGTCCAAAGATAGAAAGTAATATGTGCGCTAATTCTAGCAAATTAAAACGGTAAGCGAGTTTTTATTATTAGGTTTTTTTGAATTATTTACCAAGCTGGGATTGCGGCACCATCTGGATAAAGTTTTTGGGCAATGGCATTCACCTGTTTTGAATGCATTACCTCCACCAATCTATGAAGTAATGGATTTGTCTTATCAGCATCTCGTACCACTATAATATTAGCAAAAGGAGAGTCTTTTCCTTCTTTGTATAATGCATTATTTAAGGTTAACGGCGGTTGTGCAAGACCCACATAATCATTGGTGATAGCGCCTAAAGCAACTTGGTTTAGGATTCTCGGGATTTGAGCAGCGTCCAATTCTTTGAATTTTAAGTTATAAGGGTTGGAAGCAATATTACGAGGCGTGGCTTTCCAGCCAATGCCAGAGTCAAGCTTTATGAGGCCCGCTTTGCTGAGTAGGAGTAGTGCACGCCCTTCATTGGTGGGGTCATTCGGAATGGCAACGGTTGAGCCATTTTTAATGCTTTTGATGTTTTTCAGTGAGTCAGAAAAAAGTCCCATTGGGAAGATGAAAGTCTTACCAATCCACGTAATTTTATAGTGGCGTGCGGAAATCTGGCTTTCTAAAAATGGGATGTGTTGAAAGATATTGGCATCAATGGCACCTGAGTTCAACGCTTCATTGGGGATACTATAGTCGTCAAAAGAGATCACTTTAATATCCATATGATATTTTTCAGCGGCGACTTTTTGTGCTACTTTCATGATATCGGTCATCGGACCCGACATGACCCCAACTTTAATGACATTGGCAGCCGTTGGCATATTTGTATAAATGACTTGGGTGATAGAGCCTGCAACCAAGATGATGCAAAGCAACCAAAGTTTTAACATGGATTTTGATTTTGCCAAATAATCGCCAAAGGATTGGCTGAGTTGCACGATGATAATTAAGATGATGACCGTTTCAAGCATCACAGCAAGGTTAAATCTTTGATAGCCATATTGAATGGCGAGTGTGCCAAGTCCACCACCACCAATAGCGCCGGCCATAGCTGAGAAGCCGATGAGTGAGATAATGGTTAAGGTCGCACCACTAATTAACTGAGGGCGTGCCTCTGGAAGCAAGACCTTTACAATAATCTGCCATTTTGTGGCACCCATTGAGTTTGCCGCTTCAATAAGACCTTTGTCGACCTTTGCAATAGCGGTTTCAGCAATACGCGCATAGAAGGGGATTGCGGCTAAAATCAAGGGGATAATAGAGGCGTCTGTACCGATTGAGGTCCCCAATAAAAAAGTGGTGACGGGAATTAATAGAATCATCAAGATGATATAAGGAATGGACCTTGCTGCATTCACCAGCAACCCAAGCGTATTGTTGATCAGTTTGTTATACCAATGTGTTTGTTGAGCGGATAAAAATAAGATAACGCCAAGCACAAGCCCTAAAAAAAGTGAGACAGCACTGGAAATAAACACCATGTAGATGGTTTGCCATGTGGAGATAATAACGTCATTAAGCATTAGTTCTGGCATAGCCGATCACCTCAAATTGAATATTGTTTTTATTGATGTAGTTTAAAGCGGCTTCCCAATTTTCTTTTTGCCCCTGCAATAAACAGATGCTAATGCCGACAGTTTCTCCATGAATTTGTTCAATATTGGCTTGAATAATATTTGCAGTCACACTGAACTTTTGATGTAGTGTGACAATTAAAGGTTCATTTGCTGAGTCACCGATAAAGGTGATTTTAACCACAGGAATCAGATTTTCTTCTGTGTATGGATTTGCAACAAGGCTGGCTTTAAACTCATCGGGCAGGGTGAGCTTCATAGTGGCTTCGGTCATGGATTTGGCAATATCTGTTTTAGGATGAATAAAGATATTGGTGACGTTTCCTGATTCGGCAATATTGCCTTGATCAATAATGGCAACTTGGTCACATATTTCACGCACCACATCCATTTCATGCGTAATGAGGATGATAGTGATACCTAATGTACGGTTAATTTTGCGCAACAGGTTTAGAATTTGTTTAGTTGTTTCAGGATCCAGTGCCGAGGTGGCTTCATCAGATAACAGTATTTTAGGGTTGGATGCCAATGCCCGTGCAATAGCAACACGTTGTTTCTGCCCGCCACTGAGTTGGTCAGGGTAGTTGTGTGCCAGTGCGCCTAATCCTGTTAGTTTGATCAGCTCTTGAACGCGATCTTCAATTGAGGATTTACTTAAGCCTTGAATCTCTAGTGGGAACGCAATGTTTTGAGCAGCGGTTCTGGAGCTCAATAGATTAAAATGTTGGAAAATCATACCCATATTTTGGCGTGTTTTTCTAAGTTTTTCAGGAGACAGTTCCATGAGATTCACGCCATCAATAGTGATAGAGCCATCTGATGGTCGTTCTAAAAGGTTAATGCATCGGACAAGTGTGCTTTTTCCTGCACCACTACGACCAATAATGCCGTATATTTCGCCTTTATTTACATGCAAATTAACTTGATCAAGTGCGACATATTTTTGCCCCTTGATCCAATATTCTTTGCGTAGATCCTTTATTTCAATCATGCAGTTACATCCTTTTTATTCACGTTTAAGAGAATCAACAATTATTATACATAATCTTGTTCAATATGCGATAAAAAATGGGCGTTAGGTTGATTTATTTGTAGGCAGAAGATTAATGGCTAGGCAGGTGATTTATTTTAAAATTATTCTGTGTATCAACTTGATAAATAAAACATTCAACAACTATACTGAAATCAACTTAGATTCGGCGTGATGTAACAGGATGTTGCCTTGTGATTGCCTATATTATTAGACGTTTTTTATACGCAATCCCCATCTTGTTGGGGGTGAATATACTGACATTTCTGCTTTTTTTTTCAGTCAATACACCGGATGATATTGCACGGATGCATCTGGGTGAAAAGCATGTGACAGAGCAAGATGTTACAAATTGGAAAAGCCTACATGGTTATGATGAGCCTTATTACTATAATGGCAAGGCTTCTGGAGTTGGCGTTTTTACTCGGACAATATTTTTCAATAAATCGCTAAAGCTTTTTAGTTTTGAGTTTGGAACTTCTGATAATGGGCGGGATATTAGCCATGATGTTTCGCAACGTATGTGGCCATCTTTGGTGCTTGCTATTCCCACGTTAATTATTGGGATCTTAATCAATATCACTTTCGCGCTCTTACTGGCATTTTTTCGGCGAACCTATTTGGATTTTTGGGGAGTGACGCTGTGCATTATGCTAATGTCAATTTCTAGCTTGTTTTACATTATTGCAGGGCAATTTTTATTTGGAAAGATGCTAAAACTTGTGCCAATTTCAGGGTATCAAACAGGCATAGATGCTTGGAAGTTTGTGTTGCTTCCCGTTATTATTGGTGTGATTGGAGGCATTGGCTCCGGTACACGCCTATATCGAACCCTGTTTTTGGAAGAAATGACCAAGGATTATGTGAAAACGGCTCGTGCTAAAGGTTTGCCTGAAATAACGATCCTGTTTCGACATGTGCTAAAGAATGCCATGATTCCGATTTTAACCGGTATTGTGGTGGTGATTCCTAGCTTATTTATGGGTAGTTTGATTATGGAATCCTTTTTTGGAATTCCGGGCTTAGGAAGTTATACTTTGGATGCGATTCAGGGGCAAGATTTTGCGATTGTGCGCTCCATGGTTTTTTTAGGATCTTTGCTATACGTCATTGGGTTGGTGTTAACGGATATTTCTTATACCTTTGTTGACCCCCGTGTCAAACTGTCTAATGAGAATATGTGATGTTATTGCCATTGTATACGGATATTTTACTTTGGTTTCTAGTCATTGTAGTTACGGCTATTATTTATTTTTCTCGAAAACAGCCACAATTTATCGCCGTTTTTCAAGTGATTAAAACCCGTAAAATGGGCATTTCAACCTTGGTTATCTTGCTGTTTTATATGGGGGTCGGATTATTGGACTCTATTCACTACCGTTCAGTATTATACGTGACAGATAATGGTACGTCTGTTTATGGATCGGAAGTGAGAAGTGTTTTAGATGATGTGTTGGCACCAAGAGATCAGCAAAGCGAAAAAACTTATTCAGCGCCCTTTGCACAGAAATTGTTTAATAAGGAAACTGCCTCCGACGTGAATGGCAATCAGATACGTGTTTATCCATTATTAAAATATACCCAACCATTTCCGTTGAAAGAAGTCTCTATGAGGATGAATATTACCTTGATATTGATTTTAGCTGTGATGAAGGCAATGATCATATTCATTGGCATTTTGATGCTGTGGTCTTTCTATTACGCGTGGCGTTTTCAGGTTTCAATCATTGCCCATATTGGGCACTTTATTCAAGGAAATCATGAGACTTGTTGGCGCACTTTTTGGTTTGTGGCATTTATGATTCTATTGCTGTGTATGTTAAGTATGAGTTTGTTGGAATATGTGCATGTGTTTGGCACGGATAAAGTAGGCGATGATATTTTCTATTCAGCTATTAAAAGCATTCGGACAGCAGTAGTGATCGGTACGGTGACCACGCTTGTTTTACTTCCCTTTGCCATTGCTTTTGGCATCTTAGCAGGATTCTATGGCGGGTGGTTAGATGATCTGATTCAATATATTTACACAACGCTAAGCTCAATTCCCGGGATTTTATTGATTGCGGCTTTTGCATTGATGCTGAATCTTTTTATGGCGCAACATCCAGAATGGTTTAATACTATGCTGGAACGAGCAGATGCGAGGCTTTTAGGGTTGTGTGTGATTCTTGGTATTACCAGTTGGACGGGTTTATGTCGTTTGCTTCGTGCTGAAACGATGAAGGTAAGAGAGCTGGATTATGTGATGGCGGCACGATCTATGGGTGTTTCGCAATTTAAGATTATGTTACGCCATATTCTACCTAGTGTGATGTATTTGATTGTGATTTCTATTGCCATTGATTTTAGTGGGCTGGTGTTGGCTGAAAGCATTTTGTCTTATGTGGGGGTAGGGGTTGATCCTACGATGCACAGTTGGGGGAATATGATTAACAGTGCACGATTGGAGTTGGGGCGTGATCCTGTTGTGTGGTGGCCTTTGATGGCGGCTTTTAGTTTGATGTTTATTTTGGTGATTGCGGCAAATCTATTTGCAGACGTAGTCAGGGATGCATTGGATCCAAGATTGAGACGGTAGAAGCAAATAATTTACGATTGCTTTTTTTAGACACAAACCTAGTTTTTTTGTTATACACAAAAACGGCCGTTTTTTAAGGCAGGGATGGCAAATTAAAAAGCAACTATTTTATTCACAGGAAAATGGGTCTCCATACAGATCTGGGCCAAATGTTCAACTTGGGGCTGTATATTGACCACACTCAGTGAATCAATGCGCATAATTGGTCTTGTGCGCTTAGAATATGCCCAACTGATCGCATAGGTTGCCACAAATACTTAAATTTAGACTAATAATTCTATTCGTATAGTTTTAAGATGTTTTTACTAAAGCCTTTATTTATGAGCTAACATCATGATTTAGAAAGAGAAAGATCGGATATCTGAACATTTGTCCCAGATCTTTATGATAACCCAAAGATGCACGTCCACCATATATATTCGCTAATTTTCCAAGAACTGAGGTTACCTTTAAATGCGAGTAATTTGTTGGCATGGATTCCTAAATCTATTATGAGCGACCGAGAAATACGCAATTATATGTAATAAACCTGTAACATTTAAGCGATACAATATTTCCCATCGATTACAACATATAGAAATTTAGGGCATCCATGAAAAAGCACCATAAAAAGATTATAGCGTCACTGTCATTAGCTCTAGGGGCGGTGTCTTTCAATGCACATGCACAAGCAAGCGATAACAAGCAATATAATGTGAACCCATTAGAGCTTTATAGCAAAGTAACATCACTAACAATGGCGTTCAATGAAAAGTATGGCAAAGAATTTCGGTTGCCTGTAAACGCAAAGGACTCTGTTGATGTCATTTTGAAACACTCTGACACTAAAAAATATATGGGCAGTAAAACATATAATGGGTACAGCCTAGACTCGAAATTTTCAAAAGAAGCGCATGATATGATGAATGCCCTTGCTAATTTGGTTGGGGATTTTAAAAGAATTGGTTTCATTCGGGAAATAAAATCACAAGGAAAAACCCCAGCCTTGATGTTTGATATTGATAACACAATAGAGCTAACATCGTTTGACGATGATTATTTTACAAAATCTGGGATAAATGATCCATCGACTGCGCATTTCATAAAAAAAGTATGCTTCAAAGACGGCATTGCTTGTTACTTCATTACGGCTAGAACATGCAATCACAATGAGGCATCAGCAACAAAAAAATGGCTACAAAAACATTTGAGTTTGACGAATGAGCAAGTTTCTAAGTATGTGTTTTTATCTGGTTCGATGCCTGCCAATGCGTGTACGTCAAAACCAAATGAGAAAGTTGCTTATAAAGATGTGTTACGAGAATCGCTAAGTCAAACAAGACATGTGTATTGGTTAATGTCTATCGGAGACCAAATGACAGATTGGTTTGGCAAACATTCTGGTTTAAAAGTGTGGTATCCAAATGAGATGTTTGACAGTTCTATTGTAGGTAATAATGGTAATGACTCAAATAAGAAGGGCGTATTGAAAACAGTGGTAGCTCCGACAGAAGGGTGTTATCAGAAATTAAAAGACAAAGCTTTGACTGACAGCACGATACAATATTGCCAAACATTCAAGAAAAACACCTATGTTTAGGCTCATGAATCCTGTACGCAATAACGACCGTTTTTTAAGGCAGGGATGGCAAATTAAAAAGCAATTATTTTATTCACAGGAAAATAGGGACTCTACAAGTAACCCGGTTCTGTCGCATTAATTTCAACAACTTAAGATTGACTAGCCTCTAGACCTACTTATGCTGCGAGATCATAAAATTGTTCCCAAACAGGTTTATTTTGCGAATCTTTCATTTGTCTTTTTCTGAGCATATGATGAAGTTCTATTCCAGTGATCGTTGCTTTGGCTGAATCAAAAGTTTTAAAACCTAGAG
>Ga0302132_10000227_pt1 | contig 30833 bp, 27 predicted proteins | sample CB9_321_MG_FD_203113 | JGI IMG/M metagenome (GOLD analysis project Ga0302132, IMG submission 203113) | Marine microbial communities from Western Arctic Ocean, Canada - CB9_32.1 | ecosystem: Environmental > Aquatic > Marine > Oceanic | place: Canada: Western Arctic Ocean | collected 2017-09-19
AAGCCGAGTTCGACATACTCTACGGACAGGGTGTCAACCGCCAGGGTGAAATACTCGACCTTGGTGTTGAGTTCGGCCTCGTTGAGAAGAGCGGGTCCTGGTACTCCTACGGTGAAGACCGTATCGGCCAGGGCCGCGAGAACGTCTGCGAGTTCCTGCGCGAGAATCCCGACATCTCCAACACTATAGAGTTGGCCCTGCGCAGCGAGCTTGGCCTGGCAGATTCGGGCGCGCCCGAGCTGACGGTGCTTGAAGGCGGCGCCGGTGGTAACGACTCCGCAGCCGACGATGCCGATGGTAACGAGTCGACAGCCGGCGAGTCGACAGCGGGCGAGTCGACAGCCGGCGATGCGGCAGCTGGCGATGCGGCCGAGCCGGTAGCCAAGGAAGCGGAAGCATCTCCCACGGAGCAGGCCGTCGCCGAGTAAACCGGGCCAGGGGCTGGCCGCTGCAACGGAAGATACCGAAGCGGGCGGTACCTTACCGGCAGTAAAGCAGGCGTTTGACCTGCTGGCGCGCTCGGCAAAGAGCCGGGCGACGCTGGCTCAGGCGTTGGGGCGTCAACACGAGCCCCGCGATGTTGCCCATGCGTTAGAGCGCATGGAGCAGCTCGGCCTGCTCGACGATCGGGCCTGGGCCGAAGATTACGTCAAGCTCCGTTACCAGCGGCGGGGCTGGGGCCGCGAGCGGTTGGTCGCCGAACTGCGCAACAGGGGTATTGAGCAGGAGCTCGCAGTTTCGGTGGTTGGCCGATTGGTCGACGACGAGGGTCAGGAGGAGCTCGCCCGCAGTCTTCTCAAGTCTTTTCTCGCGAGCCGTGACCGTGCCGGCAGCGTTGGTGGTAACCCTGCTGCTGGTGATGGAGTGGCGGCCGCCCGCTACCTGGCAAGGCGGGGTTTTGACGAAGATCTCGTGGCCCGTCTGGTCGAGCCGCTACTGGCCGAACAGTTCGAGGATCCTGCTGACCCCCACGGGTGACAAGCCCGCGCAATACCTGTAACAAAACGACATGCGCGGGGAGGAAGTTCGATCGAGTTTTCTCGAGTTCTTTGAGGCCAGGGGTCACCTGGTGGTGCCCAGTGCGCCGCTGGTTCCGCGTGCCGACCCCACGCTGATGTTCACCAACGCGGGCATGGTGCCCTTCAAGGACATTTTTCTCGGCAACACCGAAGCGCCGGCCTCTCGCGTCGTTGACAGCCAGAAGTGCCTACGTATTTCGGGCAAGCATAACGACCTTGAAGAAGTCGGGCGAGATACTTACCACCACACCCTTTTCGAGATGCTCGGCAACTGGTCGTTCGGCGACTACTACAAGGCCGAGGCCATTGAGTGGGCATGGGAATTACTCGTTGGCAACTGGGGTCTGCCCGCCGATAAGCTTTACGCCACTGTTTACCGCGATGACGGTGAGGCTGAGAAGCTCTGGAAAAAGATTTCGGGGCTGCCGTCCGATCGGGTGCAGCGCTTTGACGAGAAAGACAATTTCTGGGAGATGGGCGCGACCGGCCCCTGCGGGCCCTGCTCCGAAATCCACATAGACCGCGGCGAAGGTGCTTGCGACATGAAGCAGGTCGCGGGCCACAAGTGCGAGGTCAACGCTGGTTGTGCTCGCTACATTGAACTGTGGAACCTGGTTTTCATCCAGTACAACCGCGACGACACCGGCCAGCTGCACGATCTGCCCATGCGCCACGTCGACACCGGCATGGGCCTTGAGCGAGTGGCCGCGGTTCTGGAGAACGTTGACAACAATTACGAAGGCACGCTGTTGCGCGGCCTGGTAGAGCGGGCCGAGCAGATGTCGGGTCTCGAGTACGGCAACGATCCTGAACACGACGTTTCCATGCGCGTGCTGGCCGATCACGCTCGTGCGGTTTCGTTCATGCTCGCCGATGGTATCGAGCCCTCCAACGAGGGCAGGGGCTATGTGCTGCGGCGGCTGCTGAGAAGGGCCGCCCGGCATGGTCGCAGCCTGGAGCTCGAAGGCACCTTCTTTGCCCGGGTCTGCGAGTCGGTCATAGAAGGCATGGGCGCGGCCTACCCCGAGCTGGGTGACCGCCGCGAGGCCATCGTTGCCGGGGTGGAAGAAGAAGAACTTCGTTTTTCGCTCACCCTGGACCGCGGCCTGGCCCATCTCGACGAGGCCGCTGGGAAACTTTCGGCCGGCGGCTCTTCGCTGGGCCTGGACGGCGAGACGGCCTTTCGTCTCTATGACACCTACGGGTTTCCGCTCGACATGACCCAGGACATCCTCAGATCCCGCGGAATCGAGGTCGACGTGGACGGCTTCAAGGCCGCGCTCGAACAGCAGCGCGAGCGTGCACGCGGTGCGCGTCGCAAGGGCGCGGCCGAGGTCGACCTTACCCGCATGGTCGCGCTGGCCCGCGAGAAGGGCGGCAGTAGTTTCGAGGGTAGCTGGCAGTTGCAGGCCGAGTCCGAGGTCATCGTGCTGGGCAAAGCGGGCGCGCCTGTAAAGGGCGTGACGGCCGGCGACGAGGTCGAAGTCGTGACCGCCGTGACTCCGTTTTACGCCGAGAGCGGCGGGCAAGTGGGCGACACCGGTTTCATGAGCACCTCCGGCGGCACGACGCTCGAAGTTCTCGACACCCGCAAGGGTGCCACCGACGTTTCAGTACACGTGGCGCGCGTGGTCGAGGGTGAGCTGTCACTGGGCGACACGGTGACCCTGGGCGTGGACGAAGAGCGGCGGCAGGCCATACGCCTTAACCACTCGGTGACTCACCTACTGCACGCGGCCTTGCGTCATAAGCTTGGCGACGACACCCACCAGGCCGGCTCCCTGGTCGACTCGGCGAGACTCAGGTTTGATTTCAAGCACGACGGTCCGGTTGCGGCCGAGCTGCTGGCCGAGATCGAAAGAGAAGTAAACGACGTAATTCGCGACAACCTCGAGGTGACGGTCGCCGAGATGTCCTACGACGATGCCCTTGCCACCGGCGCACTGGCTTTCTTTGGCGAGAAGTACGGCGACCTCGTGCGCGTGGTGCGGATGGGCGACTACTCGGTCGAGCTCTGCGGCGGCACCCACGTGGCTCGCACGGGCGACATTGGATTGCTGAGGCTGGCGGGTGAGTCGGGCGTGGCGGCGGGAGTAAGACGCGTTGAGGCGGTCAGCGGCGCAGGCGCTCTGGGTGCGCTGCAGACCCGCGACGAGTTACTCTCCACCGTGGCCGGCCTGCTGCGCGGTGGCGTCGACGAAGTGGTGGGGAAGCTGGAAAAATTGATCGAGGCCAAGGGCGAGCTTGAAGGTCGGCTGTCTGACCAGGGTCGTGCCCGCTCGGGCGACGCTGTAGAAAACGCGCGTGCCGCGGCGCGCGAGGTAGCCGGAGGTCACGCGGTGGTGGCCCGCGCCGATGGCCTGGACGCCGGCGGTCTGCGCGAGATGGCCGACCGACTGCGCGCCGGGCTCGACTCGGTGGTGGTGGTACTGGCGGGTGATACCGGTTCGGGCGTGGCGGTGGTGGCGGCGACTTCGGGCGCGCTGGCCGAACGCGTGCACGCCGGTAACCTTATCAAGGAGCTGGCCCCGCTGATCGACGGTCGCGGTGGCGGCAAGTCTGATTTTGCCCAGGCCGGCGGCAAGGACCCCGGCGGCCTCGACAAACTCCTGGAGAAAGCCAACGAGCTCGTCGGCTGAATTTGGCTTCGCCGATACGCGGCGCCTGCACGAGTTGTTCGGCAGCCACGACAACAACGCACTCGCGCTCGAGAAAGCACTCGGCGTGCGCCTGTCCATGACTGCCGGTGGCATCGAGATAAGCGGCGAAGAGCACGACACCGACCTCGCCGGCCAAGTGCTCGGCAAGCTTTACGATCTCGTGGGCAAGGGCTTCGTTCTTGAGCCGGCCGACGTCAAGCGTGCTGTCGAAGTGCTGAGCGATGACGAGAACGCGTCGCTGGAGAAAGAGTTTCTCGACACCGTGTTGAGCGGTGATCGTGGGCGCAGAGTGGCGCCGCGGTCGCGTAACCAGAAGGCTTACGCCGATGCCATGCGTGCGAGCGACCTCGTGTTTGCTATCGGCCCGGCTGGCACCGGTAAGACCTACCTCGCCATGGCCATGGCGGTGGCCACGCTGCTGTCGGGCAGGGTCACTCGTATCATCCTCACGCGGCCGGCCGTCGAGGCGGGCGAAAAGCTCGGTTATTTGCCGGGCGATCTGGCCGAAAAGATAAACCCCTACCTCAGGCCGCTTTACGACGCGCTCTACGACATGGTGGGCCCCGAGCGCGCCGCCGAGTTCATGGAGCGGGGCACGGTGGAGGTGGCACCGCTGGCTTTCATGCGCGGGAGAACGCTGAACGATAGCTTTGTCATACTCGACGAGGCCCAGAATACCACCCCCGAACAGATGAAAATGGTGCTCACCAGGCTTGGGTTTTCATCGCAGGCTGTGATCACCGGCGACGTGACGCAGATCGACCTCGCCGCGGGCCAGCGCTCGGGCCTGGTCGACGCCAGGCGCGTGCTCGAGGGCACCGAGGGCATAGAGTTTGTGTACTTCGACCAGGACGACGTGGTTCGCCACCCGCTGGTACGCGAGATCATCACCGCTTACGAGGCCAGCGCGGTCGGCACGGTCAGCACATCGGTAGACGATGACGCTTGAGCTCGACGCGGGCGCGGCCGACCCGGGCCTGGCGGCTTCGCTGGAGCACGCGGGCGCTATCCTGCTCGAAGAATTACACGCCACCGACCAGGCTCCAGCCGACGGCGTGTTGTCGGTGTCGTTGGTCGACGACCGGCGCATGCGCGAGCTCAACAGTCACTGGCGCGACCTGGACCGAAGCACCGACGTGCTGTCGTTTCCCCAGGAAGACGCGCCTGGCGATGACGCTGGGGCAATGGCGCTGGAAGCAGGGCCGGGTGTCGAGCGACCGCTGGGCGACGTGGTGATTTCGCTCGACACCGCGCTCAAGCAGGCCGAGGAGGGCGGTTGGACGGCGACCGAAGAAGTCACCCGCTTGTTGTTGCACGGCTTGTTGCACCTGCTCGGCTACGACCACGAAGGCGCAGCGCCCGAGGCCGAGCGCATGGTCACCGAAGAACGACGCCTGGCCGCCCTGCTACGAAGCGGCGATTGCCCCTGCGCGGGTGACAGCCGGTGAGCATTTCCAGTCGACGCGCACTGGCCCTGGTTACCGGACTGGCGCTGGCCGCGTCGTTTCCCTCGCTGGACCTGTGGCCCCTGGCCTGGGTGGCCTTTGCTCCCTTGATGCTGGCCGTAAGGGGCCTGGGACCGGCCGCCGCGGCCCGCCTCGGCTGGCTCGCCGGGCTGTGTTTCTTCGTTCCCGCGCTCTACTGGCTGTCGCCCACGGTGAGCAACTACACCAGGCTGGGGCAGCTGTCGGGCGGCCTGGTTGTCTTTGCCATGGCCGGAGGTTGTGCGTGTTTCACGGCCGCGTTTACTGCTGGACTCGAGGCCCTGGCCGGGTCGCGGGCGCTGGCGGGTCGCGCTCTCGTCCGACCCGCCCTGGCCGCGCCGTTGTGGGTAGTACTGGAGTGGAGCCGCACGTTTTTTCCTGCCGCGTTTCCCTGGGCCGTGCTCGGCTATACCCAGCAGCCGGTGCTGCCGCTGGTGCAGGCGGCCGATCTCGGTGGGGTGTGGCTGGTGTCGGGGCTGCTGGTGTTCACGGCATCGGTGCTGGCCGAGGCCCTGGCCGAGGGGCCCCGGCGCACGCGTGCCTGGTTGGTGGCAGTGGTGTTGCTGTTCCTGGTCAACGTGGGCTACGGCGCCTGGCGTCTCGATTCGCTGTCCAGGCTCGATGTCAATGGCGAACTCGAGGTGGGCCTGGTGCAGGGCAATGTCGCCCAGGGCCACAAGTGGGACGACGACTGGCAGGACCGCATCCTTGAGCGCTATCTCGATCTCAGTCGGCGCTCGGCGGGTGATGGTGCCCGCCTGCTGGCGTGGCCCGAGTCAGCGCTGCCGTTTTTTATTCGTGTTGATTCCCGCGCCGCGGCCGTGCATGAGCTCACCGGTTCCACCGGTACCTGGCTGCTCACGGGTGCGCCGGGTTACGAATCGCGCGACGGCGGGCCGCTCCGGGCCTGGAACCGGGCGTGGATGCTGGAGCCTGGCGGGGGCTTGCAGGGGCCCTACGACAAGATGCAGCTGGTGCCCTTCGGCGAATACGTGCCCTGGGGCCTGGGCGCGGTGGTGGACAAGATCGTGCAAGCGGTGGGGAGCTTCGGTCGCGGCGACAGCTACGTGATCTTCCAGGGTCCGCCCAGGCAACTGACTGCCGGCGAAGCCGGCGGCGAAAAGCCGTTAGCTGAAGGCACGCCGGTCCGCGTGGCCGCGCTGATCTGCTACGAGGGTATCTTTCCGGCCCTGGTAAGGCGCTTCGTAAACGACGGTGCTGAGCTCCTGGTCAATCTCAGCAACGACGCCTGGTACGGGCGCAGTTCGGCGCCCTGGCAGCACCTGCGCATGGTGGCGCTGCGCGCGGTGGAAAACCGCGTGCCGGTCGTGCGCGCCACCAATACCGGCGTGTCGGCCGCGGTCGATATAAGCGGTCGCATACACTCGCCCAGTCGGCTGTTTGAGCAGGCGGTGGTCAATCATCGCGTGCAGCTGGGCGACTACCGCTCTCCGTACTCGCGCGTGGGCGACCTTTTTGTCTACATTTGCGCAGCCTGGTTGGCGGCCCTGTTCGGCTACTGTTGCCTGCGAAGGTCGGGCGTGGAATTGTGACCGGCCATGAGCCTGGACGCCGAAATAATCCAGAGGGTTAACTCCATTCGCGAGCGGAGCTCGGCCCTCGGGAGGTACCTTTGACCTTCCCGCGCTGAAAGACAGCTTCGCCAAGCTGGACGAGCAGAGCCAGGACTCCTCGCTTTGGGACGATCGCGAGCGAGCCGGCACGATCCTCCGCGAGCGCTCTGCGGTGGAGTCGAAAATCAAATCCTTCGAAGATCTCGAAGCCCAGGTGGCCGACCTCGACGTTTATACAGAGATGGCCAGCGAAGGCGACGACGACGCACTGTCAGAGCTGCTCGGCCAACTCGAACCGCTCGAAGTGCGGGTCGACGAGATGGAAATACAGCGCATGTTGTCGGGCGAGTACGACATCAACAACGCAATAATCTCCATCCACCCCGGTGCCGGTGGAACCGAGTCGCAGGACTGGGGTGACATGCTGTTGCGCATGTACCTCAGGTGGGCAGAGCGTCGTGGTTTCACCGCCACCATCAGGGAGTACACGCCGGGGGAAGGCGCGGGGCTGAAGACCGCGACCATTACCATCGAGGGCGAATACGCTTACGGCTATATGAGCGCCGAGGGGGGCGTGCACCGCCTGGTGCGCATATCACCCTTTGACAACAACGCCCGCCGCCACACCTCGTTTGCCTCTATACACGTCTTCCCGGAACTCGACGACGAGATAGAGATCGACATCCGCGACGAAGACCTGAGGGTCGATACCTACCGCGCCAGCGGCGCCGGTGGCCAGCACATCAACAAGACCGACTCGGCCGTAAGGCTCACCCATCTTCCGACCAACATCGTGGTGCAGTGTCAGAACGAGCGCTCGCAACATAAGAACCGCGCCACGGCCATGAAGATACTGCGCGCGCGCCTGTACGAGCACGAGAAGGCGCTGCAGGCCGAGCGTCTGAGCGACGTGGGCACCACCAAGATGGACGTGGCCTTCGGCAACCAGATTCGCTCATACGTGCTGGCGCCTTACCAGATGGTGAAAGACACGCGCACCGGGGTCGAGGTCGGCAACACGGCCGCCGTGCTCGACGGCGATATCGACGGTTTTATACACGCTTTCCTCATGGAGCAGTCGAGCTCCTAGCGAGGCCCCGCCCGCGGCTGGGTGGCTCCTGTCGTCAGGCGTCGGGCTGTGAACGGGCGCGCGACAACGCGCGCTGCATGCGCAGCACCGCGTCGTCGAGTTCGGCTTCGCTTATGATCAGTGGCGGCGCGAGCCTGATCAGGCCGTCGTCGTGCAGGGTCCGGCCCGTGAGCAGGCGCTCCTCCAGGCACTCGGCCACGAAGGCCTCGGCCAGTGCAGCGCTGTCCATTTCCAGGCCCAGCAGCAGGCCCGCGTGGCGCACTTCGCGCAGTCCGTCACCCTGCATGGCCGTCGTCAAGGCATCGGCAAAGTAGTCCCCCAGCTTGGCGGCGCGCGCGGGTAAATGGTCTTCGATGATGACCTCGAGCGTGGCAAGGCCGGCCGCACAACTGAGCGGGTGGCCACCAAAGGTGGTCACGTGGCCCAGCGGTGGGTCCTGCGAAAGAATAGACATCAGTTCTTCGGACGCGATGAAGGCCCCGAGCGGAAGCCCGCCGCCAACGGCCTTGGCCAGCAGCAGCACGTCGGGCACCACGCCTTCGCGCTCGAGCGCAAACAATGAGCCCGTGCGGCCCAGGCCGGTGATGACCTCGTCGAACACCAGCAGCGCGCCTGCGGCGCGGCAGCTCGCTGCGAGTTCAGCCAGGAATCCCGGCTCGGGTAGTATTACGCCGGCCTCGGACTGCACGGGTTCGACAAAAACCGCGGCAGTGGATTCGTTGATGGCCTTGAGCGAGCCCGTGTCGTTGAATTCGAGCAGGCCACAATGGGGCAGCAGCGGTACGAAGGGGTCACGGTACAAGGGGTTGCCGCCGAGCGACACGGCACCGGTGGTGTCGCCATGAAACGCGCCGCGAAACGCCAACATGCCGCTTCGCCCCGTGGCCTTGCGCACCATCTTTATCGCGCCTTCTACGGCCTCGGTACCCGAGTTGGTAAAGTAGACCTTGTCGAGGCCGGCGGGTAGCAGGCCGGCCAGGCGCGAGGCCAGGCGCACCTGCGATTCTATTACGTACTCGCCGTAGACCATGACGTGCAGGTGGCGCGCAGCCTGGGCGCTGACGGCTTCGGTCACGCGCGGGTGGGCGTGCCCGAGGGCCGACACGCCCATGCCCGACAGGAGGTCGAGGTATTCCTTGCCCCCGGGGTCGTAGATCAAGCAGCCGCGTGCGCGGTCAACCACCACTCCCACCGGGGTGTCAGAGGTCAAAGCGAGGCTGCTCGAGAAGCCGGAAAAAACGGCCCGGGGCGTCACGCCTGCTCGTCCCTGTACCAGTCCAGCAGGTCTCCGAGTCGTTGGTGCCCGTCCTGCCTCCAGCCGAGCGGCGGGGTTTGCAGTTGGCCGGGCACGCACACCAGGGTGGCGTCGCAGGAGTAGACGTCGTTGACGGTTTCTTTCCAGTTGCGGCTGTCCGAGTTCATGCCGAGGGCCACGCCGGCGATCGGCACCTTCGAGCTTTCGAGCAGCTCGAGGGTGGCCTGGCGGTCTTTTACCGGCACTATCTTTACAACTCGCAGCCCGCAGCCGGGGTCGAGCTTGGCGCGCGGGTCAACGTGCACGACCCAGCCGTCGTCGCGACCCCTGATCAGCAGTTCGTCTTGGTTGCCGGCCGACGACAGTTCGGCCCGTCCTATGAAGGCGCGCCTCGAGGTCTCGAGATCGAGGTCCTGGGGCCCACGCGGCCACAGGCGCTGCAGGCGCGACAGTTCTATGCCCAGCTTGTGGGACATGCGCGCGGCTCGGTCGGCGGGTCCCTCGACCAGCAGCAGCGACATGCTCAGGCAGCCCAGGCCCTCGTACATGGCCACGTCCTGCGCGAACCCGCGCGCCCACTGGTCGGTGTCGGCCTCGGCCGGTACCAGCCCCAACGATACCCTGCTGCCGTGTTCTACTATTGACCTGCCGCCGTAGCGCGAGGCCATGCGGTCCACGGTTTCGTCGCTGCCGTAAAGCTCCACCCGCGAGGCCACGCGCATGGCAGTGGACTCCATGCGTCGGTCGCCCGCGTCCCACTCGGTCGCCACCACCATGGAGCCGAGCAAGGGGTGTACCGCGGCCAGGGTATCGGCGAAGGCGCCGCTGATGATGGGCTGCCGCGGGCTGTCGCGCAGCAAGCAGCAGGATCGCGCCAGCAGCGCACACACGATTGCCGGCACGCCCATGCCGGGCACGTTACCGGCCAGGGAGTGAAATACCAGCGATGGGCCGCGCAGTCTCACCGACTCGCCGGCCTTGTTTATGGTCGTGCGCTCAAGGGCCGGCGCGTCGGGGCATTCGCGCTTGAGAAGGTTCTCCATGGAGCTGGTGGTGATGGCCGAGAAAACAGAGCCCAGTCCCTGTTCGAGCATGGCGGCCGACATGTGGCGGTGCTGGGCCAGGAAAGCCGCGGCGCCACGACGGAGCTCGGAATCCTGCTCGCTCCAGGCGCTGGCGGCCTCGGCGAGCGCCGCCACGATCTCGGAGTTATCAAGCGTGGACAGTGCCGTCTTGCGCGCCTCCTCGGCCTCGCCAAGTTGCTGGCGCAGCAGCATTTCTACGGATTCGGACTGCGATGATTCCACTTGTTTGCGTTCCATGGGTTCAGGTCACCGCCATCGTCAGCAGTTGTGAGCAGCCGCGCAGCTGCGCGGTGCTGGCGCGGCCGACAAGCTGGAAACCGTCGCCGACCCTGCGCGCAAGGTCCAGGGTTTGTAGCGCGCTCACCGATTCCCAGTTGGCAAGATCTGTATGCCTGAGCAGGCCGACCTCGCCGTCGGCCACCGGTTGGAGGGTGGCTGGGCTTACTACCACGTGGCGGCACCATCGCGGCCCGGCCTTGATTCTCTGGTCTATACGTCCGCGGTGGCGGCCGACCAGTGCGTCATCGTAGTACTGGGAGAGCATCTCGGTCATGCCATACTCATTCACGCACATGTAACCCGGAACGTGCAGGTAGCGCCAACAGGCCTTGCGCATACCTGCTGCGGAGTAGGTCGGGGCGGCACCTTTTCGTCCGCCGGTGTCTACTATGCGGCTGCCACCGGGCAGGCGGCAGGACAGCTTTTTTTCGCGCATGCGGGCGAGCAGGGCGGTGAGTGCCGAGCTCACCGCGAGCAGCAGCACCGGCCTGTTGTCCGAAGACATCCGCCCGAGCCACTCCAGCGCGGCGGTGCTGTCGAACTCGCCATCACCGTCGAAGACCACTTCGGAATCGGCGTTGGCGGTCTCCTCGTAGACCCAGGAAAACATTCTGCCCAGTGAGGAGTCAGGGTGGCTGTCCACGCCCGGTCCGGCCAGCAGCACGCTCATCGATCCCGGTTCGTCGGGTAGCACCATCTCGTTGAAAAAAGTCATGGCTGACAAGCGATAGGTTGACAGCGTGGTCAACTGGTGACGGCTGCGCTTGTCCAGGCCCTCGCTCGTTCCGCTACTCAAAAAAACGTGGGCCTCTTCGCCGTGGTCTATGAGCTGTTGCTTGAACGCGTCGGCGGGCAGGGCGGGCACCTGTTGCCACTCACTTACCGAAGAGGGACTGGCCTGCCTCGCGTCGCAGAACTGTCGGTACAGCGGCACGCGTTCGTACTGGTATTCAAATAACTCGAGGGCGAGTTCTTCGAAGCTGTACTTGTCGTCGTTAATGTCGGCGGAAATGAAATTGTCGATTTTTTTCTGCACTTGCGGTTTCGCTGTAAACCGGCCTACGACGGGCCACTCGCAGCCGATTGTATCACGGCGCCGCGGGTGGTCCGGCTTTCGGGCCTTGCAACTAGCCGTACAGATACTACTCTCACTGGCGTAGTGGCAAGCCCGGGCGACGACAAGGATATTGAGCAACTGTTTTACGACGGCTGTGACTTGCACGGTGAGCGCCGCTACGACGAGGCCATGGCCTGTTTCGAGGCCTGCCTGGAGCTCGACTCCGACTACCGCGACGCGCTACTGGGAAAGGCCATGGTGTACATGGAGCGCGGCGAGATGGATGACGCCATCGGCATGGCGCTGCGCCTGGTTGAGCTCGACCCCGACGACATACTGGCGCAGACCAACCTGTCGATGTTTTACCAGAGGGCTGGTCGTATCGAGGAGGCCGAGACCGCGGGTGCGGCGGCTAAAATGCTGGACTGGAAGCGTCAGCTGTCGGGCGAAGACGACTGAGTAGTACCAGGGGAGCTGGAAAAGATCGTGACGAAGCGTGTGATGTCAGACGAAGAAATGGTGGCGAGGCTTATCGACCGTTGCATACTGCTCGTGGCGATAGACGATGACATGCCCACCGAGCGCAAGCTCGAGCTCGAGCCAATGCTCAATGAGCTCGCCCAATCCCTGTCGTTGCCCGAGGGTGAGCGCGACAACGCTCGCGTGCGAGGGCTGTTCGATCTTTCTCTCGAACTCGGCGCCGAAAGTCAGGACGCCCAAGCCCTGCTTGGAGCCGTGAGAAATTTTGTGCCGCTGCTGCAGGACTGACAGCGGGGAGCGGGAGGCCTCCCCTTACTTGCTCTTGAGAGTCCTGAGTTCTTTGCGACAGACTTCTTTGTCTCGCAACTCACGGGCTATGCGGGTAGAGAGAGTCTCACGCTCGTTCTTGAGGTCAACGATAGTGTCGTTGGCTTCTCCGAGCCCCACCTTTATCTCCGTGTAATCCTTGGACTGGTACCAGGCTGCAAAATACCCTGCACCCAGAAGGGCCAGGGCTAATACCAGCCGCTGCATCCAGAGCCACATGGCTTCCTGTAGTTCCTGTTCGGCTGTTCTATTTTTTTCTGACATCAAGCTCTCCTTTGAGGGGGTACCGTTCGTATTGGCCCGGCAAGGCTAACAAAAGCCGGGCCCGGGGCCAAGTCGGGGTTTGCCCACGGGGCGGGCGGCTATTATCTTTGCTCATCATGGATCAAGAGGGAAGGTCAGCAGCAGGGTCAGGCAAGTGGGCGGTAGTGCTGGGGGCGTCGAGCGGCTTCGGCTCGGCGGTTTCGGCCCGGCTGGCCGCCGAGGGCTACAATATATGCGGCGTTCACCTCGACCGCCGTTCGACCATGGCGCTGGCCGACCGTGCCCGCGAGGCGGTGGAAGAAGCCGGCGTGGAGTCGCTTTTTTTTAACGTCAACGCTGTCGACCGCGACAAGATGACCCTCGTGCTCGACCAGCTCGAGCCCCTGGCGGGTGCCGACGGGGTGTCGCTGTTGTTTCACTCGCTGGCCTTCGGGTCACTCGCGCCGCTGGTGGGCGAGGACGCGAGCGCTTCGGCACGCGATTCGCAGATGGCCATGACCCTCAACGTGATGGCCAGCTCGCTGGTCGCGTGGACGCAGGAGCTGGCCTGGCGGCGCCTGCTGGGTGAAGGATCGCGGGTGATGGCCATGACCTCGGCGGGCAGCACGCGTGCGGCTCCTTCCTACGGGATGGTGTCGGCCGCCAAGGCCGCGTTGGAAGCTTACGTTCGCCAGCTCGCGCTCGAGCTCGGGCCGCGCGGAGTGGCTGTCAACGCCATACGCGCTGGCGTCACCGACACCCCGGCTCTGGCCCACATTCCCGGCGCCGCCGATCTCAAGGAGCACGCCCGCTCGGTTAACCCCGGTGGCCGCCTGACTGAGCCCGGCGACATAGCCGAGTTGGTGAGTCTGCTCATGCAGCCCGGCGGCACCTGGCTGACGGGCAATGTGCTGGGCGTAGACGGCGGCGAAGACATAGCCGCGGGTTAATACGGGGTCTGCGGGGACCTGTCGCCGTTTGAACTACGCAGCACTTACCACCCCCCCGGCAGGGGGGGTGGGCAAAAAAAGAACTTGACCGAGGGGTTGTTGGCGTGTGATGTTTCGTGGGAGGGGCTTTCGCAATCTATCTGCCGGTAAAACATTCCTTTCTAACAGCCCAGGTGTTGACGGCGCTGCTGTTGCTGCCGGCCTTTGCCTGGTCGGCCACCGTGGCAGGCGGCGGCAGCAAGAAGACCGACTGCATGGTTGTGCTCGACGCGCCGGGTGCCAACCACCCCGCTCCCCCCAAGACCCCCCGCGGCGTGAAGTGCTACGACGGCGACTTGTCCTGCGACGCCGACGGCCTGCGCAACGGTCGTTGCGAGTTTGAGCTGTCGGTGTGTCTAAACTCCAGCGCACTGTCGCAGTGCAGCCCCGTGCAGGTAGACGAAGTAGAAATCGACCACGCGGTCGACGACGGCGATCCCAGGTTCGACGTAGATTTCCAGGCCCTGCAATCGAGAGTAGACCTGCTCGGTTTTCCGGGCAACGACATCGTCGATGAGTGCACGCTCACCAGCAGCATCAACGTGCCCTTGCGTGGCCCCAACAGTTCGGACCGCATGCGCGCGGGACGCAAGAAGCTCAAGCTTTCGGCAGAGGGCACGACCGCTGCTGGCACCCAGCGCGATCGCGACCGGGTCAAGTTCAAGTGCCTGCCCGAGGGCGACAAGATCTACGAGCCGCTCGATCTCTACGATGGCACCTTTGATCGCATAGCCACCCAGGTGTTTGCCGGGTCGTGCGCGGTGTCGGCCTGCCATGATTCAGAAAGCAACGCAGGCGGCCTGACACTGTTGCCCAACGCGGCATACTCGCAACTGGTGGGAGTTGCGCCCACCAACACCGCGGCCGCCATCGACGGTTTGCTGAGGGTGACGGCCGGCGACCCCGACGCGAGCTTTCTATATCTCAAGGTCACGCACGACCTCGCGGCCGGCTACGGGCTTGGCATGCCGCTTGGCACGGGCATGATCGACGGCGAGCTGCAGGAGATCATACGCCTGTGGATACTTGGCGACGGGGTACTGGGACCCGCGCCGCAGGCGGGTTGGGTAGTGGGCACGTGGTGAAGCAGCGCGCTACAATGGAACGCGGCCCGGCGCTTGCGCGCAGGCTGAAAGGAGAACGGCGATGGCGGTAGCATGGACAAGGGACAACGCGGCCCATCTTCTCAGGAGGGCTACTTTCGGAGCTCCCTCGGGGGAGATAGACAAGTTTTTTGATCGACACGTGTCGATCGACGACGCGGTAGACAACCTGCTGTCGTTCAAGCCCAGCAAGAGAAAACCGCCCGCGGTAAAGGACAACGGCAACGAGGACAAGCTCAAGATCCAGCGCTGGTGGACCAAGCAGATGGCCAGGCAGCGCAAGCCTGCGAAGGCCTGCCTCGAAAAGCTCGTCCTGTTCTGGCACTCGCACCTGGTCAGCGGCGGCAACGTGCTCAACCAGTTTGGTTGGATGTCGTACCAGCAGCAGCTGTTCAGGCTCAACGCCGGGGGTAACTTCAGGTTCCTCGTGCGCGAGTTCAATCGCGACCCCGCCAACATGTACTACCTCGATGGCATCAAGAACAAGGCCAGCGATGACGGTGTGCACGTCAGCGCCAACGAGAACTTCGGGCGCGAGTTGATGGAGTTGTTTACGCTCGGGGTGTTCGAGCTTGCCGATGACGGCAGCCCCGACACCCAGAAGCCCACCTACACCGAGGACGACGTGCACGGCATGGCCCGTGCGCTCACGGGTTGGACGAAGACCGACAAGATCGACGGTACTTACAAGGGCGTGTTCAAAAACAACCACTGGGACGGCGGCCAGTACGACGACGACGGCGATGATCTGCCCGACCCGATGGTGATCTTCGGGCAGGTGAGCAATGGCTTCAAGATAGGCGAGGAGGTTGCCGGTACCTCCGACGACGTGCTGGAGCTGATTTTCTCCCGCACCGACGACGTCGGCAACAACCAGGTGGCCATGTTCCTTACCAGCCGGCTGTGGAATTTTTATGCATACCCCCCACCTGGGCCGAGCCTGAAGGCCCTGCTGGCCGGTTTCGCCGCGGAATTTGCCAACTCGGATTTTGAGATCAAACCCTTGCTCAAGGCCATCTGGACCAGCGACGAATTCTACAGCGATCGTGCGCGCACGCGCCGCGTGAAAAGCCCCGTTGATTTTGTCATCGGTGCCATGCGTTCGCTCAACGCCAAGGGCGACGGCCGCGAGATCGGCGACTCGCCCGAGGAGATGGGCGAGCTCATGGCCGAGATGGGGATGGACCTGTTTTTTCCGCCCAACGTGGCCGGCTGGCCGAGCGGCCTGGGCTGGATCAACAGTGGCACCTTGCTGCAGCGTTTCAACTTTGCCCGCTACCTGGCCTCGGCCAGCAGGGGGCCGGCGCGCTTGAAGCTCAAGCGCATAAAGGCGCTTCCGTGGAAAGACCCGGTGGCCGACCCCGGGGTGGTGCTCGACGCGCTGATGTACGAGCTCGGGCTCGACTCGGGCCCACTGGCGCTCACCACCGGGCAGCGTGACTCGCTGATCGACTACCTCACCGACAGCGGCGCGCAGGCAACGCTGGATCTTTCGACCGACGATACCGATGACGTGAACACCAAGGTGCGCGGCGTACTTTCGCTGCTGCTGCAGACGGCCGAATACCAGGTCGGGTGAGGAGAAACTGAGATGGCCCCGTTTACAAGGAGACAGTTCATCAAGCGTGGTGCGGCGGCGGCTGCCGCTGCGGCTCTGCCGTGGTCGCGCGTATTGCCGGGTACCGGCGTCAGCTACGCGGCCGGCCCGGGCGACGCGATAGTGGTTTTTGTACAGCTCAACGGCGGCAATGACGGCCTCAACACCGTGTACCCCCTCGGCGGCAGTCAGCGCAGCAACTACGACCTGTTTCGCCCCACGCTGGCCCTGCCCGACACCCAGGCCGGCCTCACGTCGTGGGCGGGCGAGGGCTTCAGCGTGTCCGACGTGCTCGACATCGGCGCCAACGACGACGGCAACAGCTACGCGTTACACCCGGTGATGGGTGCCATGCATGGCCTCTATCAGCAGGGCGACCTCGCGGTGATCAACGGCGTGCACTACCCCTTTGCCAACCACTCGCACTTTCGCAGCGAGGACATCTGGTACAACCTCGACCCCGTCGGTACGGGCAACGGCGGTTGGTTTGGCAGCTACCTGGACTGGGCGGGTTTCCTTGGCACCGACGTGGCTTGTCTCAACATGGGGTCGTCGGTCAACCCGGCTTTCTCGCCCACCGACACCAGCGTACTGGCCATCAAGAAGCTCTCGGAACTCGACTTTCCGGCTTCGGGCGAGAAGTCGCTCAAGAAGGATACGGTGGTCGACCTGTACACCGCCAGCGGCCTGGCCGACCCTGCGCTTTACCCGGAGCTGGTCTCCATGGGCAATACCGGCGCAGCTACGATCAACAAGATGGAAGAGTACTACCTGCCGGGCAACGGCCTGGGCAACGCCGGTAAGGTGGAGGCCTTGATGCTGTCGAGCTCGGGCAAGTACAACAAGAACAACGCCCTGGTGTACGACTCGGCGCTGAACAACGACGTTAACCCCGAGGTGGCCTACGGTGGCGGGCTGGCCCGTGACCTGAGGCACGTGGCGGCCACCATCCGCTCGGACGTGGGTGCGCGCTTCTTCCATGTGTCGACCGGCGGGTTTGACACCCACGCGAGCCAGGAGAACGGGTTCTTTCACTCTTACCTGCTCAAACAGGTGTCCGAGTCGCTGGTGGGCTTTTACCAGGACATGGCCTCGCCGGCCACCATGCCGTCGGGCTACACGGGTTATCTCGAGGGCAGCCTGATTGACAAGGTGCTCATCGTGGTCTGGTCGGAGTTCGGTCGCACCATACGCCAGAACGCCTACGGCGCGGGCAGCGCGGGCACCGATCACGCCACCTCAGCACCGGTATTCGTGGCGGGTGGCTCGACCGTCGGCGGTCAGTACGGGGTCTACCCGCAACTGGACAACCCCGGCGTTGAGAACGAGGACGACCTACGCATGACCTACGACTTTCGCGACGTGTTCGGCACCGTGATGGAGAACTGGCTCAACGTACCGGCGGCCCAGCTCGTGCCCGGCGGAGCCTTATTGCCGTCCACCGTCGCCACCGACCCCGACGGCGACAGTTACACCGCCTACAATTCTATCGGGTTCCTGTAGGGAGAATACGAATGGTGGAGCAGAAGGGATTTGAACCCTCGACCCCCACGTTGCGAACGTGGTGCTCTCCCAGCTGAGCTACTGCCCCGTATTCCATAACCGTTCGGTCCGCTGATTCCTGGTAGCCTGGCGGCGGTTCCCCATTGACACCACCCTCAGGCGGGGTGGTTAGGCTTGTTCTCTTTTTGTTCCTGGCTTTCCTTGCAGCCTATGCAGAGCGTGGTAACAGCCCTGGCTCGCAGGCGGCCGACCGGGATCATTTCGCTGCATTCCTCGCATTCGCCGAAAGTACCGTCGCTTATGCGCGCGAGCGCCTCGTCTATTTTGCCGAGGAGCTTGCGCTCGCGGTCGCGAATACGCAGGTCGCGTCCCGACTCGCTCTCCCAGGCCGCGCGGTCACCGGGGTCAGCGTAGCTCTCGTCCTTGTCGGTCATTTCGTGGACGGTGCGGCCGACTTCTTCCTGAAGCTGCTGCTTCTGGTGCTCGAGCTGCCGCTCGAACATTATGAGCTGTTTTTTGTTGAGCTCTCCCAATAGTGGGTTTCCTCTGCTGCCCCTTACGGGCAGACTAAACACGGAATCCTAGCACCGCGATTGGGTCTAGTAAAGGCGGCAGCGAGTAGCGGGGCGGGGTGCTGCCAGCTGTTTCGTGGCAGAAAGACGATGACAGGAAGGCAATGAAAATAGCGTGGTTTGATACTCCATCGGGCATAAGTGGCGACATGACCCTGGCCGCGCTGCTTGATCTTGGCGCAAGCAGGGGGGTTGACTCCCAGCGGCTGGAGGACGGGCTCGCCTGCCTGGGGGTGGACGGCTGGAGGCTGGAGAGCAGCGAGACCAGTGTCGACGGGCTGCGCGCCCGGCGGCTCGACGTGATCGTAGCCGAGGGGGTCACAGTACGGCGCGACTGGTCGAGCATACGCAGCTTGCTCAAAGAGGCTCCGGCCCGGGGCTTCCCGGCCGCCGCGGCCGACATCGCACTCAGGATATTCGAGAAACTGGCCGTGGCCGAAGCCCGGGTGCACGGCTGCACGCCCGATGAAGTTCATTTTCACGAGGTCGGTGCGGTGGACTCTATTGTCGATATAGCGGGCGTGGCCTGGTGCCTCGACCGGCTGGGGATAGAGCGGTGTTTCTGTGGCCCGCTTCCTGCTGGCAGTGGTACCGTTGTTTGCGATCATGGCACTCTGCCGGTGCCGGTGCCGGCGGTGGTCGAGCTACTTGCCGGTTTCGAGCTCGTGGCGGGCGACGGCCAGGGTGAAACCGTGACGCCAACCGGCGCGGCCATACTCAGCGCGCTGGCGGTCCCCGCACGCCCGGTGTTTACACTAGAGGCTTGCGGCAGTGGCGCGGGCAGCCGGCAGATGGACGACCGGCCCAACGTCCTTCGTATTTTCCTGGGCCACTGCGAAGCTGACGATGACGAGCAGGTCATTGCCATCGTGGCCGATGTTGACGACATGACGGCCGAGGCCATTGCCTTTGCGGCCGAGCGCCTGCGCGGGGCCGGCGCTCGAGACGTCAGCGTGGTGCCGGTTGGCATGAAGAAAGGGCGCCTGGGAAACCGGCTCGAAGTGCTGGCCGATGTAGGCACGGTGCACGAGCTGGCCCACCTGCTGCTCACCCACAGCTCCACCGCGGGGCTACGTTTTCGGGCCATGGGCCGAGTGGTACTGCCGCGGCGAGTGGAATTGATCGACACCGAGTTCGGCCCGGTGGCGGTCAAGTTCATTGCGCGCCCCGATGGCAGCGAAACGGCCGAACCCGAGTTCGACGACCTCGCGCGTATTGCCCTGCAGCGGGGCGTTGCCTTCGATGAGATAAGGCGCGCGGTACTCGCTAGCCTTTCTCTCTGAGCTGTCAGCGACTGAGCTGTCAGCGATTGAGCTGCAACACGATTTCGCTGAGCGTCAGCAGCGGTGCGGAACCGCAGCCGTTGATCCTCGTGTGCAACATTCCCGTGCCGTTGGCGGTGGCGAACTTGCCCGTGCCACCGGTGATTTCAAAGTTGACCACTCCCTCGTTGGTGGTGCAGGACTGGGCCACGTTGACCTCGACTTCGCAGATAGAGCCGCCCTTGATAACGGCGGTTATTTTATTACCCGGGTCGACCACGCCTTTTTTCAGGCGCTCGATGGTCACCGTAGAGTCGGTGGTGAAGGCGCCGGCGGAGCCGGTGCTGAAAGCGTGGGAGTCGGTGTTAACCAGTGCGCAGGGGTGCGAGCTCGAGTAAGAGCTCCAATCCCAAGATGCACTGGTGGAGACCTTTGCCCTTCCCACCTTGGAAATCTTGCCCGTGGAGCTGCCCACGGCGCCAGCGTTGTTGTCGCCGCTCTGTGTGTGCGTCACCACGTTCGTGGCGCTCACGCTGCCCAGGCTGCTGACCTTGCTCTTCGCGGCTGCATGGGAAGCCGACAGCGGCAGCAACAGTAGGGCTGCTACGATGAACGCTGCGGTCGTGCGATGATTGGTGGGCGAATTTCTGCTGTATCTTCCCATGAGGTCCTCCTTGAGCCCCCCCCCTGACGGGTAAAGCCTGTTTCTTCAAGGGAGGCGCCACTTGCCGAAGCTTGTCAAGGGTTAAAGACCTGCTGGCAGATTTAGTCCCTCTGAACGGGGGGGTGAGCGGCGTCGAGCAGGGCGTTTATCTCAAGCTTGGCCTCGCCCAGGCGCGCCAGGTGGCCGCTGTTTAATATCTCTTCGGGCGTGAGGGCCGTTAGCATGCCCAGGCAGGGGGGGGCGCCCGTCAGGTGACCGAAGTCGGCTATCGCCTGGCCGTTGCCACCCGGCGAGTCATCGTCGGCCAGCTGGTTCATGACGTAACCGGCCAGCTCCACGCCTGCGGATCTCAGCGCTGACATGGTGAGCAGCGCGTGGTTGATGCAGCCCAGTCGCGACGCCACTACGCAGACCACGGGCATGGGCGCGCGGGCGAGGAAATCAATCCAGGTCAATGAGGGCGCAAGCGGCACCAGCAGTCCACCGGCCCCTTCGACCAGCACCAGCTCGTGCTCGTCGGCCAGGGCGCGCACATCGGCGGCCAGTGAGTCGACGTCTACTGTTTCGCCTCGTTCGGCGGCGGCCACCATCGGCGCTGCGGGCAGGCTGTACAAACGACCCGCCACCTGGTCAGGCGACTGCCCGGTGACGCGGGCCAGTGCCCTGCAGTCGTCACCGACCAGCTCGTTACTGGAGCCGGGCACGGACGAGCAACCTGTTTCGACGGGTTTGAAGGCCACGGCGTCGACGCCGCGCGCGCGCAGGGCGGCCAGCAGGGCGAGCGAGAAAATCGTTTTGCCTACACCCGTGTCGGTGCCGGTCACAAAAAGGCAGCCCATGGTCGCGCGTCAACCGGCCGTCGCAGCGGCCACCGATTCGGCGGTGGCGGTCACGAGTTCATGCATGAGCTGCTCGGGCAGGGCCGGTGGTGGCATGAGCACCATCGTGTCGCCCAGCGGCCTTATGATTACGCCGCGCTTGCGCGCCTCGAGCACGGCGCGGTAGGCGCGACGCTCGTCGGTGGCAAAGCGAAGGCCACTGTCGGGGTCCTTCTGTATTTCGAAGGCGGCCATCGTGCCCACCCTGCGCAGGGCTGCCGTGTGGGCCAGCGGCGCAATGTGCTCGGCCAGCAGCTCGCCCATCAAGTGGCCGCGCGCGGCTCCGGTCTCGACCGTGTTCTCCTCGTCGAATACATCGAGGTTGGCCAGCGCGGTGGCGCAGCCCAGCGGGTTGCCGCCGTAGGTGTGGCCGTGAAACAGCGCCTTGTAATCCGAGTAGCGGCCGCGGAAGGCATCAAAAACCTGCTCGGTGGCAAGGGTTACGGCCAGCGGCAGGTAGCCGGCGGTGAGACCCTTGGCCAGGCACATGATGTCGGGGCACACGCCGGCCTGTTCGACCGCGAACATGCTGCCCGTGCGACCAAAGCCGGTGGCCACCTCGTCGCAGACCATCAGGGTCCCGTAGCGATCGCAGAGCTCGCGCACGCCGCGCACAAACGACGGTGGCTGCGGCCATATGCCTGCCGCGCCCTGCACCAACGGTTCGATGACGACGGCGGCGATCGACTCGCCTTTTTCGGCCAGCAGTTTTTCGAGTTGGGCGAGGCTCGCTGTGCCGGCTGTCTCGAGCGCCGGGGTTTCAATTCCGGCCACCACGGCTTGCTTGCCGGATCCCTCGTTGATGGGCTCGCACATCCAGGGTGGGTTGAACTTGAAGACTTCGAAGGTGATGGCTCCGTAGCCACGGTGAAACGGTTCGGAGAAACCGAGGCTCACCGAGCCCATGGTGTCTCCGTGGTAGGCTTCGGCCAGGGTGACAAAACGGTTTCTCTGTTGCTGCCCGCGCTGTCGCCAGTACTGGAAGGCGGTGCGCAGGGCGACTTCCACGGCCGTGGAGCCCGAGTCCGAATAGAACACGCGCGTGAGCGCCGCGGGAGTTATTTCGACCAGGCGCCGCGCCAGCTCTATGGCCGGCACGTGAGACAGGCCGAGCATGGTGGAGTGTGACACGCGGTCGAGCTGCTCTTTCATTGCGGCCGTTATGCGCGGGTGGCCGTGGCCGTGCACGTTGCACCAGATCGACGATACGCCGTCGAGGTAGCGGCGGCCGTCGGTGTCCACGAGGTGAAACCCCTCGGCGCGTTCGACGATCAGCGGGTCGTGGGAGTTCCACTCCTCGGCCTGGGTGAATGGGTGCCACAGGTAACGGTGGTCGTCTGCCGCGAGGTCACGCGGGCCATCGGTGGCGGGGGCGGTTTCTGTCATGCTCGGGCTCCATTTTTTGCGGCGGTGTTTGTGGCGGCAGAATCATCGAGCGCGCAATCAATGATCGCGTCGCGCAGAGCGTCTATTTCCTGGCTCGTGTGCGTCGCCATCAGGCTCACCCTGAGCCGCGATGTGCCCGGGGCTACGGTCGGTGGGCGTATGGCGGCCACGTAGAAGCCCTTGGCCCTCAGCTTGTCGGCGGTGGCAACGGCGCGCGCCGCGTCGCCCAGCAGCACAGGTATGATCTGCGAGTCCGCGTTGGGTACCTCGAGGCCGGCCTCCCTGAGCGCCAGCGCCAGGGACGTGGCCCGTGCCAGCAGTCCGGCCGCACGCTGCGGTTCTCTTTCGACGACCTGGATCGCCGCCAGTGCGGCCGCTGCGGCCGAGGGTGGCAGCGCCGTCGTAAAAATAATCGAGCGGGCCTTGTTTACCAGCAGGTCGACCAGCGTGCGGCTGCCTGTGACATAGGCGCCAAAACTACCGAGCGCCTTGCCCAGGGTGCCCATGTGTACCTGCACCTGGCTTTCCAGCCCGAGCTCCTGCACCAGCCCGGCTCCGCGATTGCCGAACACGCCCGCACCGTGCGCCTCGTCGACCATCAGCCAGGCGCCGTGACGTCTGCAGGCCTTGCTTATGTCGGTGAGCGGCGCGAGGTCGCCGTCCATCGAGAACACCGACTCGGTGACGACCAGCACCCGCTCGGCGTCGCGATTCTCGCACAGCACGCGCTCGAGGTCCTCGAGGTCGTTGTGGCGGTAGACGACGGTTGCTGCCTTTGACAAGCGCGCGCCGTCAATGATGCTGGCGTGGTTGAGCTCGTCGCTCACGATCAGGTCGCCGGGCCCGGTGAGCGAACTGATCACTCCGATGTTGGCCTGGTAGCCGGTGGAGAATACCAGCGCCGCCTCCTGGTTCTTCCAGCGAGCTATCTTGTCCTCGAGCTCGGCGTGCACAGTCATGTGGCCCGAGACCAGGCGCGATGAGCCCGAGCTTGCTCCCCAGCGCGCAGTGGCCAGGCGCGCCGCCTCTACCACTTCGGGGTGACAGGCCAGGCCGAGGTAGTTGTTTGAGCAGAACAGCAGCAGCTCGCGGCCGTCCAGCCTTACCCGCGGCAGTTGGGCCGACTCCACCTCTCGCAGCCCGCGCAGGAGGTCGCGGTCGCGCAGTTCGGCCAGCTCGCCGGCGAGCGCGTGGTCTAGCCTGGCGCGTGGCGCCGCTTGGTCGCGGTCTTCGCTCGTGGTGGGTGTTTCTTCTGTATGTTCGCTCACTTGAGGATATCGCTGCCCGGGCCGCGCAATCCTGTTCACTGGCCGCCTTGTTGTCAACCTCACGTACGGCAGTTGGTTTACAACTGCCTGCCTTGGCAATCCCGTGTTGCCGGTGGTTTACAGGGGCAACTCGTTGAGAAGCGCTGGCGACGGGTAACCGGGGCCGCCTCCGACGAGGGCAAAGGTCATGGCAGGCAGAAGCAGTCGAAAACGCAGCGTCTACACCTGCCAGGGTTGCGGTCAGTCGGCTGCGCGCTGGCTGGGCCGTTGCCCGGGCTGCGGCGAGTGGAACTCCATGGTCGAAGAGCTGCAGCCGGCGACCAGCCGCGGCAAGGCTTCCGTAAAATCGGCCGCGGCCGCCGCCGAATCCACTGTGCTCCTGGGCGAGGTCGAAGGGCCGGGCATCGAGGGACGACTGGTATCGGGCAGCGGCGAGATCGACCGCGTGCTGGGCGGTGGACTGGTGCCCGCCAGCGCGGTGCTGTTGGGCGGTGACCCTGGCATAGGAAAATCGACGCTGGCCCTGCAGCTGGCCTCGGCGCTTTCGGCCAAGGGAGCTTGCGTGTTGTACGTGGCCGGCGAGGAAGCTCCCGCGCAGGTGCGCCTGCGCGCCGACAGGCTGGCGCGTGCCGGGTCGGACAAGCTGCTCGTGCTGGCCGAGACCGACGCGGCCGCGGTCATCGAGGTAATGCGCAAGAAGCGACCGGCGGTGGCGGTAATAGATTCGATACAGACCCTGTACTCGAGCGAGGTCGAGTCGGCCCCCGGCTCGGTGTCGCAGCTGCGCGAGACCTGCGCGCAGGTTGTGGCGGCGGCGCGCGAGTTGGAATGCGCGGTGATTTTCATTGGCCACGTGACCAGGGAGGGCACCATAGCCGGCCCGCGCGTCCTTGAGCACATGGTCGACACGGTGCTGTACTTTGAAGGCGACAGTAACCACGCGTTTCGCATACTACGCGCTGTGAAGAATCGTTTTGGAGCGGCCAACGAGATCGGTGTCTTCGAGATGGCAGCCGACGGTCTGCGCGAGGTGCCCAATCCCTCGCTGTTGTTGTCGGGTGGCGCTAAGGAAGGCCTGAGCGGCTCCTCAATCAGCTCGTGCATGGAAGGCAGCCGGCCAGTGCTCGTGGAGATACAGGCACTGGTGTCGCCGGGTACAGCGGGCAGCGTGCGCCGGACCACGCTCGGGGTCGATCACAACCGCGTGGCGATGTTGGCAGCCGTGATGGAAAAACGCCTTGGGCTGTCGATGGCCAGCCACGATATTTTTGTAAACACGGCGGGCGGTGTGCGCCTCGATGACCCGGGAGTCGATCTTGCGGTCATGGCGTCGCTGGCCTCGAGCCTGCTCGACGTGACCCTGCCCGCGGCTACCGTGGTGCTGGGCGAGGTGGGGTTGACGGGAGAGGTGAGGGCGGTTTCGCGCCTGCACGCGCGGGTGAAGGAGGCGGCGCGGCTGGGTTTCAAGCGCGCCGTGGTGCCGGCGGCCAACAGCGATCGGCTCGACGACCTCGAGGGCCTCGACGGCCTCGAGCTTCTCAGGTGCAAGGGCGTGGCAGACGCGTGGCGTCTGCTGTCAGGCTGACGCCCAGGCCGGGATAGCGGTCAGGGGCGGACGCTGGCCACGAGGTCCGGGTTGTAGGTGATGCTCGACCTTTCCTTCAAGTAGCTTACGAAGGCCGTGTAGGCCTCGAGGCTGCGACCCCGTTCGAGTTCGGCCAGGCGCTCCTCCTTGACCTCGTCAAAGTCTTCTCGCGTAGCTTCGCTGAGCTCGCCGCGCGCGAGCACGTAGGCGTTGCCCCGGTGAACAAAGCTGCGCGGTAGAAGCTCTCCATCTGCGGTGGTGCGGTAGATCGCCTCGACCACGGACGGCAGCGCGCCGATGCCCTTGATAAAATTATTACCGCGTCGCACGGGCCCGGCCTCGCTGATTTCAAGGCTGGCTTCTTTCGCCGCGTCGGCCAGGTTTGACTCCCGGGCGCTGGCGAGAAACTCGTCGGCGCGCTCGCGCGCCAGGCGTGACGCCCCGCGCTTGCGGAACTCGGCCTCTACTTCTTCGCGTACGTCGGCCAGCTCGGGAACGTAGCTCGCCTGCTGGTCAGCCAGCTGGAGAACGTACCAGGTGTTGCCGGCCTTGACGGGGTCGCTGACCTCGGTTTTTGATCCAAGGGCGAGTGCAGCCTCTATGAACGAAGGCGCGCGTCCCACCCCCGGCACAAGCTGCTGATCGCGGTCGAGCAGGGGAGTGCTCTTGATGGTCAGCCCGTCAGCCTGGGCCATCTCTTCCATCGAGGCGCCGTCAACCATTGCCACGCTGGCCTCGGCTGCTTTGTCGAAGGCGATGTCCGTGGATTTTTTCGCTGCGAGCTTGTTGCGGATCTCGTCGCGCGAGTCTTCGAGCTCGCGCTCCTGCGGCGCCTGCCTTTTGTAAACCTTGATCAGGTGGAGGCCGAAGCGGGTCTCGGTGATGCCGCTGACCTCGCCTTCGGCAAGAGCGAAGGCCGCGTTTTCAAAGGGTTTGACCATTTTCTGACGGCCAAACATGCCCAGGTCGCCACCGTCGCTGGCGGTCGAATCTTCGGATTCCGTTTTAGCCAGCTCTTCAAAATCGGCGCCGTCTGCGAGCTTACTGGCTACCGCTTCCATGGCTGCCCTGGTGGCTGCCTTGTCGTCGTCCGAAGCGTCCGTGGCCACGCGCTTGAGGATGTGCCGCGCGCCGACCTGTTCCTTGGTGGTGAACTCGGTGTCGACGTTGAGCAGGTAGTACTCCTCGATTTCTTCTTCGCTCACGCCCGCGCTGCCCTGGAAGGACTCGGGCGAGTAGGCCAGGTAGTTGACCCCCGCGCTCTCGGCGCGCCGCCACTTCTCTCCTTCTTCTTCGAAGAACAGCTCGATGTCTTCTTCGCTTACTTCCACCGCGTCTTCAAAGTTCGACGACTTGAGCTGAACGAAAGAAAGACTGATCTCAGAGGCACCCCGCTGGAATTCTTCCCACGCGTCCTCTTCTGTGACTATCACGCCCTGGGACACGACGTCGCGCAGCTGGTTGACCAGCATCTCTTCTCGCATCGAGGTCTCGAAGGCCGATGGCGACAGTCCCTGCCTCTGGAGTACGCTGCGGTACTGGGCGGGTGAAAAATCACCGTCGCGCTGGAACACGTCTATGCCACGAATTTCGCGCCGCACCGTCTCGTCGGGTATGAGCAGGTTCAGGCGGTGTGCTTCCTGTGACATCAAGGTGGTGTCGACCAGTCGGCTCAGCGAGGCCGATGGGATGTCGAGCGCGTCGAGCATCTCGGGACTGAGCGAGTCGCCGTACAGGTCCCGGTAGTAGGCCTGGTTGTTGAGCTGGGCCCTCTCGAAGTCGGCTATCGATATTTCGGTGGAGTCGACCACCGCCACCGCAGCCGGGCCGCCACCGATCTGTCCGCCCCCGCCCATGAAAAAGACGAAGACGAGACAGATAATTCCGAGCGCGATCTTGATGAACCAGGACCGCGCATTTCTACGCATGAAGTCGAGCACGTGATCAGGCTAGTAGACCACGTTGCTGAAGGCAATCCCTGTTCGTCAGGAAATTGCCTGGTCGAGCGCCTCGGCCAGCTTGGGCTTGGCTGCCGCGCCCACGATCTGCTCGGCCACCTGTCCCTGTTTGAACACTATAAGGTTGGGAATGCTGCGAACCCCGTAGGTGGCTGCTACCTGCTGGTTGTCGTCAACATTTACCTTGACCACCCGGGCGCGGCCGTCGTATTCGCCGGCCAGCTCTTCGAGCACCGGGGCTATGGCCCTGCAGGGCGCGCACCAGGGTGCCCAGAAATCCACCAGTACGGGTACCGACGAGTCGAGTACTTCCTGTTGAAAATTGGCGTCTGTTACTTCGGTGATGTCTGCCATCTTGTTTTGTCTCCTGTTATCCTTGTATCGTGAGGCGAATGTGCCGGAGGTCGGACTCGAACCGACACGAGGTTTCCCTCACCGGATTTTGAGTCCGGCGCGTCTACCAGTTTCACCACTCCGGCGTGGTTCACAAACGCCATACGGCGGTTCCGCCTTCGCGGAACTTACCGCGGCGGTGCCATTCGTCGCTCAAGCTCCAGCAGGGTTGGCTGACGGTTGGGAACAACGGCGGCGCGCGCCTCGATCTTCTTGATAGCATCACCGGCAAGTTGTTTCACCTGCTGGTCACTGCTGGCCTCCGAAAACCTGCTCAGCGCTTCGGTCACTTCGGGGGTGCCAGATTCGCCCAGCGCGTAGAGGGCGGCAGACCTGACAGTGTCGGAAGTGGAGGACTTGGCACAATTGAGCAGCTGTTTGCTCGCCCTGGGGTCGGCTATGCGGCCAAGGGCTATGAGCACCTGGGTGCGCTCCTCGGCGTCGACTTCGGACAGGAACAGCTTCTGCAGCAGCACGGGAACGGCCGCATGTTGGCGCCGCGCTCCAAGATAGTTGACGGCTTTCACGCGCACGCGTTGGTCGGCGTCGGCCAACGCGTCGATCAGGGGGCCGAGGCTTTCTTCCATGTCGCCCTGGCCCAGCGATTCGACGGCCTCCAGCCTGATGGCCACGTCTTCATCAGAAAGTCGCTTGGCCCACTCGGCGGCGTTGGCACCACGGCTGATGCGGTTGTATCGATCTCTCACGCGGTGCGCGTATGATTGGGCCTCGGACTGCTCTACCATGAGGCCCGGTACGGTAGGCAGTGCTATGATCACAGCAAGGATGGTCATGGCAAGGACGATCATGCCCGGGGGGATCCCTGCGCTGGTTCTGGACTCTTTCATGCCGATTTACCAACAGGAAAACTGTCGCGACTACCGGGTAAGTGCAAGCCGGGCAGTCCGCGGGGTATTGCGGGTACGGCGGGGTTTGTGCTCAAGCCTGGTCGGCCTGGCACTGCTCTGCCTTGCCCCCCACGGGGTTGCGGCCGCGGCCATCGAGCCCGGCGAGGTACAGGTAAGCACGCCGGTTTACCAGTTGCCCGCCGACGTGGAGTGGCCCGATGAGCGCTGGGATTACCACTTCCGCTGGTCGGGTATCCCGGTGGGTACGCTTTCTATCGAGGCGGGCGGCCAGCCGGCCGATGATGGCGGCACTGGCGTCGGCGACACTGGTGCCGGCGATAGAGGCAAGCGCCTGACCGTCCACGTGCTCGGTACGACCAACAGCGTGGTTGACCTGTTGTGGAAGTACCGCCTCGACGCTCGTGGCGTGGTGGCGGTGCGCCCTTTCTCCCCGCGCGAGTTCATCATCGACGAAACCGAAAGGCGCAAAGACAAGTTTACGCATATCCGCTTTGACGCCGACCGCAACGTGCACTCCATCCGTCGCAAGAACGACAAGACCAGGGAATACCGCTTTGCGGGGGGCAACACCTTCGACATTCTCTCCACGGTGTTCCTGGTGCTCAACCTCGACTACGTGCTGGGCGACGAGTTCTACGTGGACACTTTTACGGGCACCAGCCGCTACCTGGTGACCATCAGCGTGGACGCAAAGGAAGAGCAGCTGGCCGCTGGCATATCGGTGCCGGCCTGGAGGTTGTCGGTGCATACCCACGAGCTCACCGACCCCGAAGAGGAAGGCAAACACCGTGAAACCATACTGTGGGTGTCGCGTGACAAGCCTCGCCGCCTGCTCGCCGCGAGAAGCAAGACCTTCGTGGGAGCCATAGAAGTCAATCTCGACGCGGTGGTACCAGCCCGGGAGTTAGCGCGGACTGCGGGCGCCGATGACCTGGTGGCGCAGCCGGCGCCAGGCTCTCTGGATTAATATATGCTTATCGCAAGCATCACTTACGCTTGCCTCCAATGTTGACAAGCAGCCCACTTTTCCGTAACAAGGAGACAGACCGGACCTCTTTCCGGGCACCTGAAAAGGGGGAATGTCTCGCGGGCGCGTGTTGTGCCGGCGGGCTTCCACGGGTGCCCATTTACAGACGACTGACCAGTTTGCCACGGCGGAGCCGCGACTCATGTCTGATGAACATCACCAAGAATTGAGCTGGGTACGAAAGTACGTCTTTTCGACCGACCACAAGGTCATCGGCATACAGTACGGCGTTACGGCGCTGTTTTTCCTGTTTTTCGGGTTCTGCCTGATGATGCTGATGAGGTGGCAACTGGCCTATCCCGGTCAGCCCATCCCCCTGATCGGTTCGCTTTTCAGCGACAGCACCGCGCCGGGTGGCATCATGCTTCCGGAGTTTTACAACCAGCTGGGCGCCATGCACGGAACCATAATGGTGTTCCTGGGCGTGGTGCCGCTGGCGGTAGGTGCCTTTGGCAACTACGTCATGCCGCTTCAGATCGGCGCGCCTGATATGGCGTTTCCCAAGCTGAACATGGCCAGCTACTGGGTCTACTTCCTGGGCGGCGTAGTGATGCTGTGCAGCTTTTTCGTTCCCGGTGGTGCGGCCCAGTCGGGCTGGACCTCGTACCCGCCGCTGTCCAGCATCGCCTCCGAGGGCCAGACCTGGTGGCTCGTGGGCATGCTCTTCCTGATCGCGTCCTCGTTGCTGGGCTCGGTCAACTTCATCGTCACCATACTGCACCTTCGGGCGCCGGGCATGACGATGTTCCGCCTGCCGGTCTTCGTGTGGGCGCAGCTGGTTACCTCCTTCCTGCTTCTGCTGGCCTTTCCGGCCCTGCAGGCCGCGAGCACCCTGCAGTTCATGGACAGGGTGTTCGGATCGAGTTTCTTCCTGCCCTCGGGGTTGGTGGTGGGTGGCGAAGCGCTGGCCGTAAGCGGCGGCGGCAGCCCCCTGCTGTGGCAGCACCTGTTCTGGTTCCTGGCTCACCCCGAGGTCTACGTACTCATCCTGCCGGCCCTGGGCATAGTGGCCGAGGTCATCGCCACCAATACGCGCAAGCCATTGTGGGGCTACCGCTCGCTGGTGTACGCCATGATCTTCCTGGGCTTCATGTCCTTCATCGTGTGGGCTCACCACATGTACATGACTGGTATGGGCACGACGATGAGCAACTTCTTTCAGACCACGACCATGATCATTTCGATCCCATCGGTGGTCATTCTCACGGCGCTTATTATTTCGCTGT
>Ga0302132_10000229_pt1 | contig 30770 bp, 26 predicted proteins | sample CB9_321_MG_FD_203113 | JGI IMG/M metagenome (GOLD analysis project Ga0302132, IMG submission 203113) | Marine microbial communities from Western Arctic Ocean, Canada - CB9_32.1 | ecosystem: Environmental > Aquatic > Marine > Oceanic | place: Canada: Western Arctic Ocean | collected 2017-09-19
CACTCGCTTCGGCACCTTTGGTGTTCCCTGCGAACAATCAGCTAACTACACGATTGGCATGGATAGTTGGGTTGACCCCTCTACACTTGTTGGGGTTTATTACGGCCCTGGAACCACGGGTAATAGAGGAAAGAGTGGTAAGCAACAAATATCTACAGCAGCACACAGGGATGATGATATATATGAGAATCAGATTGTTAATAACACTAATAATAGCAGTTGGATAGATCAAGAATACGATGTGAAAATTAATAAACTCCCCCCTAACTACCACCCAGAAAACTATGTATTAACTAGTGGGTAAGTTGGGATCACTGCCATTTCATTAGGGAAGAACAGATCATATTTTGTTAGGTAATCACCACCCCTGTGAATCACACACTATATAACCAGTAATATTTAACACATCAAGGAATCACAATATATTGATTATAATCAGAAATATAAGCCAGATTCATCCGAAATACCTGTCGAATGGTTTCAGGCGTAATCACCTGATCAGTTGCGCCAAAGTCAAACAGTTTCCCCTCATGAATCACCATCACTTCATCCGCATAACTCATTGCAAGATTAATATCATGTACCACCGCAACCACTGACAGGTGATGCCGTTTGACAAACTTCTGAATCAATTTAAAAGACTCATGTTGATAATGCATATCTAAATGAGATGTATGTTCATCCAATAGTAAACACCGAAAATGTGTATCATAGAATAACCCCAACTGAGCAATCACACGGGCTAAATGAATCCGTTGTTTTTCACCCCCTGACATGATGGAATGCATCTGGGCGGCAAGATGTCCTCCTTCTACATAGGCGATGGATCTATCTACAACTTTTTGTTTTTCACCATGCGAAAGTGGCAATGGATAAACTCCCATTTCAACAATTTGTCTCGCATTATAATCAAATGCCATTTCAAGATGTTGCGGTAAATAGGCAATGCTTTCAGCTCTCTCTTTCAGTGAATAATTTGATATTTCCTTCTTATTTAGCTGGATAGTGCCTGTTGTGGGTTCAACCACACCCGCAATGGATTTTAATAAGGTACTTTTGCCTGCGCCATTCGGACCAATAATCGCAATCAGTTTGCCAGGCTTAATCTCAATATTTATATCTTGAATTATTTTTCCAACAGATAAATTATGAACTTGAATCATGACATACCGGCTTCATTTAACACCACTGCTTTCAATAGCGCCACTTGAACTTCGCTATCGTTTAATGCTGGTATATAGGCAAATAACTCACCGCCATTTTGTAAAAAAAACGCCCTCATTTGAATGTCAATTTCTTCCAATGTTTCTAAACAATCGCATGAGAAGCCTGGACATATAACTTGAACCGATTTAACACCCTCATTCGCCAATTTTTTGAGTGTTGCATCCGTGTAAGGTTCAATCCATTTCTCACGTCCGACTCTTGATTGAAAGGTAAGACAATATTCAGACTCCGATAAGCCAAGCTTTGCGCTAATCATTTCAACTGTTTCAACACATTGTTGATAGTAAGGATCCCCTTGAGAAATATATCTTTCTGGTAATCCATGAAATGAAAATATAAGTTTCTCGGGTTTACCCTGCTTTGCTTGAAACTGTAGGATGGAGTCTGATATTGCTTTAATATAAAAGTCTGAATGTGCATAACTTGCAATAAAGTTAAAGCTTGGGATTTCCGTCGACAACGCCTGATAAAAAGCATCTAACGTCGATGCAGATGTCGTAGCTGAATATTGTGGGTAAAGTGGTAAAATAATGATTCTTGAAAGGGATTCTTTTGCAAAACTTTGCACAGCAGTTGCAATGGATGGCTTTCCATAACGCATTCCTAACTTAACCGAATAATCATTCCCCAAAGCACGATCCAATTTAAATGCCGTTTTGCGACTGTTATAAAGCAAAGGAGAGATGCCATCCTCTCGCCATATTTTTTGATATAGTTTCGCCGAACGTTTTGGGCGTACTCTTAAAATAATACCATGGAGTATTATTTTCCATAATAACGTTTGCTTATCAATCACCCGCACATCTGACAAGAACTCAGAGAGATATTCCCTTACAGCCTTCTTGGTTGGTGCATCAGGCGTGCCTAAATTAATCAAAAGAACGCCCGTCTTCTTTATTTTATTTTTCAAGGAGTCAATGCCTAAAACATCCATCGTATTTACCCCTTATTATATACCGAACCTATAACATTGTGCTTCATAAAATAGGGTTAAGCTGATAATATCACCAATATAGATTTAAAACCCCAGAAAGTATTATCAATGAGTAAAGCAAAGCTTTCAAAAAGCAGTGACGCTTGGTTAAGAGAGCATCATGCCGATCCCTATGTCGCAAAAGCGAGGCAAGATGGCTATCGTTCACGTGCCGCCTATAAACTTCTCGAACTCAATCAAAAGAACAAGTTATTCAAATCTGGCATGAAGATTGTAGATCTGGGGGCAGCCCCTGGCGGTTGGTCGCAAATCGCGCAAAACATCGTGACGGAACATGGAAAGATTTTTGCTTTGGATATTCTACCAATGGATCCCTTAGCAGACGTCACGTTTATTCAAGGTGATTTCACCGAAAATGAGCCTTATCAAGAACTATTGGCACTCACCCAAAATAAAAAAATTGATTGGGTCATCTCAGATATGGCGCCCAATATGTCGGGCAATACCACCACTGATCAGATTCGATCATTATACCTTGTGGAACTCGCTGTTGACTTTGCAGAACAGACACTCACAACAGGTGGAAGCTTTCTAGCTAAGATATTTCATGGCGCAGGTTCCGATGACTTAATCAAGAACCTGCGAGAGTCCTATTCTCGCGTTGTTATTCGTAAGCCTGATGCCTCTCGCGCTCGTTCAAGTGAAGTTTATGTCATTGCCTTTGATAAAAAATAGGCTATACCTAAAGATATCACCCTTAGTCTTAAAACATACATGTCTGCAAATAATTTAACCATTAGGATTTTGCTTTTCACTGTTGCCTGCTTGTTTGTCACCTTAGCATAATTCCTGCAAGTATTACCTGTCACCAAAAGTGCTAATATCAGCACTACACAAGGACTAACCACCGAAGAAAGCGTCTCGCTTTCTGCTTTATTATTTATATCTTATACCATCTTGCAAATACCTTGTGGTATTTTACTGGATAAATGTGAGGGTGAGATGACTGTTGCCCATAAGCATATTTTATCTTATATTGGCTAAACATTGACACGATTAGCTTGGGCTGGAGTCGGTTAATTCTCGGTATTGGTTCTGCAGTTTTCTATCTTGTAGCAATCTACACCGCCCTTTTAATTCTACCGGAAAGTGCCATGCTTGCCTTTGTTTTTATCGCTATAGGCACTCGAAAGATGTCTTAACGCATTAACTTTTTAATGCTAGGGCTCAGTGCCAACATAATCAAGCTCGCCACCACTGCCGTGATACCGATTTTCAAGAAGACATCATAATATACATTCGCATACGCTGTTGCACTCTGCACAACACCACCCACGTCACCAGAACTTGTGAGCGCTGCAATGATCGAAGCAATGTAGTTTGCAAAAGCCGACGATAGGAACCATGCACCCATCATCATCCCAACAAGCCTTGTTGGTGCCAACTGCGTTACCGCTGACAACCCTACTGGAGATAAACACAGCTCACCGATAGTATGTAACAAATATCCTAACACGACCCAGGTCATTGAAGATTGTCCATCTGTAATGGCTAGATATGCCCCCATTGCCAGCGCAAAAAATCCAGCACCGATGAAGAACACACCTAATACAAATTTAACAGGGACCGATGGGTCTTTTTTCATCTTTGCCAAGCGCATCCAAAGTGTTGCAAAAAACGGTGCCAATAAGATAATGAAACCTGCATTTAATGCCTGAAATGCCCCTGCTGGAATCTCATAACCGAATATCCAACGATCAATATTTCGATCTGTAAATAAGTTTATAGATGAGCCGGCTTGCTCAAAAAAAGACCAAAAAAACATTGAGAAAAATGACAGTATCAAAATTGCAAAAATATGGTTTCGTTCCTGCTTATCACTAATCATTGCTTGATATAAGAAGTACAAGACAATGACACCACCCACCACAATCAATGTCACTTGACTGCCACCAGGATTTGCTAATAGCCATGCGAACACAGGTACTAATAAGATGGCAACAATATAAATCATGACATTCGTATTTATGCCTAACAAGATTTTTTTCTTAAGCCTCTCAAGATTTGGTCGATTGGAATCTGGAGAAAATATTTTAATACGATCGGCATACATAAAGGTAAGAAGCCCTAAAAACATACCAATTGCCGCTAAGCCAAAGCCATAATGCCAGCCTAACCACTCTGCCACAACCGCTACTGAGATACTGGCTAAGAATGAACCTAGGTTGATCCCCATATAAAATATCGTAAACCCACTATTACGCCTAGGATCTTTCCTTTCATAAAGATGTCCAACCATAGAGGAAATATTTGCTTTAAAAAACCCAGTTCCAACAATGATGAAAGAAAGTCCTGTGTAGAAAAATATATTTTCTGGTAACCCATCAATACTTGGCAATGCTAGTGCGATATGCCCAAGAATAATAAGCACGGCACCCAGTTTCACTGCTCGTGTAAAGCCAAGCAATTTATCTGCGATCATCCCTCCAAATACAGGTGTCATATACACGAAAGCGGTAAATGCACCATATACCATAAATGATAAAGTATCTGAAAATATCAGTTCTTTTGTCATGTATAAAACCAGAATGGCGCGCATTCCATAATAGCTAAAGCGTTCCCACATCTCTGCAAAGAAAAGGAGGTATAACCCACCTGGTTGCTTCATATTGACATTGTCTATCGTTGCTGTACTCATAAGTTTTATATTTCCTTATTTATTGATTATTCAAAATTTCACTCATCCTAGGCGAAAAAGTTAGTTTACTGCGTCACTATCATTCGCTTTTCAAATACTTATTAGTATAGGAAATTCAGGAATGCTGTAATCACTCCTGAGTTAATAAAATCTATAAAAAGAGAACCAACAATAGGCAACACAAAGAAAGCCTGTGGAGATGGGAAGTTTTTTGCGGTAAACGCTTCCATATTTGCCATAGCGTTTGGCGTGGCTCCCAAGCCAAATCCACAATGCCCCACTGCCATCACAGCGGCATCATACGTTTTACCCATCACTCTAAAGGTAATGAAATAAGCATATAGCCCCATCATTAACACTTGAGCAAATAAAATCACCAAAATTGGTAGTGCCAAATCGACTAAAGATATTAAATTCATTTTCATTAGCGCCATCGCTAAAAATAAGAATAAGGTTATATTCCCTAGGACAGTTACTTCATTATCGTTAATCTTGAACCAACCTGAGTAATCTGACAGATTACGAATGAATGCCGCAGCAAACATTGCACCGATATATTCAGGCATCACTAAAGCATAGCTATTAAGGTAATATGAAATAACACTTCCACCCCCAACTGCGAAAGCAATCACTGTAACCGCGTTAAACATGCCATGCTCAGTGATTTTTAATTGTTTATCTTCATTTAAATCCGAAGCAACATGTGCTTCCTTTAATTCTTTTTCATTAGGTTTGAGGTTATATTTCTTCATTAAACGGCGACCTATCGGACCACCAAGCAAGCTTCCCGCAATCAAACCAAAAGTCGCTGCCGCAATCGTAATCGAAGAACCGCTCTCAAGAAAGAATTTCCCTTCTAACAAAGGGCCAAATGCCGCGGCAGTACCATGCCCGCCGGTCATGGGGATAGATGAAGTTGCCATACCAAAAGCTGGGCTTTCCCCCAACATCCATGCTAATGAGACACCAAGTACATTTTGGAGGATAACCAAAATAGAAGCACAAAGTAAGAAAAGCATCACCACCTTCCCGCCCTTTCTGAGAAATTTAAAGCTTGCTGAAAAGCCTACTGTTGCAAAAAAAGCAATCATTAGCATTTTTTGTAAAAACGCATCAAATTCTAAATGAATAACTTGAAAGTAGGCAAGTAAAGAAAAAATCACCGAAAAAATGAAGCCACCGATCACGGGCGCGGGAATAAAAAATTTCTCAAGCACGCTCACTCTGGTCTGCACCCATCGACCAACGATCAAAATGACTACTGCCATTAAAAGTGTGCCTGTTGCACCCATGTCAAAATCAATCGGCATTCCCTTCTCCTTTTGGTTATTTCCTTATATGAGCGGCATGAAACTAATCTCTTATAACATCATATAAGTAAGATGCTTATAAAAGGATACCTAAATTAAGTAATCTTATCTTCCCTGGCACAATAATGTTGCATTACCTTTACGACAACTCACCAAGTAGAGCCAATATCCTAATCTCTATCGTCAAAAGACAACATACGTAAATCTACGTACTTATTGTGCGAGCACACATAATACATACAAAAGAACAAATGATTCAATGAGTGTATAAAATAAAATCAGAATAAATTATAAAGAATAATGTTTCAGACTGCCCTCAAAAACTTACCAGGATTTATCATCAGTTGTATACGAGATTTGAGCCATGCCTGAATTTATGTATGAGGTCAACCTGTTCCACCTTAAAAGTTGTCAAATCTTAATGGAACGCTACCTCTGAGCTACCTTCATATATTTTAGAGATATTCATAACATCACTTAAACCTATATTACATATGGGTTTTACGTTGATCTTAATTGGTCGGGACGGCGGGATTTGAACCCACGACCTCTTGCGCCCCATGCAAGTACGCTACCAAGCTGCGCCACGCCCCGAAGACTGTGATCATATCAGAACGATTTTTCATTACAAGCAAGAATAAAACATTTATGATTTACAACTATGAAACAAAATAAATTTTGTATTTTCTATGATCAACCATACCGAATCACAAGAGGTCCGACTTGATAAATGGCTCTGGGCAGCACGCTTTTTTAAAACAAGAAGACTCGCCAAAGATGCAATTGAAGGTGGGAAAGTCCACTATGCAGGACAACGCGCAAAAGTCAGTAAAAAAGTTGAGATCGGGGCTACCCTAAAAATCCGCCAAGGACTTTTTGAAAAAATAATCACTGTTAAGGCGCTTTCTAACCAACGTCGAGGCGCACCTGAAGCCGCGCTACTTTATGAGGAAACCGTTGAAAGCACAGAAAAAAGAGAACGTGAACTCACCTTACGCAAAATGGATAAAGCCAATACTGCTCCAGACCGTCGACCAAATAAAAAGGAACGTCGAACGATTATTAATTTTAAAAATAAAAACTTCGAGGGGGATTCTGAAGAATAATCAACCCAAACGGGAGCACTCAGTAATCCCGATTATCTGGATAGTTTCGTTTTCCAAACACACTGACATAAAGCCATTTCAGTAGACGATACCCCAAAACGATAATCACCGCCCAAAGAATAATCCAAAACATAAATTTGAATATTTCCCATGCCAAAATCAGTGCTAATATACACACTGCGACAATTAAAATATCCTGTCCAATTCTATTCATACCCATCAATCCTTATATTCTCAATGACCTTACGCATTTAATTCCATTTTATTGTGACTTGATTTACCCAATTCCACAATGATTTTAGCAAATTTGCGTTTACCAACCTGATAAACACCCTCTGAACCTGTCTCTATAATAAGCTTTGTATCCGTCACCTTATCGCCATCTATCTTCACTGCACCTTGACGAATCATCCGAATCGCCTCAGACGTACTCGAGACCAAGTTTGCATCTTTCAGTAAATTTGCCACTTGTATATTATCTTCCACCGCCAGCACCACTTCTGGCATATCATCTGGAGTTTTATTTTTTTGAAAACGATTAATGAAATTTTCATGGGCTTTTTGAGCTTCTGTTTCTGATGAAAAACGCCCAGCAATCTCGACAGCAAGCTCAACCTTAATATCTCTAGGGTTACGACCTTCTTCAGCTTGCTGTTTTAATTGAGCAATTTCTTCTAATGATTTAAAACTCAATAATTCGTAATAGTTCCACATAAGCTCATCAGACACAGACATAATTTTGCCAAAAATCTCATCTGCTGATTCACTAATACCAATATAGTTCCCAGAAGATTTGGACATCTTCATAACGCCATCTAATCCCACCAATAAAGGCATGGTAATAATCACTTGTGGCTTTTGCCTATTTTGCTTTTGAAGCTCACGCCCCATCAAAAGGTTAAACTTCTGATCTGTACCGCCTAACTCAATATCGGCTTTCATCGCAACTGAGTCATAGCCTTGGACTAATGGGTATAAGAATTCATGAATCGCAATCGGTTGCCCACCCTTATAGCGCTTTGAAAAATCATCACGCTCCAGCATTCTCGCAACCGTTTGGCTTGAAGCAAGCTTGATCATTTGAGCCGCGCTCATTTTTCCAAACCAGTCGCCATTGCGCTTAATGACCGTTTTCTCTTTATCTAATATTTTAAAAATCTGTGTTTGATAGCTCTCAGCATTTTTTTCAACATCCTCAGCAGAAAGCGCTGGTCGCGTACTATTCTTACCCGTAGGATCACCAATTTGCGCGGTAAAATCCCCAATCAAAAAATTAATCTCATGTCCTAAGTCTTGCAACTGTCGTAGTTTATTAATCACAACTGTATGCCCTAAATGAATGTCTGGAGCAGTCGGGTCACAGCCCAGCTTCACAATTAGAGGTCGGTTTTCTTTTAATTTTGCAATAAGGTCATCTTCCAGCAGCACTTCATCCGTGCCACGTTTGATAATTTCTAAGGATTTTTTAATATCTATATTCACTCAACAGCCTTCTTTATATTTATTACGTAATGTTACCTTTTATATAGCGCTTAGTTTACACCGTTAGAGAAAAAATCACACCACCTATCCAGCCAAAGGATGGTTAAAAAAAAGTAATATGGCAATCAAGCTAAACCCAGTCATAATCACCGCAGCAATAAAACCCGCTATCAATGGTTTTAGTCCTGTTTTGAACATAGTCACAAGGTCCGCGCTTAACCCAACACCCGCCATCGCCATGGTCATAAAAAATTCAGATAAAAAAAGTGTGACCTGTTCAAATGAAAATAAACTGATTTCATTTTGAATCCAATCAATCACTCCAATTGTTTTTAAAACAACCATCACTAAAAAAACAATAATAAATCTCGGGAAATATGAGTGCCAAGGCACCTTTTTAACCGCACCCTCCATATCATGCAAAGCCTCAGTAGTATTATCTTTATGTTTAATTCCCACCACAATCACCATGGGTGCTAACAATAAAATCCGCACCATCTTAACAATGGTCGCAACTTCCCCTGCCACCATTCCAAAAGCAAACCCTGCGGCCACCACTTGAGGTACAGCCTGAATCGCAGTTCCCGCCCAAATCCCAAAACCATTCTGGGTCAACCCAAGCGCATGTCCAAGTATTGGATATAAAAAGATGGCAATTAGACCAAACATAGAAACAATCGTAATGGCAATCGAGGTTTGTGTTTGATCCGCTTTAATAATTGGCGCTGCCACCACAATGGCTGAGCCACCACAAATAGCCGTACCAATGCCAATCAAGGATGTCATAATGGGATCTACTTTCAAAAGCTTGCAAATCCAAACCGTCAACAGATAAGCAATCACAACACATAAAACATTTAACACCAGCGCATCTGCGGATATTTTAAACACTGTAAGTATGTTAAATTTAATCCCCATGAGAACAATACCCACAGGCAATAGACTCTTAACGGAAAAAGTGACGCCCGCTGCAACTTTGGCTTTTATTTTTTTTGAATTGATAATGCCATTACAATTTTCTAATTTATTCGAACCATTTTTATCCCTTAGAATGGTATTCCCAACAACTAATCCCACAACAATAGCAATAACCATTGCTTCTAGTGGATGCACAACATAACCCTCTGGTGTTATCACGGTGAAAGGCTTAAAAGGCAAACTCTCAATTCCGTAGGAAATAATGGCTAAAATAAATGTCAGAGTTAAACCAGGTAATTTTGCAAAAAGGCTCAAGGGATCCGCTCCTATCAGAATGTTTAAATAAACTTATAACGCTTTTTTATATCCTTCATCTGTTAAAATTTTATAAGCTTGGTTTTTAGTATCCACACAACTTGGGGTGTTGGCTTGTAATTGCTTATGAATAAACGTCAGATCTTCAATGGTATTTCTTTGCCATTTGTTTTCAGCAAAGGCACTAAAAGTCACACCCATACAGATCAAAAAGGTGACTATATTTTTTACACAACCCACTTAATGCACTCTACAACTATTTGAATAACTTAAGAATAGCGAATACTCTGATAATTTTCCACTTTTGAAATGATAATATCCAACACCCTTGAATGATCGCTAAAACGCTTGACGAATGCAGCTCTATCGCATTCAATACACAATAATTCCCAATAAATTTAACGTGCAATCATGGCAAACCACTCCGACCTACAATATTGTGAACTCACAAACCACGGCATTATCTCAGTTAGCGGAAAAGATCGAAAGAAATTCCTACAGGGACAAGTCACCTGCGATATGGATAAACTAAGTCAAACTCAAGCACTCTATGGTGGTTATGCCAATATTCAAGGACGGTTGATTGGGATTTTTTATGCCATTGAAAAAACCGAAAATACTTTACTCTCACTTCCAGAACCCACGATAGGAGCGACGATTAATGCACTAAAAAAATATGCCGTTTTCTCAAAGGTAAGTTTTGATCAACCAAATTTAGGAACTTTAGCCATCTTTGGTGAGACTGCTCTGACTCAACTGGAAGCATTATTTAATATTGAGATCTCTAATATCAAAACCGCCACAGAAACTGCTGATGGTCTGCAAATCATACGAACTGTTTCAGATAAGGATAGCTTCCTTATTATTGGCGAGAGCAAGAAAATTTCTGCCCTTAAAAATATGCTGACGGCCATTACTGCTGAAGCGTCTCAAGATGAATGGCAACAATTTTTAATTTCAGAAAATATTTGCGAACTTAACCGACACTCTATAGAAAAATTTTTGCCCTCCGAGATTAACGTAGCAAAGTTGGGTGGTGTTGCATTTAATAAAGGTTGTTTCATGGGGCAGGAAATCATTGCACGCATGCACTATCTTGGCAAATCCAAAAAATCCTTAAAACAAGTTCAGATTTCCTCTGAAAACGTTCCGGATATCATAGCAACGGCACGCATTATTGATGAAAATAATAAGTTAGCTGGGGAAATTGCAGCTATTTGCCAAACTGACAAAAACCAAGCTGTTGCCCTTGCGATCATGTTAAATAGCAAGCTCAATACGGCTTCTCTAGCGATAACAGACCCCTCTGCAACAATTACCGTACTATAAATAGGCCACATATTCCATGACAGCTAAAGCACTTAATCCTCAACAGCTAGAAGCTCGGAACTACATTGATGGACCATTATTAGTTTTAGCGGGTGCAGGCAGTGGAAAAACCAGTGTGATTACCGAAAAAATCGCGCATCTTATTCAAAATTGTGGTTACAAACCTGCCAGCATTCTTGCGGTTACCTTTACCAATAAAGCTGCCAAGGAAATGAAAGAACGGGTGATTAAACGCCTTGAAGGGCAAAAAACACGAGGCTTGCAAATATCGACATTTCATACACTAGGGCTTAATATCCTGAAAAAAGAAATTCATGCGCTTGGATATAAGTCAAACTTTACACTCTTTGATGACCAAGATAGCAACACGCTCATTCATGAACTGTCCTATGATGCCTTTCAAGCAAGCAAAGAACTCACAAAGCAAATCAAACACCAAATATCACTGTGGAAAAATGCCCTACTCGCGCCTAGCGAGATTTCTGGAAAAATAACGTCCGAATTAGAACGCCAATCCCATGAAATATATCAGCTTTATAGTCGTTATTTAAGAGCATACAACGCCGTTGATTTTGATGATCTCATTTATCTAAGCGCAAAATTACTGAAAAAATATCCAGCCATTTTACAAAAATGGCAAAATAAATTTCACTACATTCTTGTTGATGAATACCAAGATACCAACATCAGCCAATACCAATTTATCAAACAGCTTATTGGCACTCGCAAGCAAATCACCGTTGTGGGAGATGATGACCAATCCATTTACTCTTGGCGTGGCGCGCAACCCGAGAACTTAAAGATTCTAAAAGATGATTTTCCAAATCTAAAAGTGATTAAACTTGAGCAAAATTACCGCTCTTCTGCTCGTATATTAAAAGCCGCCAACACATTAATTGCCAATAACCCCCATGTCTTTGAAAAAAAATTGTGGTCAAATTTAGGTGTTGGAGAAATGATTCGAATTCTAACCTGCACAGATGAGCACAATGAAGCCCACCGAATCAGCAGCGAGATTCTTTCCCATAAGTTTCAAAATAAAACGCTTTATAGCGATTACGCCATCTTATATCGTAGTAATCACCAAGCTTTTTTGATTGAAAAGCAGCTACAACTTTATCGCATTCCTTATCATATTAGTGGTGGCACTTCTTTCTTTTCCAGAACAGAAATTAAAGATATTCTTGCTTACTTAAAGCTCATCATGAACCATGATGATGAGTGTGCTTTTTTACGGGTAATTAATACCCCAAGACGTGAGATTGGACCCGCCACATTGGAACGTTTGGGTGCTTACGCCATGACGCGTGACATTTCCATGTTTGCTGCTATTGATGAAATGGGGCTCACGCAACATCTCAACACCGCGCAAACCAACCACCTTCGCAGCTTTAAAAACATCATTGAAAATGCTGCCAATCAGATTTTATCCGTAAATATAACCGTAACTGCACTTGAACAATATTTAAAAGAATTGGTAGATACTATCCACTATCGGCAATGGCTAATTGATAATAGTAGCTCACTGAAACAGGCTGAACGACGATTTGATAATGTTAAAAGTCTGATTGAGTTTATTTGCAACGCCAAACAAAAATCCGATGAATCTGAAGATGATTTAAGTTTTAGCGACATTATTAATCGACTCCTTATTCTTGATTTAATTGATAACCAGGAAGAAGCTCAACAGCATAATAAAGTACAACTTTTGACGCTCCACGCAGCCAAAGGTTTAGAATATCCAAACGTTTATATTCTTGGCATGGAGGAAGGAATTTTACCTCATCAGCAAAGTATCGATGAGGATGATATTGAAGAAGAAAGACGCCTTGCCTATGTAGGCATCACGCGAGCCATGCATACCTTGACCCTCACCCTTTGTAAAAATCGCTCACGTTATGGTGAAAAACAATCCACTACCCCTAGCCGATTTTTAAATGAGTTGCCAGATGAGGATATTGAATGGCAAGGTAAAACACCCACAACGGATATTGAACGCAAAGAAGTGGGGAGACAAAAAATTTCTGACTTGAGGGCTTTGCTAGGAAAAAAGGATTAGGATATTTTCTGCTTCGCCAAATAAGCTGCCCCGACCATCCCTGCATGATTGCCCAAAGTTGCCATGGAAATCTTTATATTTTTAACCGGATCCAGAGCGCGTTCTTGATATTTTTTCTTAACCGGATCAAGCAACGCTTGCCCCATTTTCGTAATGCCTCCACCCAAAATAAATGCCTCCGGTGCCAGCGTATGCGCTAAACTAATCAAGCCACTGGTCAGAGAATAAACATAGTCCTCCAATACTCGCAAAGTATCAGAGTCTTTTGCCGCTAAATCTCTATTAAAATCATCTGAAGTAAGCTCAGCACCCTTGACGACTTTATAGCGTTTGATCAATGAGGACGCCGAACCATAAGCCTCCCAAGCACCTGGAATGAAAGGCTTATCCAAGTCTCTTTCATTCGTAATTAAATAACCCACTTCTCCCGCACAATTATCCAATCCACGGAGTAGTTTTCCATCTATAACAATCGCCCCACCAATACTAGTGCCCAACGCTAAGAAGACAAAACTTTTAAACTTTTGAGCGCTGCCGTGCCAGTATTCCCCAATGGCAGCCGCTTTTGCATCATTATCAATGATAACAGGCAATGAAAATTTCTCCGTCAGCTTCTCAACAATAGGCAAATCTTTCAGACCCGGTAAATGGTAAGAACTACAAGTCACAATCCCTTTTTCATTATCCACAACGCCATGCGAACTGATCCCGATTGCAACAACATCATGTAATTGTATTAACTCATCTGCTTTAGAGAGCAATAATGCTAATATTTTTTCACCCTGCTGATCATCCGGTTTAGGTGTCTGCATCTTATCTTCAAAAGACATCTCACCTTGGCCGTCAACAACACCATATTTAATATATGTTCCACCAATATCAAAACCAAGTATGTTCGATCCAAGCATATCCGACATTTCATTCATCCTTTTTGTTTTAGGTTTTTTAACTCGCCAATAATCTGCCCTAAGGTCTGCTTTGACGTAACTTGTAATTGTAAGGCTTCCGCAGGGAAAACACCACCACCCGTAACACGCGTGACTTTGCTTGAAGCTGAGCAATGAATATGCTCAACCTTTGTTTGTGAAACTAACGAAATAATATTTTCAGGCTTAATGCCACCACCCGGCATAATTTGTATCTTATGACCAAATTCACGCTGCGCCATGGCAATACCATCAATGCCCTCCATGATATTCTTAGCTTGCCCAGATGATAATATTCTTGTAAAACCAAGATCAATAAGTTGTTGAATGGTCTTAAAGTAGTTATTGGTAAGATCAATGGCTCGATGAAAAGTAAGCTCTAAATCATGCTGCTTTGCTAACGCAATAAAAGGCTTTGTAAAGGCAATATCAATATTGCCTTCTTGGGTCAACGCACCGATAACAATCCCATCAATCCCCAAAGGGATAAGATTTTCAAAATCAAACAACATTCCTTCCTGTTCATCCTCGTTATAACAAAAATCACCTGGACGTGAGCGAATCATCGCTTGTAACGAGCAATTTGTTTTTTGCTTTGCAAACTGCACCATTCCAGGTGTGGGCGTTAACCCTTCAGCATTTAAAGCACTACATAACTCTAACCTATCTGCACCAGCATCAGATGCCTTAACAATTGATTGAAAGTTATCCACACAGACTTCAACGGTTATTTTTTTCATGATTTATTCCACATATTCCGCTTGTTTTTTTTATCGGCTGTGGCATTTCATCCGTCCACACCCAGTAATACACCGGCTCTGACCCTCTAAAGCTCACGACCTTATGATTGTCTTTGATATCCATGTTTTGCTCTACAAGCTTGATTCCCTCAATAGTAGACCGAAGCCCATCTTGCTTTGCCTGCAATCTTTTGAATGCCTCAGGCACACCACAACGCCCTTCATCATTTGCAATAAAAATCATTCTTTATCTTAGGATTTTGGCGTTCTTAACCTTTTTAAAAATGGTAGCAGAATTGTGAGCAGAATTACCATAATAATTGCAGCAATAAATAGTTGGAAATACCCTGTTGCATAGATTGAAGCCGGATGCTTAACAGTGTGCACATTTTTCATAATGTGCACTGCAATTAATGCACCAAAAAATCCCGCATAAGCACTAATTGTCCACCAAACGCCCATCATAGTGGACTTTAGGTGATTGGGAGCCACTCTCGTTACCAACGCTAATCCCACAGGCGAGATACAAAGTTCACCAAAAACAAGCATCAAGTAGCACAATGATACCCATAAAATACTTGCATACCCTAAATCTATCGAAGCAGAATAACCGCCTAAAGCCAAGAAAAATAAGCTCAGAACAAATTTTATTTCATCAGATGGCTCTTTCTTTACGGTGGCAAGCTTTTAACCGGCTTAATAAATGGAATGTGGATAACTTTTTAGCAAGTGTCTTTCCAGCAGAAATACGATATACCGCCGTTGCAATTATTCAAAATGCAGCTATGGCTATTTTTGCGGGTCTCGCCCCACTCTATGTGAGTACGCTAACCCATTATTTTAATGTCATTATGATACCTGCCAAAGTTCTAACCATCGCTTATGCTATACAAATTATTGCGATATTGATTGTTATTATTTTTGGAAAAAAACTAAAAGCATCTACAGAAAATTATCTCTAAGCAATCATTACTATCTTAAACTTAATAAACTCACCTATACTACATTAAAGAACGGATAACCCTCGCTAAGCTAAAAGGCATCCAATGAGATCAATCTTTGAGATACACATATTCATACTGATTTGCGAAATACTTATTATCTTTGCGTTAATTCATATGATTAATCAAAAACGCAGCCCCACTAGCATGATGGCGTGGTTGCTCGCAATGCTGCTGATCCCGTATGTTGCAGTACCCTTTTATTTTGTATTCGGTAGCCGAAAAAGGAAAACCAAACGCTCAAAATCTCATGTTGTACTCCCAAGCCTGCATGAGAATAAATGTCACCACTCACATGCCATCAGCACCGTGTTGGTCAGCAATGGCATTCGACGCACTTGTGAAAATAATTCCTTTGTCCTTATCTCAGATGGCGTGGATGCCTACCAACAAATGATGGGCGCATTTAAAACGGCGAGTACTAGTATTTTCATCAGCACCTATGTCTTTAAAGCTGACTCAATGACCGAATCACTGGTGGAACTTCTCACAAAAAAAGCAAATGATGGTCTTCAAATTAAGATTTTGATAGATTGCATTGGCTCTTGGAAATTATACTTTACACAAAGAGTCATCTTTCGAGATCTGCTACAAGCCGGTGGAAAAGTTGAATTCTTTATGCCCTTATTTCAAATGCCATTCCGAAACTATATTAATTTAAGAAATCACCGTAAAATTTATATGATTGATCAAGAGACAGTCTTTACAGGCGGAATGAATCTTTCAGATGAATATCTTGGACCCACTGCCAAACCACGTTGGGATGACCTTCTTTTCAAAATTCAAGGCGAGGCGGTTTGCCATCTTTATAATTTATTTGCAAAAGATTGGGAGTATGCCTCAAAAGAAAAAATTGAACACATGAGCAAGACACATCAACAATATGGCAACGCAAGATTGCAAGTCGTTCCTTCCGGTCCAGACATTCCTAGCGATGCTTTATATGAATCCTTATTAAGCGCCATCTACACCGCAGAAAAACGAGTGTGGATCGTAACACCTTACTTTATCCCCTCCGAAGCATTGATGAAAGCACTGATTATTGCCCACCATAAAAATGTCGATGTAAAACTTATCACGCCCAAAAAATCAAACCACCTCATTGCTGATCTGGCTCGAAGTGGTTATATGAGAACGCTTGCCGAAGCGGGAATAAAAATCGCACTTTTTGAAGGGGAAATGTTGCATGCAAAAGCCATTATTTTTGATGATAAAGCCACTATGCTTGGTTCAGTCAACATTGATAACCGAAGCCTATTTTTGAACTATGAAGTGGCAACGTATGCTTACTCGAAAGAGATTGTTGAAGAAGTGCACCTATGGATGGTTTCTCTTCTTGAAACGTCCACCTATAAAATGGAAGAGAAAACACGTATTCGTCGCTTTGGTGAAAATTTGATGAAAATTACTGCGCCCCTTTTGTAGATCAAAATGTTTAAGCCTAAAGCTACCATCCAACATCGAAAATACCATAAAGCCTCTGGCACACTACCAGATGAATTTGGTTTAATTTGCTGGAATACCCATAAAAAAAATCAAACACTGGCATTTCATGCTTACATCACGCAGCTGCAAAGCTTATACCCTAGCAGCCTGTTTTTATTTCAAGAAGCTCATGAGCCCATTCACCAAGAGTTTGTTTTAAATGAGTTTGAAACGATCTATGCCGCCAACTTACAAATGAAAACAAAATCTTATGGCATTTTAACCGCAAGCGATACTCACCACAGAGAGGCTTCTTGTTTATTAAGTCAACATCAAGAGCTATTTTTCAAGACACATAAAAGCACCTTGATTAGTAGCTACCCTCTCGTCGATGGTCAACACGTGCTTGTTGTTAATATCCATGCGATTAACTTTAAAAGTGCCAAGGTTTATCGACATGAAATGTCCATTTTATTAGAGTCTCTACTTGAGCATAAAGGCCCACTCATCATTGCTGGGGATTTTAATACTTGGAATAATCGTCGAAATGACATTCTCGCCTCTATGCAAGAAATTTTATCCCTCGAAAAAGTCATCTTTAAAAATGACCAACATATTAAATGCTTTCGACAATTTCCTCTCGATCACATTTTTTATCGAGGACTTGAAATTGTTACTGCAGAAGCAGTTAATGCCGAAAATTTATCCGATCATAATCCTTTGTATACGTGTTTTAGACTAGCCAAGTAGAATCAACTTTATTAACATACTCGTAGCAAATTAATTCTTGGATATTAAATGAGTACCTACACTTTTAAAGATGTTGAAAAAAATGCCCAAGCCTATTGGGATAACAAACAAACTTTCAAAGCCGTTGCGGATAAAAACAAAGAAAAATTCTACTGCCTATCAATGTTGCCCTACCCAAGCGGTACTTTACACATGGGGCATGTTCGCAACTATACACTCAGCGATGTGATTGCGCGCTATCAAATGATGCTCGGTAAAAATGTGTTGCACCCAATGGGTTGGGATGCCTTTGGTTTGCCTGCTGAAAATGCTGCAATCAAACATAAACGCGCACCAGCCGAATGGACTTATGGCAATATTTCACACATGAAAACGCAATTTAAAACCCTTGGTTTTGGATATGATTGGGATCGTGAGTTCGCAACCTGTTCAGATACTTATTATCGTTGGGAACAATGGTTTTTTATCCAGCTTTTTGAAAAAGGATTAGTCTATCGTAAAAATTCCACCGTCAACTGGGATCCTGTAGATCAAACTGTCCTTGCGAACGAACAAGTCATTGATGGACGTGGATGGCGCTCAGGTGCATTAATTGAAAAGAAACAAATCCCACAATGGTTTGTCAAAATCACGGCCTATGCTGAAGAACTCCTTCAAGACTTAACAGGTCTTTCAGGTTGGCCAGATGCCGTTAAAACGATGCAACAAAACTGGATTGGGAAATCCAAAGGACTCACTATTAAGTTTAATGTTGTTGGAGAAACTGAAAGTATCAAACCCAAAAGCATTGAGGTCTTTACAACTAGACCTGATACCTTAAATGGTGTGACTTATCTAGCCGTTGCAGCTGAGCATCCGCTTGCCGTTGAAGCAGGATATAATAATTCCAAAATTCAAAGCTTTATTGAGCAATGTAAAATCTCCTCTACCATGGAAGCCGATCTTGCGACTCAAGAAAAGCTGGGCATGGATACAGGATTTAGAACAACCCACCCCTTAACTGGTGAAGAAGTTCCTGTCTGGATCGCAAACTTTGTCCTCATGGGATACGGCACAGGTGCGGTTATGTCGGTGCCTGCACATGATCAACGTGATTGGGAATTTGCCAATAAATACAAGCTACAAATTAAAGAGGTTATCAAGCCTACAGATCAAAAAGACCATGACTTTTCTGTTGAGGCTTTTACTGATTATGGTATCACCGTTAATTCAGGTGAGTTTGATAATTTGGATTTTGAAGCCTCGTATAAAGCGATTCAGACTAAGCTTGAATCAAATGATTTAGGTAGTGAAACCATCAATTATCGCATCCATGACTGGGGCGTTTCTCGCCAACGCTATTGGGGTTGCCCTATTCCCATGATCCATTGTGAAGACTGTGGAATCGTTCCTGAAAAAGAAGAAAACCTACCTGTTAAACTACCTGAAAATGTATTGCTTGATGGCGTCTCTTCCCCTTTAACCACCCTGCCTGAGTTTTGTGAAACCACCTGCCCTGCTTGTGGTAAAAAGGCAAAACGTGAAACTGACACCTTTGACACGTTTATGGAGTCTTCTTGGTACTATGCACGTTATACCTGCCCTAAAGCAAATGAAATGCTTTCAGAAGAAGCAAATTATTGGTTGCCTGTCGATCAATACATTGGCGGCATTGAACATGCTATCATGCATTTACTCTATGCTCGATTCTTTCATAAACTCATGCGAGATGCAGGCTTGGTGAATACCAGCGAACCCTTTATAAACCTTCTGACTCAAGGCATGGTTTTAAAAGATGGAGCTAAAATGTCTAAATCAAAAGGCAATACGGTTGACCCGCAAGTGCTGATTGATAAATATGGTGCAGATACCGTTCGTCTCTTTAGTATATTTGCAGCGCCACCTGAGCAGTCTCTCGAATGGTCAGATAGCAGTGTAGATGGTTCACACCGTTTTCTTAAAAAGCTTTGGAATTTTGCAACAGATAACCAGATTGTGCTGGCTAAGATCAACGACTTAAAGACTGAGTATGATTTCTCAACGCTGGATAAAGAAGACAAAGCAAGACGTCTTGAAATTCACAGCACCCTAAAACAAGCAAATTTTGATATAAGCCGTGTTCATTTAAACACCGTTGTTTCTGCAGGAATGAAAATCATGAATGCACTCTCAGACGTAAAAAATATTCATTTAAAGCATGAAGGGCTAAGTATTTTATTGCGCTTGTTATATCCGACAACGCCTCATATTTGCCACGAGCTATGGAATCTTTTACATTTCCAAAATGACATCATTTCATCCGGCTGGCCAGTAGAAGATCCTAAAGCACTTGTCAGCGATAGCATGACTTTAATGGTGCAGGTGAATGGCAAATTACGCGCTAAAATTGAAGTGCCTGCAGATATGCCAAAAAATGAGATTGAACAAGCGGCGCAAAATAATGAAAGCGTGCTAAAATTCATAGAAGGTAAGTCTGTGCGCAAGATTATTTATGTGCCAAAAAGACTGATTAATATTGTCGTAGGAGCTTAAATCAATGTATCGTCACCTTGTAAATATAAAACAATATTTTAAAATCATTTTCATCCTTGCCCTTGTTGGCACCTTATATGGGTGTGGATTTCATCTTAGAGGAATGGGTGGCACAGAAGCATTACCGCCTGTGCTACAAAAAATATACATTGATACCAAAGGTAGCATAGAAGGATATAGTTTTGAACGAACACTGACCAGTGAGCTTAAAGCCAATGGCGCAGAGGTGGTCAACGCCCCAGATCAAGCTACTGCAACCATAAAAATTATCAGTATCGCACTGCGGTCTCAACCCCTTACCATGACAGGCTCTATGAGTTCTGTGCAATATGCGCAATACTACTCTGTGAGCTACAAAGTGCTCGATAGTAATAACAATGTCCTTCAAGATACTTTGACCATTAGTGCAAATGACACCTACTCTTCTAATGCATCTCAACAGTTAAGCACGAATAATTTAATTAAACAGGTGATTGGTGCACTCCGAGAGCGTGTGGCAAATAATATTGTCTCACAACTACAAGCCGTAAAAGCCAGTGCCGCAACGATCCTGCCTCAGAATGATGATGATTCATAATCATGAAGTCTGACTTCTTTCGACATGCCACCAGCTTTTCAAATCAGCTTTCTAATATTATCCTCCTTTCAGGAGATGAACCTTATCAAAAAGAAAAGATTGTTCAAACACTTTTAACCATTGCGGAATCTCGACAACTAGAAGTGGTTCGCCATACCGTTGAAAATAAACTTGAAGCGGAATGGCTTTATGAATCCTCAGGGAATATGAGCCTTTTCAATGACAAACGCCTTTTTTTAATTCGCTTTAACAAGCTCCCTGAAGCCACAACACAAAAGCTTTTAGCGTCATATTTTGAAAAACTATCCCAAGATGATGTCTTCGTCTTTATATTTCCGAGACTACCCGCAAAAAGCCAAAAACAAGTATGGTATAAAAACCTCGAAAAAATGGGCACACACATTCCTGTTTGGCAACCCAATATCCAAGATGCCCTGCGTACACTAAAATATAAAGCCACTCAAGATAAGCTCCAGATTGACCATGACGCACTGCTCATGATGACACACAACTACGAAGGGAATATGCTTGCTGCCTGCCAACTTCTTGATAAATTGGCAGCCAGTATACTTGATCGCACGATTGAACTTGAAGATGTTAAAAAACAAGTACATCAAGCTAATCGCTATGATGTCTTCAGTTTAACAGAAGTATTGCTAATGGGTGATCTTTCAAAAGCCCTTCAAATTCTGCAAACCTTGAAATCCAGCGGCACAGAAACCCCGATTATCCTTTGGTCACTTGCCAAAGAAGCACGCCTTATTTCTAAACTGGTGAGCGCTCAAGATAGAAACGAACAACAAAAATTATTTCAAGCAAACCAAATTTGGCAGGCAAAACAAAAAAATTACTTTAACGCCATCAACCGACTCAATAACAAACAACTCTACGCCATTCTACAGCAATGCCATCAAATTGACTTAATCATCAAAGGGGCTAAGACCGGCAATGTCTGGGAAAACATACAAAAGGCGTGTCTCATGTTTGTCCCTGAACTCGCGTTAAAAATAGCCTAATCAGTATGGCAAAACGTAAACTCAGCATACAGCAAAAAAATCGAATTCAAGCGATTCAAGATAAACGTAGAAATCGTAAAATAAGTGTGGATGAAAACACACTTGGCGCTAAAGAAGAAGGTCTTATCATTGCGCATCATGGCACAAACCTCACTGTGGAAAAATCAGATGGAGAGAATATTCGTTGCCATTATAGACAAAACCTAGGCTCCATTGTCACGGGTGATAAAGTCATTTGGCAACCACAAGAAACAACGGACTTTGGTATCATCAGTGCGGTATTGCCTCGCCGAAGCCTTCTCTCTCGCCCCGTAAAGCTTTCACATCAAAACAAAGATGTTGCCGCAAATATAGACCAGATTATCATTGTGATTGCGGTTGAGCCTGAACCTGTTGAGCATTATATCGATCGTTATTTGGTAGCTGCTGAGCATCAACATATAAAACCCATATTACTCTTGAATAAAATTGACCTCCTCTCAGAAGAAAAACATACTCACTTCGAGACACTCATTAGACGTTATGAAAGCCTCGGCTATCAAGTTATTTCCTTATCTGCGTTTGATCTAAAAAATGATTCAGCACTTCAACCGCTTCTGGATGATAAAACCTCAATATTTGTAGGACAATCTGGTGTGGGAAAATCAGAGATTATTCATTCCTTATTACCAGACATAAAAATCCGAATAGGTGACATTTCAGCGAGTAACAAACGTGGCAGACATACCACCACCACCGCAACACTTTATCATTTACCGCACGGTGGTATTCTTATTGACTCCCCTGGCATCCGTGAATTTGGGTTATGGGATCTTCCTCAAGAGGCTATTTTTGATGGCTTTATAGATTTCAAACAACTGAAAGGTCAATGCAAATTTCGTAATTGCAACCATACAGATGGCACACCTGGGTGCGCCATCTTAGAGGCTGTGAAGAATAATCAGATTGATCTTCAGCGGTTTAAGAATTATCACCGAATTTTGTGTGAGTTGGACTAAATGCACCTTTTTTCTAGGCCTGCATACTAATAAGGCAGTAATACTTTCACCTTAGCTCATCCTGACGTATTCACTAAGTTTGACACAAAGGACAGATAACTTTATTAACTTATTGATTGCTAGGGTGCAACGCATGTGTTCTCCTCGCCCTGCAGTGGGAAATTTTATAGCTCTGGGTATTACACTCGCCGTTTTATTTATAATGCGTAGTGGCATCGTTACCTACAGGCACGTTGTCGGTGTGTTTTAAGGTGATAAACACCACCTCTCAAACCACTAAACTACTAAACTACTAAACTACTAAACTACTAAACTACTAAACTACTAAACTACTAAACTACTAAACTACTAAACTACTAAACTACTAAACTACTAAACTACTAAACTACTAAACTACTAAACTAAAATATGATCGCTTTTAAAACGGATAATACATACACTAATTGGATAGTCTATGTAACATGCTTATAATAGGTGCGTAGAGGTAAACCATAGTAAAGATATTGATAAAATTATCATTAAATATATCAGTATTGTTTTACTTATAGATGGCTTGCTTTCTTCTCTGTTTACTAAATGTATTCTCTTTATCATCAGAGCTGGTAAAAAAATTAAGACTATTACAATAAAAATTCCAGCATAACGAATTGCAGTGATAAATAAATATGGTTGGTATAAAATTATGATAAGTGGAGGTAAAAATGTTAGTGCATAAATAATAATTTTGGTTTTGCCATGTTTAGGTTGATTTATTCCATTTGCGATAAAATCAGATAGGGAGAGTGATACGCCTAGAAATGCAGTCAAGACACATATAATTGTAAATAGATGAATAAATGTAGTAACCCAAGGGTTACCAATATGGCTAAGTACTCTATTTAGAGTACTGACAACTGCACCACTATTGTTAATTTCGCTTAATGTAGACTGTGGTATAACCCCTTGAACAACATAAATCCACAATATAAAACAGACTAATGGGATTATACTACCAATAAAAATCACCATGCGTAAGGTCTTGATATTGTTATCTAGGTAGTCACACAATGAAGGAATAATGATTGCAAATCCAAAAGAAAAAATAATAGGAAGTATAGTGTGATGGACATCTCTCAAATGTCCTGTAGTAAGATTTCTGCCATTGACTGATGGAAATAAAATTAGTATTAAGAGCGTTAATAGAAGCATCTTAATAGACATTAAGACTCTGTTTGTTTGGTCGACTATTTTGATACCAAGCCAAGTAATACTCCCCATTAGTATAGTAAAAATAAGAGTGCTTATCTTTATTGATAGGTGTAATCCTAGAGAAACAAAAGCACTATTAATTAAGTCTGTACCACCGGAAATATAGACACACATTATACAATATAGTAATACTAAGTAGCAGAACCACATGCAAAGTTTACCTGGGATACCTAATGTTAGCCTAGCCATACCAATTAAATTTGTTCCTTTTGGTAATGCTAGACAAACCTCTAGAATAAAGAAGGCACTCGTGGTCATTATTAGCCAAATTAGAAACAATGTTAAGCATGAATAAAAAAAACCGCTAGATGAGGTAACAGCCGGTAGTGATAAAAGACCTCCGCCTACTGACATAGCGAGCACTAATAATATGCTTCCCATTACTTTCATTTAAGACTAACTCCATAATTATTGATAATTTGTTATTCTAACAAAGACCCCATTTGTGGCAAGTAGATTTCACCCGATCACCCCAACCTACAGGCACATTGTCGGTGTGTTTGGTGGTGGGCGATAGAATTGTTGTCGCCAACTCATGTAATCAATCAAAAATAATTTATGTTTGAGTAAACGACAACTATATACAGTTTTTAATTTTCTCATGAACGTATTTAAAGGCTTTGTGATATGTTTCTGCCACCGCAAATGATATTGAAAAAAGAGAGAAACAAAGAAGAAAATTAATTAGTTGAAATTGTAAGCCGTTACGAGAAATTTATTGAGAGAGAATAGAACCAACAGGTTACAAGTTTTATTATTACTGGGATGGTCTGAGCGTGTTGAAAGCTCGTAATGATAATAAAGTTCCAGCTTAAGAAGAAAGTTGTCAATTTAACTTTGAAAAGATAATTTGGGATGTAGTATCCCGTAAAATTCTTTGCACCTCCAATACATCGATCCAGAATTTAATATTTATCTAGCAAATATTAAATTGATGAAGCTATTTTATGTTTAAAATCGACGAATTGGGAAGTGAGATATAAATTTTTACGCTGATTATTGGTAATAATAAAATGTCCATTGCTTGCAACTTGTTGTATTCTATTTAGGCTTCTTGCATACTCTTCGTCTACTTGATTACCCCTCATACGTATATTTTCCATTTGAACCGTTAAGGATGTTTCAATACAACAAAAATGTGCATTTGGAAACTCTTCTTGGATTTGTTTTCTGTTTATTTCTTGGCTTATGGCTTGTACTAAAACAATATTTTTATAATTCTTTTTTATAGTTTTGATTTTATCAATAACTATGCTAAAAAACTCATTTCTCATTTCTTGTGTAAATGGCTTTTTTATATTAATACAGGCTTTCATTTCCTCAGTTAAACTTAAATCAGCATCGTAAAACTTACAGTTATAGATTTCGGCAAATAGTTTACCAACACAATTTTTACCAACTCCTGTGGCACCATAGAATATAACAAACATTAAATATCAATCTCCACTGGTGAAAGGGTATATTAAACTATACTACCCCAATCTGTCAAACAACAGGATGACACGACCGCAGTTACGGTCAAACCTACGGGAGTCACCCTGGCAGAGCCGGGGGATTACCACTTGATCACTGACTGTTACGCACTCTCAGGATTATTAGCGCCTGCCTCATCCAAAGATCCCTCTAATTGCACAGGCAGGTTTACTCATGATGTTGACTTAAAAAAAGACAGAGGTGCACTGACATTTGATATCGATGCGTCATTAAATAATCAACCTGCAGCATCAATATACAGGTGGAACGACTAGGGGTCGCATCGCCGATAAAGCCAGCCCGAATAAGAATAACTACATGCTTGCATATAAAGGCGCTGAGCGTGAGGTGTATGCACAGATGACATATCTTTATAATACCATTCTTAACAAATACCCTGGGCCAAGAGGCAAGCGGATGATTTGTGCCATAAGAAGCGATATTCCCACGACTTCTTGTAACAATATTCAGTAACAAGTATTACCCCGTATTCTTTAACCCCGCAGCAATCCCCGCAATTGAAAGCATCAAGCTATCTTCCAAAGCGATTTTTTCAAACTTTGTATGATATTTCTCATGCTTTAAACGATGCATCACATCTGCTTGCAATAAGTTAAGGGGATCAATATACGTATTACGATAATGTAGACTAGATCTAAAGTGATCTCTTTGCTCTGAAAGGTTTAAGTCCTGAGTAATCTTTAAATTGATCTCCTTAATAATAGACAGCTTATCTCGAATTTGCTGCCCATACTGCATAAGATCCTCGGACACCAAAAGCTTATCATAAAAGCCAGACATTTTACGATCTGCCTTCGCTAAAACCATATCCACTGAATCCATAAAAGTATGAAAGAAAGGCCAATCAGTGATCATCTTTTTAATCATTGTATACTTGCCCTCTTCAATAGCTTGCTCAAAAGCCTTTTCTATCCCAAGCCATGATGGAAGTAATAAACGGACTTGAGTCCACGCAAAAATCCAAGGAATCGCACGTAAGCTCTCCACACCACCACTTGCCTTTCGTTTTGATGGTCGACTACCAATGCATAAACGTCCTAGTTCTTGCTCAGGCGTTGCTGAATGAAAATATTCGATAAATTTTTCATCTGAAAAAACTGTTTGACGATATTCATCTCGCGAAATATCTGACAAATGGTTCATGAGCTTACGCCACTCTGGCTTTGGTTTCGCAGGCGGAATAAGTGTCGCATCCAATACCGAACTAATATAAATCAAAAAATGCCGTCTTGCCGCTGTTTTAGAACCAAACTTCTGCTGAATAACCTCGCCCTGCTCCGTCACGCGCATGTGTCCCGCAACTGTTCCTGGAGGCTGAGACAAAAGCGCTGCCTGCACAGGACCTCCGCCACGCCCCACGGAACCACCGCGACCATGGAAAAAGCACAATTTGATTTTATGTTTATTTGCCACTTTAAGCATCACCTCTTGAGCACCATATAAAGCCCAAGAAGCCGCAAGTTTACCAGCATCTTTTCCTGAGTCTGAATAACCGATCATCACCTCTTGTCTACCATCACAGGCATGTTTATACCAACCCAATGAAAAAAGTTGGTCTAACACTTCAGGCGCATGGTTCAAATCATCTAGAGTTTCAAATAATGGTGCGACTCTTAAGGGATCATCCACACCACACATTTTTTGTATCAAACAAACCGCTAACACATCGGATGCTGTGGATGCCATGGAAATAATATAAGCACCAAAATGATCTCTGGGCATACGGGCAATGGTTTGAACCGTATCAACAACTTCTTGTTCTGATTTATCAAACGGACATTGCTTTGATAGCAAAGGTCTACGGCTTTTTAGCTCTGAAACAAGCCATTCACATTTTTCTTCTTCGGACCAGCTAAGGTAATCACCGAGCTTCAAGAAGCGGCAAACCTTGGCAATCACATAAAGATGTCTCTCTGACTCTTGTCGAATATCCATAGGGATTAACGCTAAACCAAAAGTCTGTACCCTTCTGATGACATCCAGAAGTAAATCATTTGCAACGGCATCTGCATTGACTGAAATTAAACTGTTGTAAATCAGCATTAAGGGCTTGCTTAGATCTGATTTTCGTTGAATACACTTGGGGTTTGATCTTAAAATCCCCTCATTTGCACACTGTGTTAACCAATCAAATGTAAATTCTAACTTTTCTCTTAATTTATCTAAATAGGTCCGATATGGTTCGTAGCTTTTGCCCACATTAATTTGCAAATCATCAGAACATTCGTTAAGTGATAATTGCTGCCCTAGCTCAATAATATCTTTTAAGTAAAATCTCACAGCGGTTCGGCGGGCAAAAATAACCACAGCTTCAGTTACTTTAGCCGTCACAAAAGGGTTCCCATCTCGATCACCCCCCATCCAGCTGCCAATTTTAATTGGGCAAATATTTGGTTTAAGTCTATCCATACCTTCCTGTTCTAGCAAGGTGTCTAAGCGACGTAAATACCAAGGAACCGTATCCCACAAAACCTCTTCCACCACTGCCAATCCCCATCTTGCTTCTTCAAAAGGTGTTGGGCGTTTACGACGAATTTCATCAGTTAACCAAATATTTGTGACCAACGTATACAACATTTCATCCAATTCGATTTTTGCAAACTCTTCCGTGCGACTGCGTTTTATAAGTAGTTCAGCAATCTGGCTATATTTCTGGATTAAGGTTCTTCGTTTTACTTCTGTAGGATGTGCAGTTAATACCAAATCTATTTCAAGATTTTCAACTGTTTTCTGAATGTCTTCTTTTGATTTACCACTCTTAATAACTTTTTCAAATACGTCTAAAATTGCCTGTGAGGAAGAACAACTATCTGGCTCATAAACGGTTTCTGCGATGTTGACAAGATTTAAAAAATGCCCGAAGGCGCGCGCCACAATAATAGATTGATCTGGTGTCAGCTCACTGAGTAATTCAGACATCTCATCTACTTTTGAAAACACCATAATACGATGCTGTTTTCGAGTTTGCTTTGAAAGTTCTCGAAGTTTTTCTATCGTATCATAATAAAACTCTCCATTTTGCTTTAATATAACTTGCCCCAAAATGCGGCCGAGTAAATCAATGTCTTGTTTTAAGGCATTTGTATTTTCTGCTTTCATGAAATAACAAAACTTCTTAGTAAGATAGTGTTCCTATTGTTATAGTCCAGAAAGGGATGAACATCAATGAATCATGGCGCTGTAACATAAAATAGTGGTGTCTTCCGTTTTTTAATTCTTACGAGACGCACCACATAAGGTTCCATTGATGTCACATTGTGGCGTGATGCCTAAATTTCTTTGAACTTTGTTAAATAGATTCCCACGGACCTGGTCCGTGGGAATCTATTTATAATTCGTCAGTTCTAATCCTATTTTTTACCCACAAATTTAGCCATCAAAACCCAAGATTTTATTCATTAATAATATCTTTACTCATGGCGAATTATATTCATAAAATAGATACCCAACAAAAATGTTGGGTATTATAGCTAAACAGAAAGGGAATTATAAACATGAAAAGCATGGAGAAATTTAAAGCGAAATCCGTCAAATATCCAATTATGTACATGGCCATTTACCTCGGTGTACAGATGTTCTTAGTTTACAACATTGTACTCTTCTCTGTGAATGCTGTTGGAGAAAGCATGCACTTTGGTAATGCGCTTTACTCTGTCGTATGGGCAATGGGATCCATCATACCTATTTTTGTCATCAAGCTATCGGACAAGTGGGGTTATAAAGAATCCCTAATTGTTGCGGGTATCTTTCAAACACTCGGCTTCTTCATTTTATCCTTTGCGACGCTACCAACCTTATTTATTGGTGCATCCATGTACGGCACGGGAATGGTCTTTGCGGTATCGCAAAACTATGTGGTGATGTCACACACAATGGAAAGAGGCTACAAAGGTAGATTTAACGTTTTCCTAACGTCTTATGTCATCATGAATCTCTTTGCATTTGCCGTGGCTTTACTATCAGGGCTTTCCAGCACCATCGGCTATGCAAACGTATTTAGAATGGGGGCCGTGTTGTCACTATGTCTCTTGATTTTTGTATTAACGCTCTATAACAGAGCTGAATGTGTCAGGGGATCCCTTGCATGGGAACTGGCTAATCGCCCTAAAGCAGTGAAAAACAAAAGCTTTGTAAAATTATTTTTAGTGGGCATCGTGACTTTTGTTGCGCTTTACCTCTTTATTTTGATCGCAGATATCATCAATATTATCATTGACATATCATTGGTTGCCACCATTCTATTTTTAGTTTATCTGTGTATTTCTAAATCTGGTGCTGCACGTAAAAAACTGATCACTTTCACAATTGTAACCATATTCTCAATGGTGTTTTGGACTGGGTATAATATTTATACTGCAACAGGATTTGTAAATATTCTTGATACGGTGACGAATCTTCATGGCTTGCCTGTTCAGTGGATACTATCCATTGACTCACTGGTCATTGTGCTCTTGGGAGCTATTTTTGCCTTAGCAATGATTCAGATAGAAAAAAGAGGCGTTCATTTAAATGGCATCTTAAGAACCATTATAGGACTATTCTGCTTAGGTCTGGGCATGGCGGTTGTCGTGTTTGGTTTTCATCAAAACAGCTTCCACGGCATAGATGTTTACTATATGGTACTGGCAATATTTTGCTGTGCCATTGGTGAAATGCGTATTGCTCGGTCGCTCATAATAGATTTAGGCATCCATGCCAAAATCGAA
>Ga0302132_10000233_pt1 | contig 30376 bp, 26 predicted proteins | sample CB9_321_MG_FD_203113 | JGI IMG/M metagenome (GOLD analysis project Ga0302132, IMG submission 203113) | Marine microbial communities from Western Arctic Ocean, Canada - CB9_32.1 | ecosystem: Environmental > Aquatic > Marine > Oceanic | place: Canada: Western Arctic Ocean | collected 2017-09-19
GGCCCCGCAAAGCAGCCCGTGATGCATTGCTCGAAGCGGAAATTGGAATCAACAATCGCATTCGAGTAAAATCACCGGCGAAGATCATCACCGTCTATCTCAATCCGGATATCGTTGATTTCCAAGAAAACGTGTCGCTTAACCTCTCCGGTAAAACTCAAAACGAACCGATCGTACCCAATCTTGAAGTCATGCTCGAAGACGTTCGCACCCGTGGTGATCGACTCAACCCCTTCTGGGCCAAAGTCACCATCTCTCGGTAGAAGTCTCTCTAAATTCGGTTCGTGACCCTATCTTTTCACTGCTTGGATTTTCACGTCGTCGATTGAAAAATCGCCAATACCCCCAAACAGTCCAACTCGTAAAATCGATTCCCGCGCTTGCACGGGAACTCGAATTAACTTCTGCGTCGGACTCCACGGTTGTGACCCAATAAAAGGCCCCACCACACCGGTACCTACCTCTTTGCGATTTTCATCGTAGAACACAAACAGAAACAACGGCACCTTATCTCGCGAATTGCCTGGACGGACATCTCGCAACTTAATCTGAGCGGCAAAACGCAATGCACCTACTTCACGTCCGTCAATTGGAAATCCTTGCAGCATATGTGCCGACTTGCCAAGTTCATCGTTGCTAAACATCGCGTGTCGCTTTCCCTGTGCCGCTGTATCGTCATCAACCGGCTCGACGTTCCGCTGGTAGTACCACCCGATCACAAACGGGTAGTCTTCCTTGGTTAGCTCAAAATCGCCGTTGAACAACGCTGGTTTGAGTGGATCCGGTTTAACCTGGCGATTGTCTTCCGCGTTACCCGTCATCGGAACAAACAGCGTCGGTCGCAGCGCCTCGGCTTGCATCTTGCCGTTTTTCTTGCGCAAGACATACATCGTCTGCTGGTATCGTTCGCCTACGGGGATCACCATCAATCCTCCCTCACGTAACTGGTCCACTAATGGTTGCGGCACTCGCTCCGGAGAACAAGTGACAATGATTTTGTCAAACGGTGCATACTGGGGCCAACCCTTGAAACCATCACCGACCTTCGCCAATACATTATCGTATTTCAATCGCTTTAACGTCGCCCGCGCGCGGTTTCCCAACGATTCAACGATTTCGATCGTAAACACATGTTTGACCAGCGGTGACAACACCGCTGCTTGGTAACCGCTACCCGTTCCGATTTCAAGAACTTTGTCCGTCGATTGCGGGTCCAATGCTTCCGTCATAAACGAAACGATAAATGGCGCCGAAATCGTCTGCTGGTCGCCAATCGGTAGCGACATGTCAAAATATGCTTTGTTGCGTATATTAACCGGCACGAATTCATGTCGCGGAGTCGCGGCCATCGAGGCGATCACGCGTTCATTGGTTATCCCTGAACCGACGACCGCCTGTTGCACCATTTTCCTGCGGGGCACAACATAGGGATCTCGAGTCTGTGCACTGACTGTGCCAACAAACACTTGCAACGCAACGAGCACCATACAACTCCAACATCGAGCACTTAAACGCGATTGATCAGTTGGTCCCATCAGAATATTGACTAGCGTCTTTGAGATTTTCAAGTTCATGATGATCGTCTGTCTGCCTCCACATATCCGTCGTTTGCTGCAAAACAAAACCTTGTGAGCACGTAACCCTCCAGCCAACTGTTACTGTCCGCGCACAAGCCGCTGACATAAATTAGCCCGCGGGGACTTGAGAACATGAGTATAGTCTGGAAGACTAGTAGTATACCTAACACGACAACTTTGTGCGGCTAGTAAAAAAGGACAAACGATGAGAACCAACCCAGTTAAGGAAAAACTACGCAACGGCCAGCCCTCTTTTGGAACATGGCTCTCTTTAGGTAATCTACACGCTACTCGAGTTATCGCTCGTTTAGGCTTTGACTGGCTAACACTAGACATCGAACATATGGCTTTTGATTGGTCCCAAGCTGAATCCATTTTTGGCGCTGTTGCCGATGCTGGTGGAGTTCCCTTGGCTCGCGTCCCAGACGGCAGCCACCACTATATTAAACGAGTACTCGACGCTGGTGCTTGGGGAATCGTCGTGCCTATGGTCGATACCGTGGAACAAGCAAAAACTGCTATCGCCGCGGCAAAGTTTCCTCCCACAGGAAATCGCAGTGTCGGCGGTGGTAGTGGTGCCATGAACTTCGCGGCGGAAGTTGGTGATTACCGCTTGCAAGCCAATGACGAAATCCTTGTCATCCTTCAAACAGAAAGCCCCGCAGGCATCGCCAATGCGGAAGAAATCTACAGTCTGCCTGGGTGCGATGCGATTTTCATTGGCCCCAATGACTTGCAATTCCAAATGCGGCAGGAAGACGGTACTTTTCCGACTCCCGCAGCTCACGAAGCAGCGATTCAAGAAGTCATCCAAATCGGAAAGAAAACAAACTGTCCCACCGGTATTCACTGTATGGATCCCGAGAGTGCTCTGCAAAGGGCGGAACAGGGGATGCAGTTTATCGCGGTGGAAAGTGACCTCAAATTTCTTACGTCACAAGCAACCGCCGCCCTTAAAATTGTCTACCCAGACCACGACGCCGGCGACGTTGTAAGATATTAAGCGGCCGATCTTACAGTTACCAGTGTTGGCAACTTGCATTGGGCATCGCCTAATTCCATTGCTTCCAGTTCGCCACTGTGTTAAACTAGGTAAAGGCATTAAACACGTCAACAAATCCGGAAACCGTTTCGGATTAATTGCCCAAACAAGTATTACGGAGCCACTCACCATGCGACAATCCATTTTCGCCACCATCGTCGTTGCAATACTTTTTACAGCATCTCATGCCAACGCAGGAAATGTCATAAACCCTTGTTGTTCACGGGTAGTTGTCTGCTGTGGCCCTTCTGTCGTGTACCGCCCAATTCTACGTAATGCCATTTACGAAACACGTTTAGCTTTGCACTACCACGCAAACTATCGCTATTATCGAGCACCATTGTTTGGTCCCTTACTAGCTCCACGAATTTATTCACGCGTTTATTACGGTTCAGCTGTTAACATATCTGAGGCGAAACCCACGGTCGCGAAATCGACGACAAAACCCGGTTCTCAAGAATACATTGACCAACCCAAAGGCGACGCTGAGTCGCGGCTTGTACCAATTCAGCCCGCAACCCCTGCCGACGAGCCCGTTGCTCCAATTCCTGCGGCCGACGAACCAAAACTAGAACAACCTGGAACTGAAGAAGCAGACGATGGAGAACTTCCGCAACCAGCAGTCAAAATAAACCCGACCGCTACCACGTTGCACCTCCAAGTCCCACACGATGCTCAAGTGACCATCAACGGCTTTCGTACTAAGACAACGGGAACTCGCCGAGATTACATTTCCAGTAACCTAGATCCCGCTAAGACCTATCAATACGACATTGAAATCGTTTGGCACACGGCAACCGGAGTCCAACGCCAACTCAGATCCACTGAAATGATGCCCGGAAACATTAGTTCCTTCAGCATCTTAGAAACGCCTTCTTCACTCGTAAAAAAATAGCATCGCATTAGCCGTTGCCCAAACGGTAATGCTCGAACATACTTAAAAGCTCTTCAAGTAATCCACCTATTACTTGAAGAGCTTTTTAATTTTTGGTGGATCGGTCAAGTTAAACAAAGGATTTGTTGTCGTGTTTGAAAACATTGCCCTCGTGGGTGCAACCGGAGCTGTTGGGACCATTGTTCGTCAATTACTACAAGAACGTAACTTCCCCTATAAAAATATTCGTTTTATTGCATCCGCACGATCGGCCGGCACGACCATCTCCTTTAACGGTACTGACCACACGGTTGTCGAACTCGGCCCCACAGTATTCGAGGGAATTGACCTTGTCATCGCCAGCACACCAGACGAAGTGGCCGCTGAATTAGTTCCCTGGGCCAAGCAAGCTGGCGCAGTAGTCGTCGACGAAAGTGGATATTTCCGTATGCACGACGATGTACCGTTAATCGTACCGGAAGTTAATCCGGCAGCAATTGCAGACCACAATGGCGTTATCGCCAGTCCCAATTGTTCTACCACTCAGATGGTCGTTGCCATGCATCCGCTACACGTTGCCGCTCGAATTAAGCGAGTCATCGTCAGCACCTATCAGGCCACAAGCGGCGCGGGCGCTGCCGGACAGCTAGAACTAGAGCAGGGGACTGAGGCCGCAATTTCGGGCACGCCATTCCAACCGCAAACTTTCTCGCACCCAATCGCTTTCAACCTGATCCCTCAAATCGGTTCAGAAAAACACATGGGCTATACATCCGAAGAGATGAAAATGGTGTGGGAGACTCAAAAAATATTCCAAGATAAATCGATTTTGGTATGTCCGACAGCGGTCCGCGTGCCGGTCACCACGGGTCACAGCGAAAGTATTTTAGTGGAGACCGAAAAGAAACTGACAGCCGCGGAAGCTCGTGAATTATTCGAAGCCCAAGACGGCATCACCGTGATCGATGATTTAGATCAGCACCAGTACCCGATGCCACTCACCAACTCAAACCACGACGACGTATTTGTCGGACGTATTCGTGAAGACATATCCAATCCCAATGGAATTGCCTTCTGGTGTGTTAGCGATAACCTTCGTAAAGGTGCTGCCACCAATGCGGTTCAGATTGCAGAGTTACTAGTTCAATCCGCAAACGCCTAGAATTCGGTCAAGTACTGGACTTCTTATTCCCATTTCCACTGCGTACATTTTTTGATGGCGTCCTATGAGAAACTTCAAGGGCATTTTGGCTTACGACGGTTCGAAGTACGTGGGCTGGCAAATTCAAGTGGAACGACCAACGATCCAAGGCAAGCTCGAACAAGCGCTGCTGAAAATCACGGGCGAGGAAATCCGCGTGCTATCCAGCGGCAGAACTGACTCGGGAGTCCACGCTCATGGACAAGTCATCTCCTTTCGGACTGCGTGCGAATTGGAGGAGAATGTATTGTGCCGCGCGATCAATGCCCAAACTCCATTCGACATGTTCTTACGGAATTTAGAAGTGGTTGCTGAGGATTTCCATCCCATCGGTGATTCGACATCAAAACACTATCGCTACCTCATCCAAGCAGGTCCTGTACAGAACCCGCTCGCTCTAAAATTCGCTTGGCTTTTCCCCACAGCGCTGGACTTTCCAGCTATGCAACAAGCAGCACAGCACTTTATCGGCAGGCATGACTTTGCCAGTTTTGAAGCCACCGGGAGCGACCGCAAGACGAGCGTTCGCCACGTAACGGAACTTACCCTTAGTAGTTCTGTCCAACATCAAGCGACCACCATTCAAGTCGATATTCGCGCCGATGGATTTTTGTACAACATGGTACGGAACATTGTAGGGTCGCTGGTTGAGGTCGGAGCAGGGAAACGCACACCAGATTCGATGATCAAGGTCCTAGCAGCACTGGATCGGCGTCAAGCCGGAATGACAGCGCCCGCTCAAGGCCTGTATCTAATGCACGTCGAATACGCCGATGATCAATAATGGACTAACTGCCAAGGCTTGTTCTAGGGTAATCTATTATTGATGAAGATCGTACATATCATTACACGCATGATCGTCGGCGGAGCTCAAGAGAACACGCTGTATAATTGCACGGACTTAATTAACGACCACGGGGACGATGTTACACTGATCACCGGTCCATCGCTTGGCCCAGAAGGGGAGTTGTTGAATGCCAATTCCCACGCCAAATTAAACATGGCCATTGCTCCCTCATTACGGCGCAACATTCACCCTTGGCATGATTGGCAAGCATTCCGCCAAATCAAACAACACCTACGCGAATTGCAACCCGACATAGTGCACACTCACAGTGCCAAAGCAGGGCTGCTTGGTCGCTGGGCCGCTCAACGCCTTAAAATAAAAGGCGTCGTACATACGGTACATGGTGCTCCCTTTCACAAATATCAAAACCCATTGTCGCGCTTTCTGTTTCGCTACTGTGAAAAATTCGCTGCTCGCCGCTGCCACAAGTTAATCAGTGTCTGTGATGCAATGACCAATCAACTGGTGGCTGCGAATGTCGCTCCTCTAGAGAAATTCACGACCATCTATAGCGGCATGGACATAGCGGACTTCATCAATGCAAATTCTCATCGAGCCTCGGTAAGACAAGAACTCGGTTTTAGCGAAGACAATATCGTTGTCGGAAAAATCGCTCGCTTGTTTGACCTCAAGGGACACGAATATTTAGTTTCCGCAGCCAGCGAGATCGTAAAGTCCAATCCGGCAGTACATTTTTTATTAATCGGTGACGGTATCCTGCGTGAACAAATCGAAACACAAATCGAGCGAGCAGGGCTGTCTGAGCATTTTCATTTTACCGGCCTAGTGCCTCCTTCTCAGATCCCGCGGTACCTTGGTGCTATGGATATTCTAGCCCATACAAGTTTGCGTGAAGGATTGGCCCGAGCACTGCCACAAGCACTATTAGCAGGTCGTCCGGTCGTCAGTTTTGATATCGATGGCGCCAAAGAAGTTTGCATTTCTGATGAGACGGGATATCTCATTGAACCTCGAAATATTACTGCTTTGGCAACTGCGATATTGAAACTAGCGGAATCCAAATCATTACGAGAAAAATTAGGGAGCCACGGGCAACAAATGTGCGAGACCATGTACCCGCATCAAGACATGACCAATCAAATTCGCGCACTTTACCAACAGCTGCTTGCCTAAAATAACAACGTACCGAACTTATTTTTCATTCACCTTTCACAGACCGATTGTTTTGATGTAAAATCAGCAAACATTAGTAAACTGGGCGATCAGCAAGCCGCAGGCAAATTATTGACACTTTAAAGCTAGGGCGACATCAGTGGCACGAGGACATGATTACATTGCGAGTTTCCGAATAGTTCGATTGATTCGTTCCGGCTCAACTTGTCAGATCTACGAAGCGATCAACGACAGTACTGGACAGAAAGTCGCGTTGAAAACTTTGGTATCAGAGCGCCGCAAAGATAAAAACGAACTTAGATATTTGCAGCACGAGTACGAAGTCGCCAAATCATTCGCAAGTGAGTTTGTCAATGACGTTTACGAGGTCGATGCCAAGCACAGTGTGCCCTACTTGTCGATCGAGTTCAGCCCGTTCCAAAACCTCAAGCAACGGTTACGGTCTGAATATGATTTGATGAATTACCACGCTTCAACCGTGATTACCACTGTTCTTGAAGGGCTGAAGTATATGCATGACAAGGGTTGGGTACATTGCGATGTAAAACCCGACAACTTTATGGTTGATGACGAAGGAAATTGCAAACTGATTGACTTTGCATTGGCGGTCAAAATACCCTCCGCAATAGGACGCGTCTTCGGAGGAGGCAAGTCCAAGACGATCGCGGGAACTCGAAGTTATATGTCGCCCGAGCAGATTCGCCGTAAGTCGCTGGACAACCGTAGCGACATTTATAGCGCGGCGTGTTTGTTGACAGAACTCACTACTCGCAAAGTACCGTTTACGGGGGATTCACCGGAAAATTTGTTGACTCGCCATTTGCACATGAAGGCACCGCCGATCTCTAGCATCAACACAAACATTACCCAAGAATTCAGTGACCTCGTAGACGAGATGCTAAGCAAACAACCCGCCGGTCGCCCAGACTCCATCGCCGTCATACTCGGACGTCTCAAATCCATGCGAATCTACAAAGCCCAAATACTGCACCCATCGAAAATGTCTGCTGACGATGATGCGGAGTTTTAGAAATTGGTCAGATTAGGTGTTTCGAGAGACAACAATTAGGTTTACTATTATGTTCACAACAAACGCGGCAATTTCACCGCAAACCGACGATTGCTTTTTAAATTTGACAACGACGGATAACCACCATGAATAATTCTGGGCCAACTTTGGCCTTTGAAAAACCGATCTTTGATTTAGAGCAAGAGCTTGCTGCACTGCATGACGATGGAGAGACGTCCAAAGAGTCGAGTAAAGTTCGTAAACTACAGAACCAAATTGCGGAAGTGACACGTGACTTGTACGACGACTTGAGCCCCTGGGAAACGGTGCAGGTCGCTCGACATCAGAATCGTCCGTATACGCGAGATTATTTATCGTTGGTATTTGACGAATTCGTAGAATTACATGGCGACCGCAAGTTTGGTGACGACCGTGCGATGCTCGCTGGCTTTGCAAAACTCGACGATCAAAAAGTGATGGTGATCGGTCATCAAAAAGGCCGAACCGTCAAAGAACGAACGGCTTGTTCTTTTGGTTGTGCGCATCCCGAGGGATACCGCAAAGCGATGCAAAAGATGAACTTAGCGGCCAAGCACAATTTACCAGTGATTTGTTTTATTGACACACCCGGAGCCTATCCCGGCATTGGCGCCGAAGAGCGTGGTCAAGCTTGGGTCATCGCTGAAAACATGTACGAGATGTCGCGCTTAGAAACACCCATTATTTGCGTTGTCATCGGGGAGGGCGGTAGTGGTGGAGCATTAGGGATCGGCGTGGGAGACAAAGTCGCCATGCTACAGCACAGTTACTATAGTGTGATCAGTCCCGAAGGCTGTGCTGGAATTCTCTGGAAAAGTCACGAGTTTGCGCCCAATGCCGCCGACGCATTACGTTTTACCTCCAAACATCTTCCGGGACTCGATGTCGTGGACGCTGTAATCCCAGAACCTCTTGGCGGCGCCCATCGCGACCACCAACAAATGGCAATCCAAATTAAGCAGTATTTGGTCAGCAGTTTACGAGAACTGCAAGAAAAGTCCATGGAAGATCTGCTTGCTGACCGCTACCAAAAATTTCGCAAGATTGGCCGGTACCTCGAAGCCTAATCGCAGACATCATTTAGCGCCGGCCTATAGCCACCACGCTTATGAATTGGGTGCTAACGGATGGGCACATTTTCAAGATTGGCCAGCAGTAGGCTTGCTGAGACGCTATTTGAGGTAAATTCGCGACCTCCCCAACGTCCGATAATGTTTGTTATGTTCGGTTTGATAGTGGGGGCTTTTGCATAACTTTATGCAGCGATTAGCGAGCCTATGAACCTCCACAATGCTGAGCACGACCACCGCCAGCTGATGGGAACATATTTGCACGGAAGTTGATACAATACCCCGTACATAATGCGCGCTGCACCGAAAACATCAGTAAGCTCAGCAACCGTCTGCCAAGAATGTGATCCATATCATTTTGCTAACTTTCCACAAAATGACCAGCATCCAGCGAAATATTCTCGCGCTGAGCTGCTGCCTGGTGCTTTTTGGTATCCTGACTGGATGTGATAATCAAACGCCGCTGGATTCGCCCGCTGACCCCGAAATAACTGAAAACCCCCCTGCCCGACAATCATCGCAAAAACCCGCCCCCGTGCAGACAGATAAACCAGCAAATTCCAGTACCCAAAGTCCACGCAACAACAATGAACCCAAAAGTAATATCCGCTTTGAACAACTTCAACAAAATCCCAAAGCACTGTACCAAAATCACCAACAAGCAAAGCACCATACCATGCTTGAAACAATCGGAGGTGGAGTCGCTCTGTTTGATTATGATAACGACGGATTGATCGATATGCTCTTCACCGGCGGTGGTCACTTCAGTACCCCTGGCGATGATCCGGATGCCCTAGATGCAAATAAACAGACGCCTCCACCGACCATCAACGGATACCCGCCCGTTCTCTATCGCAACAACGGCGATGATACCTTCACCGACGTGACCGACTACGCCGGACTAAACCTGCGTACCTTTTATAGCCACGGAGCGTTCTCTGCCGATTACGATAATGACGGCTGCGTCGACATCCTTATCACCGGCTTCGGCGGCCTGCTCCTGTTTCATAATAACGGCGATGGTACCTTTGATGAAGTTGCCAGCCAGCTGAATCTTAACGACCAAGCTTGGAGCGTCGGAGCAGCTTGGGGCGATATCAATAACGACGGTATCCTCGAACTCTATGTCGCACACTATATCGATTGGTCGTTCGACAATCACCCGTTCTGCGCGGGTAAAAACACTTTGTTCTTGTCCAACCAAAATGACACCAACCGCCGCGATACGTGCTCGCCTCGTATCTTCGCTCCCCTGCCCGATCAACTGTTCCAACTCGATGACAACGGCCACTTCGTCGATATCTCACAACAAGCCGGCATCCGCACCACCAACGAACATTATGGCAAAGGACTGGGAGTCCTTATGGCCGACCTCGATCTCGACGGCGACCTCGATGTCTATGTCACTAACGATACTGTGGCCAATTTCTTTTGGCGCAATCGCGGCGATGGAACCTTTGAGGAAGTTGCCGCATTGACTGGCGTCGGGTTCGACAATTCCGGCAACGCCGATGGCAGTATGGGAATTGACCTCGGTGATTATAATCTCGACGGCCTACCCGACCTGTTCGTCACTAATTTTCAGTCCGAACAATTCGCCCTTTATAAAAACCTCGGTAACGCTCTGTTTCAACATGTCAGCAGCGCCACCGGCATGCTCAGCTTTCCAAGTTCCTATGTGGGCTGGGGCACCGCCTTTGTTGACGCGGATAACGACGGCGATGAAGACCTATTTGTTGCAAACGGTCATGTGCAACGCTATCCCGTGGACAGCTCCATCACTCAACTACCAATCGCTCTAGAAAATAATAATGGCCGCTTCGCCAAAGTCAATCATAGCCTTGGCCCCTACTTTACCTCAGAACACAATGGCCGCGGCATCGCAACTGGTGACCTCAATAACGACGGTTATGTCGACCTCGCTTATACACACGTCAATCAAAACTGTAGTGTCCTCATCAATCATACCGATAACAATAACCAATGGATCACGCTGCAATTGATAGGCACCCAATGTAACCGCTCCGCGGTCGGAACTCGCGTGACCCTCACAACCAACCGCGGTAAACAAGTGCGTCAAATCAAAGGTGGTTCAAGCTTCGCATCCTCCAACGATTCCCGCATATTCTTTGGCATTGCCGAGAATGCAACAATCACTCAATTGGAAATCCACTGGGCAGGCGGTGCGACACAAATCATCGACACCCCTACCCTCAACCAACAACTTACTATTATTCAACCGTAACACTATATACATTCCGACAACCATGCGTCATTGCAAATCACCCACGATCTACGCTTCCGAAGCAAACAGTCCCCTGCTCTGGCTGGTACTACTCGGCCTATCCTCTTTGTTGACGCTCGGCTGCGACGCACCACCAGATCATCTGGACTTGTTCAGCCAAGGCCGCGCTGCCGCTGAACAAGAACAATGGCAGGAAGTCCGTAAAATAAAGAACCAACTCAAAGAAATGCCCATCGCAGATGTCGAGACAAAATTCTTAGAAGCTGTGTTGTATCTCAACGTCCTAAACTATCGCGCGTCGATGCAGCGCCTCCGTCAAATCGCCGACGATGCACGCATCCGTGAAGAGTGTATGATTATGGCCGCTCGCATCTTCCTCGCTACCGGTGACAACCCAGGCGCCATGCGAACTTTGAACGAAATGATTGCCGAATTTCCTGACAACGTCGACGCCCACCGACTACTCAGCGCTAAACATTACGATTATGGCTCACTACAACTCGCCATGAAACACTGTCAACGAATATCCGAGCTCGCTCCACAAGATCCGCGACCAGATCGTTTGATGGGATTGATCAGCAAAGATTTTGATAAGAATGAACTAGCCGTTACGCACTATACGGAATCACTCAAACGTGCCTCAGGGGACTCAACCTTTGAACAAACCTCCGAAGTCCATGTCGAATTGGCAGAGGTCCAAATTCGACTTCGAAACTACGCCGCTGCTCTGGCCTCTTTAGCAAACCTTCCCGCCGCGGACATACCACCCTACCTCGTCGCCAACGCTCGGTCCTATCAAGCCGAATGTCACGTGGCCTTAGGGGAATTCGATGAAGCACAGCAATACATCCAACAAGCACTTAGCATCGATGTGGAACATGAACATGCGTTGGAAATGCACGGAACGCTTGCCATGCAATCTGGCCAAACAGAACAAGCATTGGCAATCCTCTCGCAAGCTGCGGCCAGGCACCCGGGGAATGACCGTATCCTGTTCAAATTGTCCAACGTTCATCGCCAACTCGGTAACGCCGATCAAGCGGCAACGGTACTTGCACAACATGAACAAATCAAAGCACTGAAAATCCAATACATCGAAAAGAACGTGATGGCAGCACAAGTGCCCACTGACGCCAACATCCGCTTCGAACTAGGAAAGATCGCCGAACAGCTTTACGACGTGCAAGCGGCTGTGAGTTGGTATCAAGCGGCACTGGCGCTCGACCCCAATTATGAAGCAGCCACCATTGCCTTAAACGACCTCAATGCCCGTCGACCAGCTAACTAAGTAGAAGCATTACTATGCGAGTTGTTGTTCAAAGAGTAAGTCATGCAAGCGTCTCAGTAGCCCGCAGCGTTGTTGGGCAGATCGAGGGCGGAATGCTGGTGTTCGTCGGAATTGGTCCTGACGATACTGCCAATGAAATAACACAGATGGTCGACAAACTCGTAGGCCTCAGAATTTTTAGTGATGACCAAGGTAAAATGAACCGCTCACTGCTCGATAACCATGGAGAAATGTTAGTCGTCAGTCAATTCACACTCTGGGGCAATTGCCGTAAAGGACGACGGCCCAGTTTCGTAGACGCCGCTCCCCCGGAAATAGCGGAACCGCTATACGAACAATTTGCGATGGAAGCTGCAAGGCATGGTATCCGAGTCGCTACGGGAGTTTTTGGGGCTGACATGCAAGTAACAATAGTGAATGATGGGCCAGTGACTTTGGTGCTGGAATCTTGGTAAGTCAACGGTGTTAGTGACGGAAGTGTACCCTCTATGCAAAATTACGATATCATCATGCTCGCCGTATTAACGATCTCCGTAATTATCGGAGCCGTAAAAGGTATGTCTTGGCAGATTGCGATGGTGGCATCGATCGTCATTAGTTTTTTTGTGGCTCGAGAGTTTCATCCAGCGCTGGCCGAGGCGCTTAGCGGCGTGGATGAGCCGTGGAACAAGTTTATTGCCATGGCATCGCTGTATCTGCTAACCTCGCTCGGGATTTGGATGCTATTTGCTTTCTGCGCCAAGCAAATCGACAAACATGAAATGAAGACTTTCGATCGCCAAACAGGCGCACTGCTGGGCATCGTCAACGGTGTGCTTTTATGTACAATTCTAACAATGTGTGCCATAGCATTCGGTGGCGAAGATATGCACAATCGCATCGCCAAGTCTAAGTCGGGACCGTATATTTCCCGCGTGCTAGATATCGTTGAACCTATCATTCCAGAGGATCTGCAGGATTCGCTCAACGATTACCTGCAGCAATTACATAATCTCATCGAAGCCGATGAACAAATTGAACCGCTGCTCGACTCCGATGACAGCGAATAGCCGCTACTACTCGTCTGCTCGACCAATCTCTGCTCGGCGAACTTCAACTGCCGCAACGATTTTATTAATAACATCGTAATGAGCGCCGATGAGACCAGCTTGATTTAAGAAAGACACGCTTAACCACATCGTGCCGAGAATGGCAACGATCATGTGCGGCGTAACCCAACTTGCCGACGATTCGATTTGCGTAGCAGGATCTGCGGCAGCGCCAAAAGCAACAATAACCACAATCGCCGCCACTCCACTTATTGTCCAAGGGTAGGCGCGCCGCTTTAAAGTGCGACTCATGCGAACGTAACCCAAATCCAAACTATAGGTATCAACAACCTCAGAACACCATTTACTCGACCCGATGAAATAGGTCATCGCAATCCCGTTAACCAAAACACATACCAATGCGGATAACACACCTAACAGAAAATGGATGCCGTGCCGTTTCTTGATCGGAGTTAACTCTGCGGATGCTGACAACATCGACTCGCGGGCGTCATCAATCACCCCCTGCTCTCCGTTGCCGCGAGCAACCTTGTATTGCCGAGCACCAAGTTGCACTCGCTCAGCTATACCGTTGAGATCACCGACCCAAATGCCAACACCAAAATTAGCAATCAAAAGACTAACGGCAAAACTTGCAAGTACTAAATATATCCGCGCCACTGAGGAATTCCTGTTTGAACGATTGCGAGTTGTTAAACCATTGTCAGTTTAAACTCGGATGCCAAATATCGGTAGTGCCCACCGCTTTCAGAGTAGCGAGTTTAGCTACTATTCTTCGATGCTGGCCACTTGTTGCGGTTCGGGCAGATACTTTTCGAGAAATGCTTGGGTGCGATCCACAATAATCTGGTCGCCCCGCTGGTAATCGAACTGTGATCGATTCATTGCCACCGTCCGCGTATAATCATAAAACTGCAGAGTCACCAATGCTGTGGCCGTCACAAACTCTTCCTTCGCCCCTTCAACCACTCGCAGGTACTGAATCTCGCGTGGGAAATATTGAAACTGTTCGTCGCGGCCTAAAACAATCCGTACTGCATTAGGCATGTGCGTCATTAAGTTACCGCGGCGAACACGAAACCGCGATTGTATCTTGTCACGGACCTCCGGCTTCCACTGGCCTAAGATTACCCACACCGGCACGTCTTCAAATGTCGCTCGCCGAACTACCGAAAAATTGAAGCTATCTTCCACCGCCGCTAACACACGTGGCAAACCACCCATTGCTATGTTCGCCCCCCAATCCAAATGTGGAATGATGGCTTGAGTTGCTGGGTCCGTTTGATTTGTACGGCGTAACTGTTCCAAACGCGTCCGCACTTGGCGAACGTCAATTCGACTTAACTGGATTGAATCTGGGAAATTCTCTCGTAACCACAAGTGCCGACCATCGCACACCTGAGTAATGCTCGTGGTCGTCTTACCGACTTGCGTCTTAAGTTCCAATCGCAAACGCTTGATAGGCCCTTCTCCGAATTGGCTGTAATGCCCAGTACCTACCAAGTGCTGGTCGAACAAATTGATCTTATGACGTACAGAGGCCTGCAAGTTACTTTCGCTCGTAATCGCTTGAACAGCGCTGCGTAACAACTTTTCTGCCGATACCTCTTCACTCCCCTGCTCTGCTTCTTCTCCTTCTGCTTCTTCTATAGTGGCCCCGGAAACTGGCTCGGGCAACTGTTCACTTTGATCAGTTGCCGCCGCTTCATCGACTAAATCAGGCCGGTTTTCCGCTGCAGACCTGTCAACCAGAGAATTCAGCTCCGGATCATTCTGAACTGTAAATTCAGGGGGGCTTGGTAAGCCAGGAAGGAAAGATGAGCCAATGCCGTTGATCGCAGCGATAACCGCAAGGGAAATCAGGACTGTAATAATGGGTAATTTGTACTTCATATGCAGGTTATGACGATTTTGTCAAAGATTCGGGCTAGGTATAGCCGATTACATCACTCATAGGATTCAGTGTTTTCTTTTGCGCTCTAACACTATTTGTTAGTAACAGCGTAAACCAAGCAAGGATTCGACCCTTGAACTTAGGTCGCATCATTGTAGGAAACACGAGCAAAGGGGTCTAGTTCAAACAACAGACCGACCTTTTGTAACGAAAAACAAACCACTTAATACGAAACTTGGCAAATCAAATGAATCTGTGTGCTTTTAAAACCGCAATGAGGGGCAAAATAATGACTATCCCACGAATCTGTGCAGTAATCGCCATTGCCGCACTTTTGACAACTGGTTGCGGAACAATGCAACAACACAATCTACCACCTGCTGAGCAACTTGCTCACCCCGGCCCTGGCGTTGATGGCCCTGGACCGGGCGTCCTGATGCCTCCACAACCGGTTGCCATGATGATGCAGCAGGGACCGGCGGCAGCGGGAATGTCGATCCAAGCGATTTTCAATAATCCTGACGGCATGCAAATCGATCTCGACACCACTGGCAACGGTTCCTATTCGGGTCAATCGCTCATTGCACCAGCGCGTTTTGACTTCCACGTTGGAACCAACGGCAATATGGTACGCATGAAATTGAGTAACATCCCTGGCCATGAAGCCGTGGAACTATTCCCGACAATCGAAGTCGCTCCGATTAACCCACGTACAGCAGCCTACCTCGACCATAACGCAGTACCTGTGCAGTTCACCAATGAGGACTTTGACCAAATTGCCACGGGTAACTATGTCACCAAAGTCATTTACCTACCAGATCCGGAATTCCAAGACCTCGCCTTAGCCAACGTAGAAACATTGGTCAGCACGCGACTTGATCCAGGCGATGATCCGATTGTCGAAGCCGACCGTCGCGGTAGCATCATGGCGATTATCCGCATGGGTAATAAGGTTCAAGCAGTTAACCCTGCTGCAGCCGTTAACCCTGCTGCATTTTACGGAGCAATGCCACAGCAAGGTCACATGGCGATTCCAAGTAGAGTCCAAGGCGGTTACGTCGCGGGCGCCACAACAGCACCTTGGGGAACTCCAATCACCGCTACTAACATTGGTATTCCGGGACCACCACATTTACCGCTTGGTGGACCTGCTGGTCTAAAAAGCTATACGATTCATAACCACACCAAAGTCAACATGCCAGCACCTGTTACTGACTTCAATGTGCACATGCGACAAGTACCGGGTTACAGTTATCCCAAACCGGTTAGTGAAGTTCGCATCCGTGAACACAGCTTCACACCGACCGCGCGAAATATTCAACCAAGTGCAGTACGTAATCAATTGATTCCGTAAGCAAATTTCCAACACACCGATTTATAGGCCCGCCCACTGTTGATAATTCAGCAGTGGGTTTGCCTAGCTAAAAGACACGTTGCAAACTCGTTACCCCCTAAGCCCCCAATTCCGTCTCACACATGAAACGACTTCTGCAAAACCTCAAGCTGAGCCCACTGCTGTACGTAGCATTAATTTGCATCACTACAGTGTCCGCGATGCCCACGTCAGCTCAAGAGCCATCTTCACTGCGCGACCAACATTTTCGCGACTCCGGTTTACATCCACCTGGTCAAATCGGCCAAGGAATGCTGTTACGAGGCGGACCGATTCCAGGCTACTTTCAACCGATCGAAGTTCGAGCGCCCCAAGGGACCCAAATCGCCTTTGTAGCAAACGGCCAATTTGGACCGTCGCTGTTAGCGCCCACTAAAGCCGGCATGCTCATTGGTGCTGTCTACCGCATGAAGGTAACAAATATTCCAGGTCTTGAGGGCATTGAAGTCTTCCCAAGTATCGAAGTCGTCAATCGCATTTACCCGCCGCGTGGTTTGGAAGCCAAATTTGCTATTCCAATTCAATTCTCACTCCGCGAAATCAAGATGGCTACACAAGGTTTCTATGTGACGCGGGTGATTTATCTCGAAGATCCGACAAACCCGATTCCAGTGGACGAACCCATCGGTCGCCAACGCACATTGGATATTGGCTACACCGAGGACCCACTACATGTTGCTGACAAATTCGGTCGCCCTGTCGCGATATTGCGGATCGGATCACGTTCGCCCCAACTCAATGCACAAACTGGCAGGTTTATGTTTTCCTCGCCTCCCATCCAGATCATTGCCACTCCGTTACTACCGGCAGCCAATACTTCAGCCGGCTTCCCAGTCCATGTCGCTCCCTTAACCCCGACAGCCGCGCGACCCGTATCCTACTCCATCCCTCGTTGATTCCATCATGCTTTCAAAAACCCACAGACTGCAATTACGGTTCGCTGCACTCGCTACTCTGGTTGTCTGCTTAACCGCCTGCAACCTTCCGCAGCAACAAATCCGCCCCACCGCAACGGTGCAGATTTCCGATGTTTCTCCAGTTGACCCACAATCGCCCATCAATCCAATATCACAAACAAACAGTTCGCTTCAGCAAATCAGCTATCAGCAACCTCCAGTCGCAACAAATTCCTCGGACACCGTTAAAACTGGGCCGATCGCCCGCATCCCTCTATCGGCCGAAACTGGCGGCCCGACTTCAATTGTTCACCCAGGCGCACCCTACCCCGCTAATTGGTCGCCACCACAAATCTCACAGCCTTGGCCCGAAGACGAATATGTCTATCAGGGCGGCGACTCTCGGCAGCAAGTCAACGTAGCACCGGACCTCAGCATCCATAACCTCGACGAAGAGGACACGATCGTCCATTACCACACTGGCGACGGAAAAATCGCCATTCAACCGACAAACCTAATCCCGATATACGCCCCTCGGTTTTCATCCGTGCGTCATATCAGAGGCGCCTCGCAATACCTACACCGAGATCACGCTTCGGGAGTGGATAATCCCTTGAAAATCGCTGCATCCCAAGAGAATCTTGGGAGCGAGCAGATTTTGCAACGTGAACAAGCAGGGCGGAATATCAGCAACCGCCGAACGGGGCTGTATCGCGACGAATCTAAAGCTCGCGATGTCGAGTATCGAATTGCTAGCCTCGAAGGCAGTCATCGTCTAAAACCAGAAAACGGATTACTGCTCAACACTCGAGTACGTATCCAAAACTCACAAGAAGCCCGCTTGAGCATGCAGAATACAACGGCCATCACTGCGACAGACGAAGAAACTGTCAAAGTCTATGTCAAAGACTTCATGCCCTACAAAGTTACTGGGCAAAACCAAATGCAATCGACATTTCATTATGAGATTGCTGACGGTAAAAGCCGCTTAGAAATCAAGAAGACTTCGTCGAGCCTAACCGCACTTCCCGGAGATGAACTTGAATTTATGATCGCGTTCAAAAACGTCGGAGACCAACCCGTCAGTAATGTAACCATTGTCGATCACCTCAGTCGACGTCTGGTCTATATCGAGGATACACAATCATGCGATGTTGCCGGCAAATTCTTCGCTAATGATACCGCACAAGATTCATTGATTCTCCGCTGGGAAATCGCTGAGCCGCTTGCCGTCGGCGACGCTGGCAGTATCACATTCCGCTGCCGCGTACGATAAGCCTCTAGTACGTAATCTCTGTCGAGCCAGTCCTAAATTGATTACAATACAGGTAATTACACTAAACATTATCTGATATTTGGAATTGATTTGATGCGCACACTCATTTGTCTGACGCTGTTGTACTTTACCGCTTTTGCACCGGCCTCCGCCCAAGAGCCAACTCTCAACACGTCTCGCGGTGATGCCATGATTGCCAAATACTTTGCGCAACAAACTTCTGCGATCGAAGATCGTTGGCTAGCAGGCATTAAAACAAAGGAAGATTGGCTCACACAACGTGAAAAACACCTGACCCAACTTAAAGATATGCTGGGTCTCAATCCCTTCCCCCAAAAGACGCCACTCAATGCGGTAATTACCGGCACGACGAAACATGAATCGTTCCGAGTGGAAAAAATACACTTTCAGTCACGACCCGGTCTGTATGTGACAGGCAATCTTTATGTGCCCCATGAAATTGACAACAAATTACCCGCGATTCTATATGTGTGTGGTCACGGCCAAGTCAAGATTAACGGCGTGCCCTACGGTGCCAAGGCGTATTACCAACATCACGGTGCGTGGTTCGCTCGCAACGGATATGTTTGCCTGACCATTGATACGCTCCAACTCGGCGAAATCGAGGGAATACACCACGGGACCTATCGCTACGATAAATGGTGGTGGTTAAACCGCGGTTATACGCCTGCTGGAGTAGAAGCCTGGAATTGCATCCGCGCGTTAGATTATTTGCAATCACGACCGGAAGTCGACGGTGACCGATTAGGCGTCACGGGCCGTAGTGGCGGCGGAGCGTATAGTTGGTGGATCGCTGCACTGGACGAGCGGATCAAAGTAGCCGTACCGGTGGCGGGCACAACCGACTTGCGTAATCACGTAGTCGATGGCACAGTTGAAGGCCATTGTGACTGCATGTTTATGGTAAACACTTATCAATGGGACTACCCGATGGTTGCTGCACTAGTAGCCCCTCGCCCACTGTTGCTCAGTAACACCGACAACGATCGCATCTTTCCGCTTGATGGTGTCTACCGGACGTTCCGAAAAGTATCGCAAGTCTACGACCTGCTCGACGCAAGTGACAAATTTTCGTTACACATTACATCCGGACCTCATCAAGACACACAAGAACTGCGCGTGCACGCGTTTCGCTGGTTCAATTACTACCTCAAAGACGGGCAAACTGACTTATTACGAAACCAAGCCGACAAATTCTTTGAACCAGCGGATCTCAAAGTCTTTGACAAACTGCCAACCGACCAAGTGAACACGGAGATATCAGAATCTTTTGTACCAACTGCAGTTGCTCCCGAAGTGGTCACCTCGCAACAGGAGTTAGCACAGATAACCAAGTCACTTAAACAGTCGTTACTTGAAAAGAGCTTTGCTGCTTGGCCAAAAAACTCTGCTAGCTTACAACCTCAGCGAGTCACGGATTCATATGCCGAGGGATTGGTTATGTCCGTCTATGTCTATCAAAGCCAAGCTTCGATCCCACTGAATCTCTATGTTGTGCATGACAAAAAACTGACACTGGCCAAAACCTGTGAGCTCACCGTATTGGACCAAGATGGCTGGAACGATTTTCTCTCGTTGTATCGAGATGCCTTTGGTGATCGAGACGCGCTACGTGGCGAATATTTCGCAGAGCAGGATGCGTCATCGCAAGATCACTTCGAAAAACTACAGCAACGTTTATTGAAAAATTCGGTGCTGATGGCTTATGTCGCTCCGCGCGGAATCGGACCGACGATTTGGAACCAAACTGAGAAAAAGCAAGTCCAACATCAACGCCGTTTCTATTTATTAGGCGAATCGTTAGAATCGATGCAAGTTTGGGACGTGCGGCAAGCCATTAAAGCCATAACCAAGGTCACTGGATTTAATAACGAAACCAGAACAACACTGCACGCCACAGGACGTATGGCCGGTGTATCACTGTATGCCACGTTATTTCAAAACGGCGTTGCGGAATTACATCTCACAAAATTACCGAGCACACACAGAGAGGGCCCTTATTTCTTAAATGTCAGTCGCATTTGTGATATTCCTCAAATCGCACTCTCCGTTGCGAGTCAAACCCCGCTGTTTCTATATGATGTTGACGATGACGGATTCAAACATACCACCGACAGCGCTCGACACATGAACTGGAATGAACCCCGACTTTTGATTACGACCAATAAATAACCAAGACACAGACACCTATGATACCTTGGATTTCTCAACGTAGCCTCGCCATCGACAGTAGCGGTATTCGCAAAGTGTTCGATCTAGCTCGCTCGCTCAAAGAACCGATCAATCTGTCCATTGGCCAACCAGATTTTGAAGTTCCAGCGGCAGTGAAACAAGCTTGTATCGATGCTATCAATTCAGGGCATAATGGTTATACGCCAACACAAGGACTCCCACCGCTACGGGAAAAACTTCAAGCAGCAATTGATGCCACATATCAACATGACGACCGTAAAGCTTTCGTTAGCAGCGGTACCAGCGGTGGATTGGTTTTGGCGATGCAAGCACTGGTGAATCCCGGTGACGAAGTCATTTTGTTTGATCCGTTTTTCGTGATGTACGAACCGCTGATACAACTCGTCGGCGGAGTACCAATCTTAATCGACACCTATCCTCACTTTCACATTGATCTTGAGCGAGTTGAAGCGGCGGTCAGTGACCGAACTAAACTTATGTTGCTAAACAGTCCGTCCAATCCAACCGGATATGTTGCTACCCAGGAAGAAGTGGCTGGCCTAGCGCGTATTTGCGAGCAACATAATATCGCTCTGATATCCGATGAAATATACCGTGAGTTCACTTACGACGACAATTTCGTAAGCCCCGCAGAATTCAATCCGGCAACAATTGTCATCGATGGTTTCTCTAAAAGTCACGCGATGACCGGGTGGCGGTTAGGTGTCGTACATGGCCCACAAGAGGTCATTGATGTAATGATCAAGATTCAGCAATATAGCTTTGTATGTGCACCGCAACCTGTGCAGTGGGCTGGCTTGACGGCGATGGATACTGGTATTGGCGAGCATGTAGACCAATACCGTGGTAAACGCGATAGAATTGTCGCCGCATTAAGTGTCAAGTATGAGATCGAAACTCCTGGTGGTGCGTTTTACGTATTTCCGAAAGTTCCCAGGGGCACCGCAACTGATTTTACGACTCGAGCGATCGAACATAATCTATTGCTCATACCGGGTAACATTTTCAGTAATCATGACAGCCACTTCCGGGTATCCTATGCCGCCAGCGACGAAACGCTCGATCGTGGCATCCAAGTACTATTAGACATGGCTTAACCAAACGCCGAGAGAACCATAAACTCAATGACATCCGTTGTACTTCGTATTGCATGCTAACGCTTGAAATCTACGGCGGCACGTCGATAATACAACATATGCGGATTATTCGCTTTCACGATTGAGACAGGTATAACCATGGAAATACTCGAAACTCCAGCCGCGCGGGCTGTACTAGGTGTAACGGTTCTGGCAATCCTAACTACCATCGCCTACTACCTGGTGACCAATTATCGGGATCGCATCGATCAAGACATACCAGGCCCCGAGGAACACCTAGACAATTTCCAAGAAATTCATTCCCAGGGTGACATTTCGGACAAAGAATTCCGAACTATAGAAACAGTGTTGGAACAACAACTCGAACACCAGCAGTCGCAACCCGAAGATCCACCTCCTGCGGAGGACGAATCCGACGGTTAATGCCAACTGTTCGGGTTAGTCAAGTTACAGCAATTACTATCATCATTAGATAGTTATTGATGTACCTTCATGCGACACTCATATGACACGCACTGGTCGGGAAGATCAGTACTGCAATGCATAATGTATATATAATAGATTCGCGTCAATAAGTCATGGATGGTAGTTGACCACAAGTACTTCGTATTTTCTGCTAAACAGCACTTATTACGGACGTACACCTTAAGCCCCATCGCTTGCGATCACCCAAACATCGTTTTGGACGGATTCAATGCAAGTGTACAAGGAGTCGTCATGTCATCCGGTAAAGACGGAGGAGACCACAAAGTTGGATCTCCTTCCAAGAAAAACGCATTCTGTTCATTCTGTCGCAAAAGCTATCGTGACGTCGGTCCCCTAGTTGAAGGACCTGGCGATGTGTATATCTGCAGCGAATGTGTCGAACTATGTTCCTCGATTATCGATTCCGAGAACCGTCGTAAGTCTAGCGACGACCATATGATCACCGACATTCCTTCACCTCGAGAAATCTCGGGCAAGATGGATGAATACGTGATTGGTCAAGAGCAAGCCAAAAAAGTGCTTGCTGTTGCCGTTCACAATCACTACAAGCGATTGAACCATGAATGGTCGGACGAGGAAGTCGAAATCGAAAAATCGAACATCCTCATGGTTGGTCCAACTGGATCCGGTAAAACATTGCTCGCACGTACATTGGCACGAGTTCTTAACGTACCTTTTGCAATTGGCGACGCGACGACGCTAACCGAATCTGGCTACGTCGGCGAGGACGTCGAGAACCTATTGTTGAAGTTGTTACATGCCGCAGACTTTGATGTCGAATCAGCTCAGCGGGGAATCATCTACATTGACGAACTCGATAAAATCGGCAAAACCTCACAGAACGTTTCGATCACTCGTGACGTATCTGGTGAAGGCGTGCAACAAGCACTACTAAAAATGCTCGAAGGTACGATCTGCAACGTACCACCCCAAGGTGGCCGTAAGCACCCCGAGCAACAATACATTCCGATTGATACTTCTAATATTCTGTTCATATGTGGTGGGACATTTGTCGGTGTTGATAACATCGTCCGTAAGCGACTCGGCAACCAAACATTAGGGTTTGGCCAGCAAGTCGGATATCGCGAAGAAGCCGATGTCGCAGAGTTGTTGTTGCAAGTACGATCTGATGACATCCTTGAGTTTGGTCTCATCCCCGAGTTGATTGGCCGCTTGCCCGTCGTAACATCATTGTCACCACTTGATGAAGCTGGGTTACAGCGAGTATTGACTGAACCCAAAAACGCATTGTTGCGTCAATACGAAAGTCTTTTCAGGATGGAAGATTGTGAACTCAAGTTCACCGACGACGCCGTCCTTGCGATTGCTCGCCGAGCGGTCGATAAAGGGACTGGTGCTCGTGGCTTGCGGTCCATTACAGAAGAAGTAATGCTTGATATCATGTATGAATTGCCCGACCGAAAAGGAAGTGGCGCATATACGATTGACCAAGAAGTAGTATCTGGTGCAAAACCAATCTTTGACACCAACAAACCTGTTAAGAAAAGTGCATAACGCCAACGCGGACTCTATCCTTAACACCTATACGAGAACCCCACGATGAGTGCCCACGATAATCTAACGAGAATGATGGACAACGGTATTGTCGCGGTAATTCGCGCTGACTCCGGTGAACTGCTAGCTGACGTAGCGGAAGCACTGCTTGCTGGTGGAGTCGATGTCATGGAAGTGACATTCACCGTCCCTAATGCGATCGAGGTCATCAAAGAAGTCAAACGTCGAATTGGGACTAAGGTTTTGTTAGGTGCTGGCACCGTTTTAGATACGGAAACAGCTCGTGCAGCAATCCTTGCGGGGGCGGAGTTTATTGTATCGCCATCGACAGACGTTGAGGTTATCAAACTATGTAACCGATACGACACGGTAATAACGCCAGGAATTTTCACTCCAACCGAAGCGGTCACCGCTTGGGAAGCAGGTGCTGATATCCTCAAAGTATTCCCCGCGGACATTGGTGGCCCCGCTCATCTTAAAGCGTTACGTGGACCATTGCCACAATGTCGCTTCATGCCCACAGGCGGTGTAGACCTAAATACGGCTGCAGATTTCCTACGTGCCGGTGCGGTCGCCTTAGGTGTCGGCGGAGCACTCGTATCACAAGCGGCAGTCGACAAGCGAGATTTCGCCTCAATTGAAGCTTTAGCGCGGCAATACGTGCAAATCGTAAAAGACACTCGCGCCCAACTTTAGACATTCGCACTCACTGCTGGCCAGATTAGTGGCCGATTTTCATGCAGATTTGCGTCTTAAACCTCCGATATCCTAGATAGAGTTTATCGTGCGCATTAGGACAACAGATTGTGACGTGTTCAACAACAAAACATCTTTTTGTAGCAGCTATCCTGCTCTGTGCTGCGCCGCTAGTCACATGCCTATCCGCTCAATCGACCGTTGATACTGAAGTAAATAAGGTTCCAGCAGCCCAACTGTATACAACTCGTACCCCGCAGTTCTCGATCCCCTATACACTGCAACAATCGACTGACAAAATTGTTCTATTCGTATCAAAGAATTTCGGCAACAGTTGGCGTACAGTAGCGATTCAAGGCTCTGAGAAAAAGGCATTCCGATTTCAGGCCCAGCGTGACGGTGAATATTGGTTCTGCTCACGCATTCAACAATCAACAACAACACCTACAAATCTGCGCCCTCAAATGCGTGTGTTTGTAGACACTCAACAGCCAGCCATCGAACTGCACACCAACCTCACACCTGCTGGAGAAATTACCTTGGAGTGTGAAGTCCGAGATGCCACACTAATAGCAGAAAAAGTCGCCGTAGAAATTCAACCCATGCCCAACTCACCTTGGCAATCTTTCCCATTGGTTGAACGTCCGACTATATCGGAAACCGGAGTAATAGAATTGGCTGGACGTTGGCAACCGACGACAGTGACACGCATGGCGTTGGTCCGCGTCAAAGTGTTAGACGGTGCCGGGAATTCGGCGATTGCCGAACGGCGAATCTATTTCCCTCCGACTTCACAACAGCGCCCCAAATCTTACGAGCCGCTACGAAACCCATACACACGTGCAGCGCCACACCAAGATGCTATCAACTGGCCAGCCGATAACCAGCCTGGACCACCGGCAGTCGCTAACGATCCCGCGAACCCCGCTCCGGCACAACCGGCGGTGGTCACTACAGCCAAACCGATTATCAATGGCCCGCCGGCAGAGGCAACTGTACATCAGACGAACCGCACGCGTTTCAAACTCGATTACGCACTTTCCAATGCCGACAGAAAAACGACGCAGGTTCAGCTATGGGCGACTGAGGACGGCGGAACGACTTGGGGGCTGTGGGGGATTGATCATGACGGCCAAAGCCCACTAGATGTCGAGATACAGCGCGATGGTACGATCGGATTTATCATGGTCATCACCTCACCCGAGGACGATGGTAAAAACCGACCGACTGCCGTTTCGGTTGCTGATATATGGATAAGGATTGATCGAGTAAAACCACAGTTGCGGCTTGGTGATATTGAGCGGACCGTGGCATCCGGTTTCCCAGAAATCTTAATTAAGTGGGCAGCGACCGATGATAATTTCTCAGACCGGCCAATTCGCCTGCAATGCAGTCAATCGCAACAGGGGCCTTGGCAAGAAATCTCTACGGCCATTCCCAATGCCGGATTCTACCGCTGGCGTCTTGACCCCAATGCCACAGGCACTTGGTATATCAAAGTGGACGCGACCGACCAAGCGGGAAACACAGTTTCCGCGATCGCCGCGGAACCCGTTCGGTAACCATTCACGGTTTAATTCCATTACCGGCGTCCCGCAGAAAACGGTGTCAAATCATAGCCGTGCGATTCGCCGCTTGCCATTTTAGCTAGCAACTCCCCGAGTGCGGACGCAAACTTAAACCCGTGTCCCGATAATCCAGCGGCATACACGATACGTTCATCCGCCTGAGCGTGATCGATTATAAAGTAGGAATCCGCGGATACCGTATACATACATACGGTATGATCCGTCGCCTGATCGCTGACCTGTGGTAAATGTTTTCGCAAAAAACCAGCCACACAGCCCCGCTCTTGCACATCCAATGAACGATCCAACTCCAGCGGGTTGGTTATCTCGATACCACCGCTGTGCCGTGCCACCTTCAACCCGCGTTCATCGATACTCGGAAATCCATAGTAACCGCCGGTCTCAGATTCAAAGAAGAACGCTGGGCATCCGGCGCGATTAGAATACAAATCTGCATCGGCCGCATACCAGTGCAAAGGTTTTTTTAGAATTCGCAGTTGGCCATTCAATTCGGGAAGTAGATCAGCGGCCCAAGCGCCCGCGGTAACCACGACCGAATCTGCTGTGAAAGTCTCCTTATCTGTGATCACTTCTAAGCAACTCCCACCCGTTTTAACTTCACCAATGGTATGCCCGAGGAACAATTCCGCGCCCGCCCATTGTGCTTTTTCAATATGAGCGGAGATAGCGTGCTCGACCAGCAGAAATCCCGCGCGTTGTTCAAAAATTGCTTCCATATCATCATCAAAGGCAAACTGCGGCCAGCGTTTCCTCGCCGCAGTAACGTCCATATGCTCGACCGCTAAGTCATGTTGTGCGCTGCTGGCTAACACGCCTTGAATCAACTCACCGCCACCAGGGCCTGCTTGCAGGATTCCTGTTTGGTAATAAAGGTCGCGTCCATGTTCCGCTTGGAGTTCTTCCCACAGCTCGAACGCTCGTTGTACCAGCGGTACGTAGCAAGGGTGTTCAAAGTAGCTTTGACGAATGATTCTCGTTTGGCCATGCGAACTACCGCGGTCATGTGCGACACCAAAGCGATCGATACCGGCCACACGTTTTCCTTGTTTAGCCAAATGGTACAGCGCTGCACTTCCGACTCCACCGGTACCTAGCACAAGACAATCAAAGTGTTGCGCGTTGCTCATGAGCTAGGCTCCTTAGTTGGCCGTAGTCGTGGGTAGTGCTTGAAAGCCAGTGCGATAGGATTCATCGAGGTACAGCATCAGTTTTTCTAGCGGGAGTCCCGATTGCGAAAATTGATTTTTCATATCGAGGTCGGCTTCGAGTAGCCATTTCAGTAGTTGCCCGCTACGTTGTCGTCGCAGTTGGCGTAGATGGTCGATTGTTTTTTGTCCTTGGAAGTGGAAGCTATTACCAAGGACTTCTCGAGTGGCTTGTTGCAATGCTTGCAGGATTGGCGTGCCTTTGCGTTCGAGTTGTTCAGCGATGCGAGTGATGGTTACATAGCGCCTGAGTGACCATGAAACACCGCCGAATATTTTTTGCACCGCTTCACCGTCGGCCCGCAGGTGTTGCAGTTCGAGCAGTGCGGAAGCAGCTTTTCCTTCGGCTGCGACGTCGGTCATATGAAAGGTTGATTGAGATTTCCAGCCACCGACATATTCTTGGATTTGTTCAGCAGTAGGTTTGTCGCCGGGTTGCAGATACAGCGCTAGTTTGACACAGTTCATGTTCAGTAGGCCGATACTGAATTGTGATAGGTCGAGTAGTAGAGCGGCGATATCGTTGCTGAGTGTGAATTGATATTGTTGTTGTGTCCAGTGGACGATCCAGTTGATCGTGAGGTCGTATAGTGGGCGTTCGTTTTGGCGTACGGGGGGTCCAGTTGGTGTGCGGCAATCGATAACGCCATCGAGTGCATTTACTTTTTTGGCTAGGTTTGTATTACCGGGGAACGATTTCGCTTCGAGTATCAGTAATCCGGCGTGTGATTTACGTTCGATATATTTCTCAAGTTTCGGTCGATAATCTTTGATAAACTTGTCGGCATCGTTAACTCCGGCGATTCGCGGGCCATCGCCGCCGAATAGTGTGACGGTGGAGACTTCATCCATGACGTCGACCCAGAGTGCATTTTCATCGAACCAACGCATGTCATCTTGTTGATCATCGTGGGGATCATCTTGTTCATTGTCGAATTGTGCTTGGACTGTTTTCAGTGCGAGTCGTTGCAAGAAGTAATCGGTACCGAGGATGACACAGAGTCCGGTACGTGGCAGCGTACTCGGGTTCGCGAGTAGCTGAAAGAGATGGTTTGTCGGACCTTGGTTCGATTTCTTAGCCATGATGGGGTATATGATACCAAATAACGCGATCGCGTATCACCTTGACAATGTAGCAAGGGCAGACAAAACTAAAAAATCACTTTAGCCCCTTTCGTCTAGCGGCCCAGGACGCTGGTCCTTCCGATCAGAAACAGAGGTTCGAATCCTTTAGGGGGTACTTGATGGTTTTAGGGTCAACGCACCCTCCCGCATAGTCGGGAATTGTAGTGCATTGTGAATCTGTGAAATCTTTGAGCGACCCTGTGCGCGACCGTTCTGTGCGGTACTGCACACTCTGACGCACACTCTGTTGTCCCCGATTTGACGCGCCGAGAGCTTGCTCAAAGTCTTCGTCGGTTACCTGGAGATAGTGCTTAGATGCAACCGTGGGTGAATTCCCAATCCAGTTACATACGGCAGTAATTCGGTGGCCTGCATTCTCTAAATCGTTCTGACAGCTAGCACGGAGATTCTGGATGGGTTTCCCCCAAACTTCGAAGCCTGCTTGTCTGATGATCCTGGCGAATTGTGTGCCTAGCTTCTGACCGGGTTTGTATTTGGTAATGATTCGTGTGGCCCCCTCCTCTGCCGCAGCAAACAGCACGGAAAGTGCCTCTTCAACTTTAGGCCACAGTGGTATTGCTCGCTGTCTCTTCCGTTTGACATCTTGGACCATTAGCCGGCGATTGGCCCAGTCAACATCATTCCATTTAAGATGTAACGGCTCCTGTGCCCTCAGGCCTCCGTACCGCCATAGAGTAATGATTGCTTTCCACTCTAAACAGCTAACATCCTCTATGATCGCCTCAATAATTCGGGGCTCAACATACACAAAGCGATCATTTATGGACTTGCTACCTGCCCTCACCTTTTCAAACGGGTTGATCGCAAGATGGGCAAAATCGACTGCTGCGGTAAAGAGACATTTGGCCATCTTGATACGCCATCCAATAGTATCCAGGGCTAATCCTTGATCTACCAAATGAGCGCGAAAAGCACTTGCGTCACCAGGCGTAACGGCTCTGAGGGCGGAATCTCCTTTCAAAAACGTTTTTAGCATTTCAATAGTGGCCAAATAGTCGTTCGCTCTTTTGTCGCCTAGATCTTTACGCCCTTCGACCCATGGGGTACCAAACTCACCGATGGTCAAGCACGAGCCCTTCCCTTTCAACAGGCCATGCTGTCGCAGCTTATCCTTTAGAAACTCTCCCAGTTGGTCCACCTGGTAAAGCAACTCCAGTGAAGGTTCAATACCATGCCGGGCTGATATCTCAAGCGGCTCAACAACACTCAGAATCAATCGTCTCTCTCTTGCTGAACTTTTGGCCACATAGACCGAGACTCGTTTTGGGCTTTTGTGATGTAGCCAAAGACGATGGCCGTTACGTTTCTTCTCTTTGCTAAACCTAGCCATTCTAATTCCTACCCTTTCTCTTACTGATTTCCAGTGTCACTCGCATACCGAGATACACTGCCAATCGATCAAGGGCATCCATCGAGAGCCCTCTGTGTCCGTTGTAAAACTTCGCGAGTGAACCTTCATCGATGCCAGTGGACTTGGCGATCCGATAGCGCGTTTGACCACACTCATCGAGCAATAGTCGAATCTGATCACTCAGTTTGTCGGGGAGTTTTTTCGCCATACCTACAGCATATCCCATACTGGGCGCAAAGTCAA
>Ga0302132_10000234_pt1 | contig 30343 bp, 27 predicted proteins | sample CB9_321_MG_FD_203113 | JGI IMG/M metagenome (GOLD analysis project Ga0302132, IMG submission 203113) | Marine microbial communities from Western Arctic Ocean, Canada - CB9_32.1 | ecosystem: Environmental > Aquatic > Marine > Oceanic | place: Canada: Western Arctic Ocean | collected 2017-09-19
AGGATCCCGCTGTTGCAGCGCCGTCGGACCTTCCAAGGGTATCCCGTAATCCTTGACTAACTGTTGAATCAACTCAAACTCTTTTTCAGAACGCTCTATCTCATCGTGAAAACGCTTGGATTTTTTGTACGCTTCGGACTGCGTATCATCGGGATGATTCAAATAATAATTATCCTCCTGTTTCGCCTCCCACGTCAGATAGACTGCGGCGGAAATAGTCAAAACAATAACCGTTACGTTTAGACGATGACCAAACTTCTTGCGGGCAACGATCGGCATCGCAAACATAAATCCGAACAATACCGCTGGCAGCACAATCGCTCCCACTAACTCAGTATTGAAGCCAAGGCTCCCATCGAAATACTTAAGCATCTGAAACAGGAACAGAAAATACCACTCGGGCCGCGCAGCACCAAACGCTTCCGTTGGTTCTGCCGGTGGCCCTAATTCCACCGGTTCAACAATCGCGGCGAATACTACCACTGCGAACAACAACGCGCAAGCGACTCCATCTTTAAGGACTTGCATGGGCCAAAATAATTGATCCGGTCGATGAGGCGAGCAATGCGCCGTAATTCCATGCTTGCGGAACATCGCAAGATGTAAAACCAAAAAGCCAATCAATAATCCAGGTAACACTCCGGCATGCAGGGCAAAAAACCGAGTCAGCGTAAAGTGACCATAATCGGTGCCGCCGACGATTATCTTTTGAGTCAGTCCACCAATCAGAGGTGGTAAGGCCGCAAGTTCCGTGGCAACCTTTGTCGCCCAATAACCTTTTTGATCCCACGGCAGTAAATATCCAGTCAACCCGAGGGCTAACGTGATCTGTAATAACACTAAGCCTAACCACCAGTTGAATTCTCGAGGTTTGGTGTACGCTTTTTCAATCACGACCTGTAGCAAGTGAATCGGCAATAAACAAACCATCGCTTGGGCCATCACATGATGGATGCCCCGCAACAGATTTCCACCTTCCATATCGAAAGTGATGTAATACACGCTTGCCCACGCATTTTGACTGCCAGGACTGTAGTGCATCCACAAAAACAAACCGGTGATCAGTTGAGTCATGAACGCAAACACGAGCATGCTACCCGACACGTAACGCCACTTAGCACCGCCGGGTATGTTTTCGTACAACGCCTCTTCCAGCGATGCTTGTATACCGGTGCGAGAATCAAACCAGCTGTATAATTTTCTGAACATGTTTTTGTTTTAGCTCTTTTCGTCGTGCTATGGTCTGGTGTTTACTTCTGTTAGTCAGCGGCGTTACTTGGCAATCTTTGCGTGCCGCCCAGTAAAGTAATCTTCGTATTTAACAAACACTCTCGTGCCTTGAACATCCACTTCTAATGCATCTAGTCCGCGCGGGCTCGGATTTGAAGAATCGCCATCTTCCAATTTGGTACCATCGACATTGAACGAACTGTTGTGACAAGGACATAGGTAGGCTTGGCTTTCAAGTTCATAAGAAACAGCACAGCCGGCATGCGGACAAGTCGTATGGAAACATTCAACCTGCTCCCCTTGCATGCGCATATACACGGAACCAATGGGTTGGTCCTGCATGAAGTTCCAAGCGTCGATTTTGTCCGCCACGATTGTAAAACGGCGTGGGACGTGACTGTCCAATTCACCGATCTGCGCTACAAAATAGAAACCTTCTTTCGCTCCCTCGGTACCGGCAGCCGCTTTCCGTGGACTTGTTTTCTTTCGCAGCGGATCCATGACAGTTGCATACAGTCCGATTGCCACTGGTCCAACACCTAACAAACCACCAAGGGCGGCGGCCGTTATCGCTGCCGCTGAACCCAAAAACCCTCGTCGCTCGTTCGTCTCCTGAGCTGGACTAGATTCCGATTCGTTCTGTTTTGGTTTTGCTTCATTCATATCTGATAATTGTCTCCGTCGCGTTTATGGAGTTACGCTAGTGGGTTATATGAAGTTGGCTCATATAGCCAAAACATGTGCGAGTTAATGTGCACTACCGGACTTGAAGGGGGGTGGGTCATTGGCAAGTCGGTGAATCTGGTGGGTTTAGGGCAAATTGACGTCCTGCCAACTTGCCATACATTAATTATTACAAACGTGAGGTGACCGCGTCAAGGAGACGCCGTTGACACTCTTCAAAGGAACCTTCAATTCCCGCACCCGCAGCCGCTTTATGGCCGCCTCCGCCAAACTCCTTCGCAACCTCACTCGCGTCCATTGCACAGCGACTGCGAAAACTGACTTTATAGACATTCGGAGTCTGTTCCACCAAGATCAACGCCGCTTGCGTCCCATGTATGGTAAGACACAGGTTAACTAAATCTTCCGTGTCTGAGGGCAGGGCACCGGTTTCTTGAAAATCTACACAGCGAATGAACGAGTGCGCCAACCGCCCTTCAGATTGCACCACCATCCGTTCCAGAACACGCCCCCGCAACCGAATTCGACCAATCGTTTCACGTTCGTATAAATTTCCATATATATCCGCAGGCTTCGCTCCAGCGGCGATTAGCCGTGAAGCAATTTGATAGGTGTTGGCATTGGCTGACCCAAATCGAAACCACCCCGTGTCCGTCGAAATTGCGGCGAACAATGGTTGAGCAATCTTCGCCGTCAGTTCAACACCCAATGCATCTGCGGCGTCTACAACTAAACGGCCTGCGGCTTCCGCCGTGGAGTCCTTGAAAAACTCGGCGCCCAAGTCGTCTTCGCCCTGATGATGATCCAACACCATCTTGTAACAATCGAGTTGTTTTAACGCGTCGCCCATGTCACCTAACTGCGCCCAAGCACTGGTGTCGAGAACCATTAATGCGTCACGATCATGGAGATCCTCGATTTGAATATCTTGACCAATGACGCGAATGCAATTTTCCGGATCAATAAATGTCAGATTCGGTGGGGTGGGGTGACCATTAGCGATGATCACATCTTTACCTAATTCCAATAACACCGCTCGCATTCCCAACTCACTGCCTAACGCATCGCAGTCGGGTCGAATGTGACTCGTCAATACAAACTTGTCGTGCTTGTTGATGATCTTGGTAAAAGCTTGCCAGTCGACGGCCATTGGATTGTTCCTGAAAATATGAATTCGAATCTAATTTGCGATGCTATAAAACTACTAGATACAGCAGCGACGGATTCTAAGTAGACATCAAAAGTAGCATCGGCGGAAGTCATTACACCCTATTGCTCGTCAGGGGTGGTCCCGGCTAGCCACGGTAGCGTGATTTCTCGGACAGCGGCAATATCTTGTTGTACCTGAGCAAGCAAAGCATCCTTGTCGTCAAATGTCTCAACACCACGCAGGCGACTAAGTATGTCCACGCTTAACACCTGACCATAAATTGCTTCGTTGAAATCCAGCAAATGAACTTCAAATTTGTGTTCTTCCTCGGCAAATGTTGGGTTTCCACCAACATTAACAGCCGCGGCAAATGGTTTGTCTTGCCACCAAGCAACCGCCGCATAGACGCCGACCGCCGGCACCAACGTATCAATACCGACTAAATTTGCAGTCGGAAAACCCATCGCTGCGCCTCGATTCATCCCGTGGGTAACCATACCGCGGACCCGGTAGGGTCGAGTAAGCATCTCAGAAGCAGTGTCAACATCACCAACGGTGATAGCTTCCCGAATGCGGCTGCTGGAAACAAATTGGTCTCCCGCAAGCAAAGGCGTTACGATCTGTAGTTGCACATCGTGCGCATCACACAACGACTGTAATAATTCAGTGGAACCACCGCGATCTTTTCCAAAAGCAAAGTTAGGACCTTCCACCAACGCTTTGGCACCCAACCGCTGCATTACAATTTCTTCGAAAAACTGCTCTGCCGACAAGTCCAGGAAATTCTTGTCCGTCGGATAAACCACCGTTGCATCAACCCCTAGGTCACTCAGCAACTCAGCTTTTCGAGAAGTCCAGGTCAACGGAGGTGGCGCCAATTCCGGTCGTAAGATTCGCACCGGATGTGGGTCGAACGTCAACACGATCGCGGGGCCATCGACTTCTCGCGCTCGCAAGATCAATTGCTCTAGTAATTTCGCGTGTCCTTGATGTACTCCATCGAAATTACCGATCGTGACAGCACCGCCGTGCAGCGTAAATTGCGTCTCATCTAAGTCTCGTATAATTTCCATAGTTAGGAATCAGATCCAATTCATCTTGTTACTGTTGCAAGGCGGCGCTCAAAAAATCAACGATATCTAATGCGGTCATCGACACCATGCCGAGCTCCGCTGCAGCTAAATCACCAGCACAACCATGAACTTGCACTCCATAACGAACCGCATCACATACCGGCATGCCTTGCCCGATCAGAGCAGCGATCACCCCAGTCAAAACATCTCCACTGCCGGCAGTAGCCATACCAGCATTTCCCGTTTTATTATGCCATTTCATTGAGCCATCCGTCACGAATGTAGCATTGCCCTTCAACGCAATTACCGTTTGAGATACGCCAGCTAACTCAAACGCAGCTTGCTCAAATTCATCTCGAGTGCGTACTTTATCAACATCCATGCTCTGGTGATTATTCTCTAATAACCGCGCGAACTCAGCTGCGTGCGGAGTCAACACGCGTGGCCCACTGGACACTGGGAGCCCGTCAGGATCACTAGCCAACAGGTTCAAGCCGTCTGCATCGACGATCAGCGGGCCGCGAATCGTTTTATACAGTTGAGCAACTAGCTTCGCTAGCTCCTCACTTTTCCCTAACCCTGGCCCAATTACGATTGCATCATATTGTTCCAGCGGTCCGGCGACGTCCGCTAAAGAATCGAGATCCTCGGCAATCGTACCGTTGGCACAGCAGCGAAGTGGAATCGTCATGACGCAAGGGTCGAACCCCGCGACAATACTATGCACAGTCGCCGCAGTCGCTACGGTCACGAGTCCCGCACCGCTTCGCAGCGATGCCATGGCTGAAAGTGCGATGGCGCCCGGCATCGTACAACTTCCGCCGATAAACAACAATCTCCCGTAATCACCCTTGTGGCTATCCGCCGGGCGTTGCGGGAGACCATGGAATTCAGTGACCAGTTTCGACTCAACCATCGTGACCGCCTTGCCTCAACCTTTTCAACATCAGTCCCGCCGCATACGCTGCTTTAAAACCAGCGTCAACATTAACGACCACGACGTTCGACGCACAACTATTAAGCATCCCTAACAGGGCGGTGATTCCTCCTAATGCCGTGCCATACCCAACACTCGTCGGCACAGCGATAATCGGACTATCGACATGGCCACCGATCACACTAGGCAATGCGCCTTCCATTCCGGCCACAACAATTAATATGTCCGCCGCGCGCAATTGCGCGCGATGATCCAGCAGACGCTGTGGACCAGCAACTCCGATATCGTGAATAATCCGTGGCTCGACTCCCATCCACAACAACGTCTCACATGCTTCCTCAGCAACCGGCAAGTCACTTGTTCCCGCGGTCACAATTGTGATATTTCCTTTTAGTTTTTCCGCCGGTACAGCAACACTTCGCAGAGTCCGCGACTTGGCGTTAAACAGTATGTGCGGCAAACACTCCACAACGTGCTGTCCCTTCGATTCACTGACTCGTGTCACGAGCGATAATTGGCCCGCCTCATATTGTGTTCGCAAAATATCAACAATTGTGGAAGCATCTTTGTTCTCGCCATAAATAACTTCCGGAAAACCACAGCGTTGTTCGCGGTCGAGATCCATCGTGACCTCGTCTCCAGTCAAGTCTGGCGTAACCTGAGCCTGCATCCGTGCCGAGATTACAGACTGCGCGTCAGTCAAACTCAACTGCCCGGATGCAACTTGATGTAATAAATCAAGGATCTGATTTTGATCCATCTGCCAATTCCATTCGTAATCTAACCGATATTTTCAATGTCTCTTTATTGGTACGCATGCCTCACCAATCGTCAACATCTACTAGACCTTACCCATCGAAAATGCCGAAAACAATAGTACGGGCGGTGCGATCAATTTAAGCGAAGCTTCCTATGGTAAACACAAAGTCTACTATTACAGATTCCGACGCGAAGACAACTTTATTTTACGACCATTTTCGCCGGCCCTACGTAATACACCTATAAACCAAACTCTTTACATCATGTCCATGACTAATCGCAAACTACGCATTGCTAATTTCCTTCCTTCCCTTAGCGGTGGCGGCGCGGAGCGAGTTGTCATCAATTTGTGTGCAAGTTTTCCGCGAGATGAAGTGCAGCCCGTCTTGATCGCTGGTTCACTTACGGGACCGTTCGTTGATAACATTGACGACGACGTTGAAGTTATCGACTTGAAGTGTCCAAACATTCGACACTCCATCGGACCGCTACGCGATTATATAAAACTGGCGAACCTCGATCTTTTAATTTCTCACTTGAGCCATGCCAATATTGCCGCGCTGTGGGCTATGCGAAAACTTCGCAAACTAAACCAAAAACAAGATTTAGGACTTCCAGAAATCGCCGTTGTGGAACACATGACAATGTCCGCATACCGAGGAAAGAAGTGGCGTGATAAGTTGATCCGTCCACTCGCTCGACGACTCTACAAATCCGCCGACCAAGTCGTCGCCGTTTCAAACGCTGCCGCTCGAGACTTAGAACAACAACTGCGACTACCGCCATCTAGCGTAACAACCATTTACAATCCCGTTGTCAGTCCGCACATTCACAAAAGCCGTCAAGAACCATTGCAACATCCGTTTGTCGAAAATCGTTCAGAGCCATTAATCTTAGCTGCCGGTCGGTTGTCAGAGCAAAAAGACTATCCCACATTGATCCAGGCGTTCGCCCAGGTGCAATCAACGGTGCCATCTCGACTGGCGATTCTCGGTGATGGTGAAGAACGATCCAGTATCGAAACACTTATTGAAAAACTGGGGTTATCGGAGCGGGTTTGTCTCGTCGGGTTTACTGAGAATCCATACCAGTGGATGCAGCGAGCGGACCTCTATGTACTCTCTTCCCGCTGGGAAGCGTTACCAACCGTATTAATAGAAGCCATGGCATGTGGCTGCAATGTTGTATCGACAGATTGTCCAAGTGGTCCGGCAGAAATTCTCGGCGACCAGTTTGCCCATCGCCTTACAGCGTGTGGCGACGCGAGTGCATTGGCAGCGTCCATCAAACAAGCTCTCGATGAGCCGCTCGATGGCGATGCAGTTATAGAGCAAGCTTCACAATTTAATTTTACCACGGCGGCTCGTAGGTATATCGAGCTTTTACCACAATGATCATTCTCACATTCGTCCACTGCAGACGAATTCGCGTTAAATTATGGTTGGATCCCTAGCAATCCAGAAGAACTCAGAAGCTCTCTGGACTTGCCAGACCAACAAACCCGAATCACAATAACAAACTGATAGTTTCGATATTCGATATTCATAAATAGATACAGAAAGACTCGCAAGATGCCCAGTTGCGTATTAGCTTATTCCGGTGGACTAGATACGTCCGTAATTCTTGGTTGGTTACAAGACGAAGGGTACGATGTACATTGCGTCTACGTTGACCTAGGCCAACCGTGCGAAGACCGCGAAGCGATTATGAAAAAAGCGCACGACTGCGGTGCCACCAGTGCGCGAATTGTCGATGTTCAAGAAGAGCTATGCCGTGACTTCGCATTTCCTGTTCTACAATGGCAAGCTAAATACGAAAGCATTTACTTGCTGGGCACATCTATCGCGCGGCCGCTGATTTCCAAAGTCTGCTTACAAGTAGCCCGTGAGGTCGGAGCCAGCGCTTACGCTCACGGAGCTACCGGTAAAGGCAACGACCAATGTCGTTTTCAACTGGCAGCGGAAGCGTTAGATCCAGGTGTGAAAATGATTGCACCCTGGCGAATCCAAAAATTCCGCGACTTGTTTCCAGGACGTACGGAAATGATTGCCTATTGCGAAAATAAAAATATTCCCATCAAGGTTTCCACTTCCAAACCATACAGCTCCGACGAAAACTGTTTGCACATTAGCTACGAAGCAGGAGACCTTGAAGATCTGCAACGCAATGGTGTCGACACCGTTGATTTCGGTATGGGCGTCTCCCCCGAAGAAGCTCCTGATGAACGTGAACAGGTTACCATCAGTTTTGAGCAAGGCGTCCCAGTAACAGTTAATGGCGTTAACCTTGATCCATTAGAACTTGTCCAGAAACTTAACGACATCGGTGGCCGTAATGGTATCGGCAGAATCGATATGGTTGAAAACAGATTCGTGGGGATGAAAAGCCGTGGAGTGTATGAAGCCCCCGGCATGACAATCCTGTATGACGCATTGTTGGTCTTAGAACAATTGACGTTGGACCGTGACCTGACACACCTCCGCGATCGCCTCAAAGCGGATGTAGCTGAAATGGTTTATTACGGACACTGGTATTGTGCCAAAATGGATGCGCTGTTGGCGTTCATTAAAGAGTCGATGCGACACGTATCCGGCGAAGTGCAGCTAAGCTTGTACAAGGGTAACATCATTGTTGACAGTCGTACGAGCGAAAACAGTTTGTATGACGAAGGGATCGCAACGATGGAAGGCGGCGGATCTTATAATCAAGACGATGCGGAGGGCTTCCTGCGAATCATGGGATTACCTTACCGAGTGCAAGGCCGTACAACACCGCGGGAATATTGAGCTAAAAGCCTGCCTGGGATTTGAGACCGTTAATCATCTCGTCGAACTCTCCGGTCGCTTGTTGCCGGACAATAATGTAATCGCCATCGTGGATAGCATAATCATTGATCGGTTCAATCCGGCGAAACTCTGAATTGAATTCGATCTCCAATGGTAGGAACCGCATTGGGTCTTCCGTCGGACGACGTAACTTGATCGTCATGAAATTGAACTGATCCAATACTTTGGATTCACGTAGTGCGTCTTGCAAGAACATGCCGTTACGTAATTCAAACTTAGCCCGTTGCTTGACGCCGTAGGCGTTTTGAATCTCAACGGTATAGTGGCCAAAAGCGGCTTGCGGAGTCTGATAGGTTACCTGCTGCGCGGCTAATTGCATCATTTCAGTTTTTTCACTGAGTAATTCATTGGGAGCACGCATTATTTGTTCATTATTTCCGGTCATCGAGCAGCCACTTAAAATGCCAATGATCGCAATGAAATATAGAAAACGAACGACTTTCAAGCATTTATCTCTCATCTTGTCTTACATTCCATAACAAGTTAATTATCTTTACAGCAACCATCGCAACACTCCAAATAACACAAGAACTGGAGTGTGTGAGCGACGAATCGGTATATAACCAAAAAATCTTTACTCTAATCGTTAAGACCTGCAAAAAATATCAAACAATCTTATCGTGCTTGGCTTTTCTAGCGCTCACAGCTCTACCCAACAGTGCTAAAATCGCTCAAACGCGATAAAACACGCTGAATCGACCCAACAGCTCAAATTTCGTAAATTACCAAGGGAAAATCTTAGTGGGGACGACCGACCCAAATTCGAAATTCACTACAGCTGCGGAATTAGTTCCGCAGTCGTGGAAACACCGTCATTTATTGGGATTAGAGAATCTCACCCACGAAGATATTACTACTCTGTTACAGACGGCGGTTACACTGAAAGCCGCCACTAGCGGTTGTCACAATAAACTCGACATCCTCGAGGATTTGACGATCGCCAACATGTTCTTCGAGAACTCTACACGGACCCGCAACAGTTTCAGCTTAGCGGCTCGTCGACTCGGAGCAGAAACCGTCGAATTCTCAGCGAGCTCAAGTAGTGTGAGTAAAGGTGAAACGCTGATTGATACGGCCAAGACAATTGAAGCGATGAATGTCGACGCGATTGTAATTCGGCACAGCACGCCAGGCAGTCCTCATTTACTTTCAAATAACGTCGACTGCAGCATCCTCAACGCAGGTGATGGCCCGCACGAACATCCCACGCAAGGGATGCTCGACATCATGACCATCTACGAACAACGCGGAACGATCGAAGGCTTGACCGTTGCAATGGTCGGCGACATTACTTACAGCCGTACAGCCCGTTCCAATATCTGGGGACTCAAAAAACTCGGTGCGCACGTTATCGTTTGCGGACCTTCCACTTTAGTTTCCAACGCGTGGGAACAATACGGAGTCGAAGTATCGCATAACCTTGATGACATCATCCCGCGTTGCGATGTATTGAATCTCCTGCGAATTCAATTTGAACGACAATACACGCGACCGTTTCCATCTGTGCGCGAATATGCTTTTCTCTACGGTATGAACAAAGAACGAATGGCGCACGCCAAGGAAGATATTTTGATCTTGGCTCCGGGTCCGATTAATCGTGGAGTCGAAGTCACTCCGGATGTGGCTGATGGCCCGCACTCGGTTATCCTAAATCAAGTCACCAACGGCATCGCAGTTCGCATGGCTGCACTCACGCTAACCACCACAGCAAATCAACGGCAGTCCTCGAAAAGAGGCAACGCATAATGTCTAATTCGTCGCCCAATTCAAACACAGAAAACAGCCTGCTCATTCGCGGCGGTCACGTGATAGACCCAAGCCAAGATTATGATGACATCGCCGACGTACTAGTCCGCGACGGTGTCATCGTTGAAATTGGCGAGAATTTGTCCGACAGTAATAGTGTTATCGATGCCACAGATAAAATCGTTGCTCCGGGACTAGTCGATATTCATGTGCAACTGCGGGAACCAGGTTTTGAAGAAGACGAATGTATTGCGACCGGAACAGCAGCAGCAATCGCTGGAGGTTTTACTTCGATTGCCTGTCTCCCGAACACTTCCCCCGCCATTGATACTCAAGCGCAAATCCAATTCATTCAGCAAAAAGCGATTCAAGCCGACAACTGTAATGTGTTCGTCATTGCCGCTGTCAGCAAAAACCGCCAAGGTGAAGAATTAGCGGAGATGGGAATGCTCGCTGAAACTGGCGCGGTCGGGTTCTCGGACGCTCCTGCACCCCTTGGTAACACCGATCTGTTTCGACGAGCTCTCGAATACAGCAAGATGTTTAATAAACCAATCTTGGACCATCCAGAATTACCGGAATTGTCTCAGTCCGGAATTATGCATGCGGGTGCGACCTCCATGGTGCTAGGACTTTCAGGAATGCATCCCGATTCTGAAGAACTCGCCACCGGACGTGACTTGCGACTCTGTGAAACAACTGGCGGGCGACTGCACTTGATGGATATTTCAACCCACGGTAGCGTCGAATTGATTCGACGCGCCAAAGGCAGGGGAGTCGGCGTTACGGCTGAAGTTTGCATTGCGAATATTTTCCTCACCGATAACCTCTTGCGCAGTTTTGATTCCAATTACAAAGTCAATCCGCCGCTTCGCAGTCAACAACATATCGACGCCTGTATTGCAGGGCTAGTGGATGGGACACTCGATGTCATTACCAGCGGCCATGCACCGCGAGCGATTGAAAAGAAGATGACGGAACTGGACCGCGCACCATTTGGCATGAGCCAAATTGAATTCACGCTGGGACTAGCCATTACACACCTAGTAAAACCTGGGCATCTCGATATCTCTGCCTTGATTGCTAAGTTGTCGACGAACCCTGCAATCGCGTTGGGGCTCAATGACGCCCGCTATCACCAAAAAGGTACACTCGCTATCGGAGCATCAGCAGACATTACCATCATCGACCCTAATGCTGCATGGACCGTACAACCCGAGTCCATGTTGTCCCGTAGTCATAACACTCCCTTGGCCGGCGCCGAGTTAACCGGTCGTGCCGATACCGTAATTGTTGGCGGCTGTATCAAAACCAAGTAGACCGACCCTAAGTTGTTCATTGGATAAACGAAGATGAATCGCTCGAATCCACCAGCCCACAACGTTCCGCTCTTTTTGATCGACGGGTATAACCTCTGGTGGAACACTGGAGAGTTTGGACCGGACAACGACGATGGAACGCTACAGGGGGCACGAGACTCACTAACAAACTGGTTGGTTACGACACTTCCACCGAACCTCCGCGAAAAAACTGTGTTAGTATTCGATGCAAAAAACCCACCACCCAACCGAGGTTTTCTCTTTGATCACAGTGGCCTAACCGTTCATTTTGCTGTCGGCTATCCGGACGCCGACACTTTGATGGAAGAGTATATTCTCGTACACCATGCCCCGCGAAATCTAACGGTGGTTACCAGCGATCATCGAATTCAACGCGCAGCCAAACGCAAACGTGCCACGGCCACCGACGCGGATCAATGGGCACGGCAAATCCAGCATCAATTCCAAGACACCGACGACGAGCAAGGCAACAAAGCCAAACCTAATCCCACGTTATCTGATCACGAAGTAATCGGCTGGATGAAAGGCTTTGGTATCGACTCACAACAAGAAGCATCACAACTAGAACAGGAAATCGAGCAACAGCTTAAATTAGAAGGCCAACAACGCGGCCAGCAAAAAGGAAAACCTCGCCGACCGCAATGAGATCCAAGTTTTAAGGTAATTGACCCTTATTAGCTCGTTAGTTTTCACTTAAACTTTACGGGTAAGTTAGTTAGTGGTTCGATAAATCCACCAAATCAAATATCAAATCGTCAATTCGACGCTAACGTCAATACAATCTTCTCGGACACTACATAGATGACGGCACAATCAACGCTTGATGACATCCGCAAAAAAGTGGAAGACCAACAACGACTCTCACTTGAAGACGGCTTGTTTCTGTATCGCAACGACACGCCTTTGCAGGCGGTGGGTGAATTAGCCAATATTGTCCGCGAACGCATCAGTGGCAACGTTGCCTACTACAATATCAACACACACCTGAACCCCACCAACATCTGCGTTTACCGGTGTAACTTCTGTGCATTTCGAGCAGATTTACGAGAAGACCGTGGCTATGCGATGGGGGACGAAGAAATCTTACAGCGGGGCCAAGAAGCGACTGACAATGGTTGCACCGAAGTCCACATTGTCGGCGGATTACACCACCAAAAAGATTACGAGTGGTATTTAAATATTGTGCGTTTATTAAACGACGCCTACCCACAACTACATCTAAAGGCGTGGACGTCGGTTGAAATAAATTGGTTCGAGTTTTTAACCAAGAAGAACATTCGCCAGATTCTCGAGGACATGGTCGAAGTTGGGCTGGGAAGCATGCCCGGCGGTGGAGCGGAAATTTTCCACCCCGAGATTCGCGATCAGATTTGTGAGCACAAAGCCGATACCGGAAAGTGGTTTGAAACGCACCGCACAGCCCATCAACTCGGAATCAACACTAATGCCACGATGCTCTACGGACATCTTGAAAACGACTTCCACCGCATTGACCATCTAATACGCTTGCGTGAACAACAGGATGAAACAGGTGGTTTTCAAACCTTCATACCCCTCGCGTTCCACCCCGAAAACACTGGGCTATCGCACCTTAAAAAACCGTCTGCCCTCTTAGACTTGAGAACGATCGCCATTTCGCGATTGATGCTCGATAACTTCCCTCATATCAAAGCGTATTGGATTATGCTCGGCATCGGAACTGCACAAACAGCGTTGTCCTATGGTGCCGACGACCTCGATGGTACGGTTCGTCACGAACTCATCTATCATGACGCTGGAGCCACAACGCCTGAAGAAGTATCCGTTGCCAAGTTGGAAGAATTAATCCGTGAAGCCGGTCGCGAACCCATTGAACGCGATACCCTTTACAACCAAATCATCCGCGACCCAAACGACCCATCGAAATGGGAAGCCGGCGAGAAACTAGTCAGCGCACCGTAAAAGCCCAAAACGATTACCCTTTTGTTACTGTTGCAAAATGCGGCTCAAGGATTCTCGAGCGATTGCGCTAGTGTCCTCGTCATCGGTGCTAATCATGGATGAAATTTTTTTTACATGCGCTCGCGACGATGGACCTATGACGCCAAGGGTGTAGATTGCGATTTGTCGAGTCGCCAAGTTTTCACTACCTAACGCCGCACCGAGCACATCAACCGCCGGGCGTCCAATCCGCGCTAGAGCCTGAGCTGCAGCGTCACGCAAATCATCATGTGAAGTTTCTATATGTACAGCTAAGATCGCAACCGCCGCTTCACTCTTGCTACCATATTTGCCCACCAGTACTGCCGCCGTACGACAGACGTCGTCATTCTTTGACGTTTTCAGTACTTTAAGCAACAACGCGATGGCGGGCTCATGCGGAGCCAGACGAGCATAAGTTTGCAAGGCTGATCGCTGCACTTCACTTACTTGATTATTGTCCGCCGCTAGCTGCCCGACTTGCGATTCAATTGTCGGTCGATCACCTGGTAATACTGATAACAATCGAACTATGCTCACTCGGTTAGTAGTGGTCTCCGCCGTATCGGCCATTGTCTCTAACAACACAGCTTGTTGCATTGCAGCTTGTTCTGGCAACAATTGTCGGATCAACTGAATCGCAATTGACCGAACTTTACTATCCTCGTCCTGTAAACCTAAACCAACCGCGATCGATACTTCCTCAGGAAATCGCTGTGCCTGCCCGGTAAAAAACAGCATCAAGCCTTGCCGTTGATTAAGCGTGCCAGCTTTCAACCAATCCGAGACACTCGCCAGAACTGTCTCCCTCCGCTCGCGTAACGCATCACTAGCCGCCACGCGCTCGTCATTACTACCGCTGCCAAGATTGCTTAGTAGTTCGCCAATCTCGGGGTCCAGCGAAATAGATGTTTCCTCATTGGAATCGCCCGTCGCCGTTGTGGTGGCATTCCCCTGATCGGACAAACCATCGTTGCCATTTTTCTGCTCGTTTGCTGATGCATAATTTTCGGCATCAACCGGCACACCTGGATCACTATCATCCGTTGCATCACTGCCAACGCAGCCGATTATCAACAGTATGGCCGTGATCGATCCAATGCTCGCTATGGTGTTCAAAATTCTAGGCACGAATAACACCTCCATGTGTAATAGCCAAATCTGTTTACCGATCAATTTCCCAGTGACTCGATTTACCGAGCGCTGTTCTCAGGGGTATTGTAACAGCAAGTCTAGCGATACAATCAAGAACAACCCGATACTAATTATTGCGTTTACCTGAAAAAATGCGATATTAACTCGCCCTAAGTCATCTGGTTTCACCAAACAGTGCTCGACCGTCAATAAAACCGCTACGGCAGCAGTTATATAATAAATCATACCTAGACCATCCAACTGGCTAACAAACGCCAATCCCACCATCGCCACAATCATCAGCAAGTGGGAAACCGCGGCAATTCTCAAAGCACCGCGTACACCAAACCGCGCAGGGATACTCTTTAGCTTCGCTTGCTTGTCAAACTCTATATCCTGACAAGCATAAATTATGTCGAACCCACCGACCCAAAACATCACTATCAATCCCAACACAACCGCCGGAACGATATCCAGCATATCATCTGACAGCAAGTCCCCTCGTAGTGCAATCCATGTACAGACCGGCGCCAAAAACAAACTTGCACCTAAATAGAAATGAGCGAGTGACGTAAATCGCTTGGTGTAACTGTATAGCCCCAACAATCCCAAGACTGGCAGTGACAAAATTAATGGTAGTTGATTCGGCCAAAACAACAGTGTCGCGGCCACGAACATTGCACAGTTCAACACAGTGAACCACACCGCACTCGACAGCGACAACTCCCCAGCGGGGATATGACGAGCAGCCGTTCTTGGATTCTCTGCATCCATCCGTCTGTCGGCAATTCGATTAAAAGCCATCGCGGCGCTCCGCGCAAAAACCATACACAATACAATTCCCAATAAATGGACTTCGGAAAAGGGTGGCACAACCCCCTGAAAATCTGGGACAGTCCAGCACATGACGGCTGACAACAGCGCAAAGGGCAGGGCAAACACTGTATGGCTAAAGCGAATCATCTCTAATAATGTTTTTAGACGCGACCACATCAGATATTCAACTCCCGTCACCATCGACTGTTTGATCACCCCAACGCCCCATCAGATCATTATCACAGCCAAGCTGATCTAAGATTCGCGCGACCATAAAATCAACCAAGTCACTTAACTCGGTAACACCTTGATACCAACCAGGACTGGCAGGTATTACAATCGCTCCCGCTTGGGTGACGCGACGCATGTTTTCAATGTGGACCAAAGACAAAGGAGTTTCCCGCGTGATTAACAATAACCGCCGACGTTCCTTAAGATGAACGTCCGCTGCACGTTGAATCAGATTGCTACTAGTGCCGTTGGCGATGTTTCCCAACGTCGCACCACTACACGGACAAATAACCATCGCCTTAGTACGATGAGATCCACTCGCCATCGGACTCATCAGATCGCGATAGTGGTAATAACTTATGCTCTCCAACGAAGGCAATTCAATGGGGGTAAGCGCCGAACACTTGACCTGCAGCAATGCTGACAGATTCAAATCCTCCAAATCAATATCTATCTCCAATTCCTGCTTAATGACTTGCCGGCCCGCATCACTGATCGTCAATTCGACGTCGATGCCCGCGAGCGCCAACTGTTGCAACAACCGCACTGAATACACAGCACCACTTGCACCGGAAATCGCGACAACAACGGGATGAGATAGTGATGACATACGGATCGCACATCCTTATTCATTTAAGGGAGAGGACAATTCAGCTTTAGGTTTACTTGCAACATAGAGCGTAGCAATTCCACCGCTCAATGAATAGTAACATGCGTCGGTGAGGCCATTGGCTTCCATGCGATCGGCAAGTTCTTGGCCAAAGGGAAATTTACTGACACTGTCCGGCAGATAATTGTAGGCCTGCTCATCGTTTCCAGCCAATACTTGCCCAATACGGGGCAAAATGTATTTCATATAAAACCCATAAAAGCCCTTAAACGGTTGCCACGTGGGTTGGGAAAACTCTAGTACCGCAACTCGTCCTCCCGGTTGACAGACTCGCATCATTTCTTGCAACCCGCGATCTGTATCTGCGATATTGCGCAGTCCAAATGCAACCGACACAATTTGAAAAATGTCATCCGCAAACGGCAAATGCTGGGCATCCGCTTCAATAAACCTAATTCGATCGTAAGATTGACGTCGACTCTTCTTTTGTTCGCCAATCTCCAGCATTTCTCGAGTGAAATCCGCTGCTATAATTTCTGTAGCCGGATCCGATTTGCGGCTATAGGCGAATGCTAGATCTCCGGTACCCGAGCAGATGTCGAGAATGGGAGCGGTGCCTTGAGGTGCAACTTTGCGTACCGTGCGCCACCGCCAATAATGGTCAACGTTCATCGACAGCAAGTGATTCATGCGGTCATATCGCGCAGCAATCTGTCCAAACATTCGCTGAACGCGTTGATTGGATTTGTCAAGTTCGACTTGCTCAGTTTCGTCTCGTTCAGTCATAAACTAATTGCTGTAAACGGTGTTAATGCGAGGTACGTTTTTGTACCCGTGAACGTGGTATTCATCGTAACCCTTTAATGGATAATTGGGTATGATGTTCAACATCTTAGAATTCCAATCACTAAAATAGCCCAGTACTAAATTCCACTATAAAATAGCTTCTATGCACACGAATGTATTCTTACTACCCGAGTTGATCGACTCGGATACCATCGACGAATCCTGTTGCGTCATTATTGACGTTTTGCGAGCAACCACAACTATCGTCACTGCGTTTGCCAATGGTGCACGATCGATCATTCCATGCCACAGCATCGAGCAAGCTACCGAAATAGCCAAGCAACAACAGGTTCTTCGCGGGGGTGAACGTAATTGTGTCAAGCCGGAGACGTTTGACTTGGGCAACTCACCTGCAGAGTATTCAAGCGATGTTGTCCGAGGCATGGATATTGCGTTCACGACCACCAATGGTACGAAAGCGATGCTCGCCTGTGCCAGAGCCGACAAGCTTTTGCTGGCCGCGTTTTCCAACCTGTCGGCCATCACATCCCGCACTGCACAAGACTCCACTCTCAATATCATCTGCGCCGGTACCGACGGTGAAATCACTCTCGAAGACGTTCTACTGGCCGGTGCGATTGTACATGCTCGCACAGAACAACCACTGGCGGGAGTTAACGACCAAGCAACTCTGGCGCTCAACACTTGGGAAGAAATTATCGCTAGTGATGTACCAGCGACGGCTTTATTCGATAAGATGAAAGAGAGTCGAGGTGGACGTAATTTATTGCAAGTCGACAAGGTCGCCGACATTCAATTCGCGGCCAACATCGACACGACATCCATGATTCCTACACGACACCCATCATCGCTTGTCATCACTGCCTCAAACTAGACTTTACACCACGATAAAAACCACAGCCTACACACCGGAAAACACTTATGGTTGCCCTCGACTATATTGTCATCACTGTTTATTTTATCATCCTCGTTATCATTGGTCTGTTTTGCGCTCGTAAAAACAAGAAGCAGGAAGATTACTTTCTGGGCGGTCGCGGGTTTGGCAAACTAATGCAAACATTTGCTGCCTTCGGAGCGGGCACTGGTCCGCAAGACCCAATCAACTCGGGTAAAGCGACGTACACCAGCGGCATGAATGGCATGTGGGTTTCGATGTACTGGCTATTCGTGACCCCGTTCTATTGGATCACCGCGGTTTGGTATCGCCGCATGCGACATATCACGCTCGGTGATTGGTTTGTTGAACGTTACGAATCCAAACCACTTGGTGGCGCCTACGCCATTTTCGGCATCACGTTTTTTATGATCTACGGATCGATGTTCTTTTCTGCGATTGCCAAAACAGCTGCGCCCATGATCGGCGCTGACGTTATGCTCTTCGGCACACCCGTAGATCTACAATATATACTTATTCCCGCAATCGGGATTATCGTACTAGTTTACGGCGTCATCGGAGGTCTAACAGCAGCTTATTTCACAGACCTCATCCAAGGAATCTGCATCATTGCATTGAGCTGTATGTTGATACCTTTGGGCCTCAATGCTCTTACAAACGACGCAACACTCAATCCAACAGGTACACAATCTGGTTTTGAAATCATGGCTGACCAACTACCGGATTCCTTTTTTGAAATTATAGGTGACAGCACCTCCGAATTTTCGCTCTTTTTCTTAGCCGCCATTGTGATGTCCAACTTAGTCGGAATTGTGGTTCAACCTCATTTTATTGCGACCGGTGGTGGTTCAGCTAAAACCGAGAATGACGCCCGCATCGGACTCGTCGTCGGTAACTTTCTCAAACGATTCTGTACACTTGGCTGGGTACTCACAGGTCTAATTGCAGCCACGCTGTACGCTGATGTCGGCCAATTGATCGAAAATCCCGACCAGACTTGGGGCTACGCCTCGATGCACTTACTCGGACCCGGTTTCCGAGGATTGATGCTCGCCTGCCTGCTTGCCGCATTGATGAGCAGTGTCGACGCTTACATGATTGTCGGCGCCGGACTAATCGTCCGCAACCTATATGTTCCATTTGTCAAACCCTCCGCCACCGATAAAGAATGTCTCTGGATTGGACGCGTTACCGGAATCATCGTTGTCGCCGGGTCGATCATTTTTTCACTTGCAATTTATGACATGATTGCCCAACTCACGATCACTTTTTGGTTTCCGCTCGTCTTCGCCGCTCCGTTTTGGATTGGTATGTATTGGCGCCGCGCCTCAACGCGAGCTGCTTGGATCACCGTGGCTTATTGCATCCTAGTGTTCGGCATGATTCCCTATCTCGGGCCAATCATCGCGCCGGGCCTAAAAACCAACGAAACACTACTGGTCCGTACTGAAATAACACGTACTGTTTCGCAAGATATTGTTTCTAAATCCATGCTGCGCAGGGAATACACCAAAGCCATCACGACTTGGACAGCACAATACGACCAGGCGAACAATATTAAAAAAGCCGAACTTGAAATGCTCAAGCCTCAACGAATCAATAGTACTAAAATCGTAGTTCCCAACAATTCCGGCAAAGAACTCGTCGAGTTGGAAGTTGGCGTGTCGCGTATCGAATCCTCAGCGGAAACTGGGGGAGATGCAATATTCTTTAAATCAGTCGAGCCTGTCGACAGTTCCATTGCTCCAGAAGTTGTCAGCGTAACGAAAATCGATGATTTCACCACTCGCTATAAACTTGCCTATCCGCAAGACACTAAATTCGCAGGTTCTGGCAACTTAAAGCTAAATCTCGTCTTCTTCCTGCCACTGGGAATCGACCTCGAGGCGCAAACAAATTCCACTCGCAACGCGCTCGAACTCGTGTCAAAAATAATCCTGCCAATTTTAGTGATGATCATAGCGAGCTGGATTACTAGCATTACTGGCAAATCCAATTCAATTGAAGCTCTTGACCGTTTTTATGCAAAGATGAAAACACCAGTCGATCCGGATCCCGAGGCCGACCTCGCCAAGCTCGCAGCAGTCTATGCCCAACCGAGCAACACGGAACGTGTCAAGCTGTTCCCCAACTCGCAACTGGAAATTCAAAAACCGACTACTGCGGATATTGTTGGTTTTACAATTTCCGTGCTCGTTTGCTTTGCGATCGTTGGCTTAGCCTTTGTTATGGCTGGAATAGCATAGTCTCAAGGGAAGTAAAAAATAGCGACAATTGAGGGATTCATCACCTCTACAAACCGGCTTCTCTACAATATGATATGACTGACAAATCACATTGCAATAAATGATTGCCGCGTGTTGTTTTCCTTCCTTTAAGTTCCTTAGGGAAGCACCTCCTACAAATAAAGTCCTCCACGGCAATAGAATATTCCTGCAACAAAACATGATACGCACTTTTTTAAAAAGCAAAATTCACCGAGCCACTGTCACGCAAGCCAGGCTTGATTATGACGGCTCTGTTTCGATCGATACGTCACTAATGAAGCTGGCTGATATTCAACCCTATGAACAGGTAGATATCTACAACATTAGTCGTGGAACGCGTTTAACAACGTATGCCATAGAAGCCCCCGCGGATTCAGGGGAGATTTGCATCAATGGAGCAGCTGCTCATCTGATGCAACCAACGGATCTGGTGATCATCTGTAGTTATGCTCAGTTCAATGAATCTGAAGCAACGCCTGATCCTATTGTGATTAAAGTTGATGAGCACAACGCAAAACGAGATTGAGATTGGTTATTTTCCCAAAAAGGCACCCTAAATGAGTCAAGCTGCACAACGACGCAATAAACTACGGTCTCAGCTGAAAGAGAAGGACCTCGATTCCATTTTGGTAACCGACGTGCGTAACGTGAGCTACCTAACCGGATTTTCGGGTGACTCGAGCTACTTGTTCGTCACCGCTAAAAACGCTGTCATAATTTCTGATTTTCGCTACTTGCAAGAAATCGCGGACGAATGCAGTGACATCGATTCGGTGATCCGCAAATCAACTGAATCGATGATCAAGTCCAGTGCCAAGCAGATTCACAAATCCAAGGTGAGCAATGTTGCCCTCGAGGGCGATTCACTACCGCTAGCAATAGCAGAAGCGATCGACACGGAGATGCCTAAAGTCGATTTCGTCACGACCTCGAGCATTGTCGAAAAACTTCGTGAGATCAAGAGCCGCAGTGAAGTTGCCTTGATTCGCAAAGCGGTATATGCCGCACAAAAAGCTTTTGGGGTCATCACCAGCTCGCTCACTAAAGACCAGACCGAAAAAGAAATTGCTTTCAATCTCGAACATCAAATTCGCCAATTCGGCGGTCGCGGTACGAGCTTCGATCCAATCGTTGCTGTTGGCAGCCAAGCGGCACTACCGCATGCGACTCCTGGTAACCAAACTATCGCAGATGCTGATTTTGTGTTGTGCGACTGGGGTGCCGACTATGATTGTTACCTCAGCGATATCACGCGTACTATGGTCACTGGCAAAGTGACTGCAAAATACCGTAAAGTGTATAATACGGTGTTGCAAGCACAGCAGCGAGCCATCAAACGAATTAAACCTGGAGCGATCATGAGTAAAATCGATGCCGCTGCTCGTGGGCATATCGCCAATGCGGGGTACGGGAAATATTTTGGACACAGTCTTGGTCACGGTATTGGAACGTATATTCATGAATCGCCACGACTGGCAGAAAATCACCACGATCCACTACAACAAGGAATGGTCGTCACGGTTGAACCGGGGATTTATTTACCAGGTTGGGGCGGTGTTCGAATCGAAGATGATGTCCTTGTTACCCGTAATGGACACGAAGTTTTGACGACTTTACCTAAGAAACTAGAAGAATGTATTCTAGAACTCTAAGCTAGTTTTTTGGCACGATTGGAAATATGATCTTGTCAAACCGTCAAAAAAACCGATAAACAAGGGAACCAAACAACTTTATTAGTCAATTCTTTTACATCAGCACCGATTTTCATGTTTTTCGCCCGTCGTTAGGGCTTAAAATGCAAGATTACCAGCATCCGTATCAGAAACATTAAATAAGAAAGAAAGCGTAGCATGGCGAAATCCGGCAATGTTTTCGATATCGATCGTCTCCATCAGTACGTAGAGTTCATGAAGGAGAACGACATAACCGAGATCGATTTAGAACAAAACGGCGAAAAAATTCGTTTGTCCAGGTCTGGCGGAGTCATGCCTGTGGCTGCCTCGGCACCAAGCCCCGTAGCCGCACCGACGGCTGCAGCGGACGAAGACGAAGCGGAACCAGACCATATTGTGACAATTAATAGTCCCATGGTTGGCACCTTTTACTGTCGTCCCGATCCGGAATCGGAATCGTATGTCCAAGTTGGCGATATGGTTACGGCGGAATCGACGGTCTGCATTATCGAGGCAATGAAAGTTTTCAACGAGTTGCCTGCAGAAATTCGCGGAAAGATCGTGGCTGTACTCGTTGATGACCAAACTCCTGTCGACGTTGGCAAGCCGTTATTCAAAGTTGACACCAGTGCTTAATTTTTGTCGCCGGACATAAATCAAATCCCCAGTTCGCACCTACGCGGGTAGGTGAGCTCAATAAATCTATCTCTTATTTTTCGATCTCCATTTATATGTACAAACGCATCTTAATAGCGAACCGAGGCGAAATTGCATTACGAATAATACGTGCTTGCAAGGAAATGGGAATCGAAACCATCGCCATTTTCAGCGAGGGTGACCGAGGGGCTGCGTACTTAGACCTCGCCGATGAAGCCTATTGTGTTGGCCCCGCTCGCTCTAACGAAAGTTATCTCAAAATTGATCGCGTTATCAGCGCAGCCGAAGTTGGTAACGCTGACGCTATTCACCCCGGCTATGGTTTTTTAGCTGAGAATTCTCACTTCAATGACGTCTGTAGAAACTGCGAAATTGATTTCATCGGTCCTTTACCAGCCTCGATGGACCAACTCGGCGACAAAAACACCGCTCGACGCATGGCGCGCGAAGCAAACGTTCCTGTTGTCCCAGGCAGTGCCGGATTGATAACCGACAACGCCGAAGCGGCAAAGGTCGCCAACGAGATTGGCTACCCGGTGCTCATCAAAGCAACAGCCGGCGGTGGTGGAAAAGGGATGCGGGTAGCAAAGAATGCCGACGACCTCGAAACCGCACTGCAACAAGCAGCTCAAGAAGCTGAGGCTGCCTTTGGTAATGCCGCTGTCTATCTCGAAAAATATGTTGAACAGCCACGACACGTCGAAGTGCAAGTCATCGCCGATCAACATGGCAACGTCGTACACTTGTGGGAGCGAGATTGCAGCACCCAACGCAGGCATCAAAAATTGATCGAAGAATCACCGGCGACAAATTTGCCGGAGGCCATCCGTACGGCAATTTGCGAAGCGGCAGTACGTATGATCTCCAACGCAAATTACTCCAATGCTGGTACCGTCGAGTTTATTGTCGACAAGAACCATGATTTTTACTTTATCGAAGTCAACGCTCGTATCCAAGTTGAACATCCGGTCTCAGAATTAGTGACGGGCGTGGATTTAATCAAAGAACAAATCCGAATCGCTGCCGGTGAACCACTCGCCTTTACGCAAGAAGATATCGGGCCCTGTCAGGGGCATGCGATTGAGTGTCGTATCAATGCCGAAAACCCGGATCGTAACTTCCAACCATGCCCTGGCACAATCGATCACCTCATTATCCCTGGCGGAAAAGGTGTCCGCTGGGATTCGCATGTGCATGCTGGATACACTGTGCCACCCCATTATGATTCCATGATCGGCAAACTCTTAGTGCACCAACCAACCCGCAAAGAAGCCATTGCTACCATGCTCCGTTGTTTGGATGAATTACAAGTCGGCGGTATTGCCACAACGGCTTCCTTCCATAAGAAAGTGTTGACGCACCCCGAATTTATTGCTGGTAATATCGATACCACCTTCGTCGAACGAACGCTGCTAGACTAAACGTTTCCAACCGCACTTGTGGTTTACGACAAAAAACAGCGTGAGTCAAATACAGACGCGATCTGCCGCTCTCGCTTACTTTTTTTATTAGAGTATTCTCCATGACTACTGATACTTTGTCCCGCCCCGAAAAAACAGACAATCCCATAAAACGAGTTGCCATCCTATTCGCGGGCGGGCCAGCACCGGCGGCCAACGCCGTTATTTCATCCGCTGCCATTTCATTCATTCGCAATGGCGCGGAAGTCATTGGTATCAAACACGGATACTCCGCTTTGATGGAATATGACGGTGAAACGCCCTTGGTCGAAGGTCAAGATTACATTCTGCTTACTGAAGCGTCGCTCGACCAAACTCGCACCACACCGGGGATCATGATTGGCACCGCACGTGCGAATCCTGGCAAATCCGTACAACAACCATCTGATTTCCAAGATGCTGAAAAGACCGCCGCACTACAACGCACCTACGATGCCATGCGTAGCCTCGGCGTCGATGCGTTCATTTCCATTGGCGGCGACGATACACTTAAGACCGCTAACAAATTTCAACTTTTCCAAAAAACCCTTGGCGAGGACCAGATTACCATCCCTGTAGTCCACCTGCCGAAAACTATCGACAATGACTACATGGGTATCGACTTTACCTTTGGCTTTTTCACTGCCGTTGATTTCTTGGCAACGGAAATACGCAACTTGAATTGCGACGCTTCGGCTGGTCGAGCCTATTTTCTCTGTGAAGCAATGGGCCGCAGTGCAGGGTGGCTCGCTTATGGAGCGGCGATGGCAGGCGAAGCAAGCTTGGTCATCAGTGTAGAAGATATTGTCGGCGTCTATGCCACCGAAGAAACAATCACGAACGAGGTCACTGGCGAATCCGAAACTCGCAAGATCATGGATATGCCAGCACTTGTCGGACGCATGGTACGGACGATGGTTGCCCGAGAAGAGCAGGGGAAGCAGTTTGGCGTAATCGTTGTTGCCGAAGGATTAGCTGAGTTCTTGCCGTACAGTTACCTTGCAGGAATACCGCGAGATGACCATGGCCACATTGCCATTTCGGAAATCAGTTTGGGGAAAATTCTAACCGAACACCTCAGTACTGCTTACACCGAAGCGACTGGCAAGCACCGCAAAATCAATGGCTTACAAATTGGCTATGAATCACGCTGCTCTCAACCCGTAGCGTTTGACATTATGCTCGGTAGCCAATTAGGTGTGGGTGCATACCGAGCACTCGCCGAACAACAACTCAACGGTGTTATGGTCAGCATCAGCGGCCAACTCGATTTAGAATACGTGCCATTTGAGCAACTCGTTGACCCGCAAACGCTCGTCACCGTCGTTCGCTACATCGAAACAACCAGTGATTTCCACAAACTCGCGAGATTCCTCGAACCTTATATCGATTGATATCGCAGTCTAAAGTACACGTACGTTACAACGTACCTTTGGTGGAGGGAACAACCCCATGCATCCGTGGGTCGGCTTCGATAGCCGCTCGAAACGCTCGAGCCGTGCATTTAAAGATGCCTTCACTGATATGATGGCTATTGCGACCATAATGTAAGTTGACGTGAAAGTTGCAAAGGGCATTCGCAGCAAAGGCTTGCCAGAAATCCTCGACCAACTCGCTGTCAAATTCGCCGATACGGCTCGTTGGAAATTCAGCGTTGAATACCATGGCATACCGACCGCTGAGGTCGATAGCGATTGACACAAGTGTTTCTTCCATCGGTAACGTATAGTGCCCGTAGCGACGAATCCCAGCTTTGTCACCGAGAGCTTCTTTTACCGCTTGGCCTAAACAAATACCAATGTCTTCCACCGTGTGGTGTTGATCTACATGTAAGTCCCCGTTGGCGCGAACCGTTAAGTCCACTACGGCGTGGCGGGCGAACAAGTCAAGCATGTGATCTAGAAAGCCTACGCCGGATTTGATATCCGAAGTGCCGGTGCCATCAAGATTAATTGACAATTGAATGTCTGTTTCTGCTGTTTTACGGTCGATCTCAGCTGTACGCGTCATCGTATTACCCTATCGTTTCTCTAAAAGACTGAGGCAGGCATCCATTTGCTCATCCGAGCCAACGCTGATTCTTAACCCATCCTGCCATTTGGGATACTTCATATATCGGACTAAAATGCCGTTCTCTTTGAGATACTCGTAAATCTGTTCTGCGGGTTGTTCCGAATGGGTACACCAGACAAAATTTGCGTGCGAGGGTATTACGTCATATCCCAATTGTGCCAATTGTGCCTGCAAACGGCTTCGAGTCACTCGAATCTTGGCGACATTCCCGGCTAGCCAATTCGTATCACTTATCGCCGCAGTTGCCGCAGCTAATGACAACGAATCACAATTATAGGAATCCTTCACCTTAAGCATCTGGGTAATTACTTGAGGCTGGGCGACGGCAAAGCCAAAACGTAAGCCAGCTAGACCGTAAGACTTGCTGAGAGTACGAGTCACAATGATCTTTTCATTTTCTTGTACTAAATCAATGCAATTGAAGTCCGCAAAATCCGCGTAAGCTTCGTCGACGACTAACGGGCAGGGTAAAGCGTCTGCTATTTCCAGAATTTCTTCGCGACTAACCACTGTTCCCGTGGGACTATTTGGATTGGGTAACATCACCAATCGTAATTGTCCATCGCCAGTCCGAAATGCCGTCGGTAATGTCCAATCGTCATTAAAAGCAACCTCCTCCGCCGTAGCCCCTTGAATGGCCGCCAATGTGCGATACAGAGTATAGCTAGGGTAGGGAAGCCGAATGGTATTGCCCGCATCCACAAACGTACGCGTTAAAATTGTAAGGATATCATCGCTGCCATTACCGCACAGAATCCAATCCGGATCAACGCCCAGAATTGGCCCAGCGGTCAGACGAAATCCAGTAGCGATAGGATCAGGATAACGAACGAGGTTCCTCGCAGCCGTTTCGATAGCCGCCGCGACTGCCTCAGAAGCCGGGTATGGATTCTCATTCGTGTTGAGTTTGATCAACTTGCCTTGCTGCGGTTGTTCACCTGGAACATAACCCGCAAGATCTTGAATTGTTTTTCTTACATTTGACATAGATACACCGCTACTCAGACTCAACTCGGATTTCGACGCTGCGGCGATGTGCAGTTAAACCTTCTTTGTTCGCCATGGTCGCCACATCACCAGCCACTGCCTGCATCGCCGACTGGCTAAATTCAATCACGCTGCTGCTTCGCAAAAAGTCATTTGAACACAGCCCCGACGACCAACGTGCGGTACCGGACGTCGGTAAAGTATGCGAGGGACCCGCGACATAGTCACCCAATGCAACCGGAGTGTAATTTCCCAAAAATGTCGCTCCGGCGGTTGTCAATTGTGATTGCAAATCATGCGGTTCTGCTATCGCGATGTGCAAATGTTCCGGCGCCAATTGGTTCGTGATCTCAACTGCTTCAGCGGCATTCCGTACTAGAATCAAAGCGCCGAATTCTTCGAGGCTCTGACGCGTAACATCATGACGCTCAAGTGCTGCAACTTGCGTCTCAAGTTGTTCATGAGTTTCAGTCAATATGCTTTCTTCCCACGTCACAAGGATACTAGCGCCGGGAGCGTGTTCCGCTTGAGCCAATAAATCGGCAGCCGCAAAATCAGGCCGTGTGGTCGCATCGGCGATGACGACAACTTCGCTAGGTCCAGCGATCGAGTCAATTGCCACTGTGCCGTAAACCAGTTGCTTTGCCAACGCCACAAACATACTGCCTGGACCCACAATAATATCAACAGCAGGTACGTTTTCGAGTCCGTAGGCCAGCGCCGCGACTGCTTGCGCGCCGCCCATGCGATAAACTTCTGTAATACCAATTTCGTGGCAGGTTGCTAACAAGTCTGGATTATTGGAGCCAAATTTTGTGGGCGGGGCCACCACAGCCAGTTGTTGCACTCCGGCCGCTTGGGCAGGCACTGCCGTCATGAGTACAGTTGAAGGATAAGCCGCCGCTCCACCAGGCACACACAGTCCGGCCCGCTGCAGAGGTGTATACCGCTGACTAAGTGATACTCCGTCGGTAGTGGGTAGTGTTACATCCGAGTGTAAAATCGCTTGCTGAAATTCCAATATGTTGTCCCGAATTCTGCCAATGGTCGCCAAGAATTCCGGATCAGCAGTGGCGTGAGCGGAGTGCAATTCATCTGCACTAACTCGCAACGATTGGGCATCAAGTTCAACGTTGTCCAAGGACTTTGTGTATTTCAAGACAGCTGACAATCCGTCATTGCGAACATCGGCACAAATGCGCTGTACAACTTGCTTCGCTGTGAGCGGCTCTCCAAACACATCAATCGTCCGCTGACGCCCAGCTGCGCTTACGATATCTCCGCTGGGGCTGAGCTTATCACGCAGAGCCGCCACAACAGACGTAATGCTGTCTTGCCGAGTATCAAAACGTTGAATATTGAGGGGATTTGTCATGGTTTACACGATCAATAGTGGTTAAGAACAGGCGTGTTCTAGTCCTTATATTGTGAACGAGAGGTTGATTTTTGGTAACCCCTTGAATTTGCTCACTTTCTCCGTTCGTATCCCGCTCTTTTTGCCCCAATGATATTCCCACCACCGCATCGGGACTTCATAATAGAAATAGATTCGGCGATTGAATCTCGCTCAGAATTCCCTGACCACGTGACCTATCCATTCCCAAAATATTATCCCACCTGCTATGACCACTCCAATTGATTTACGCAGCGACACCGTTACTAAACCGTCACAGCAAATGCGCGAAGCGATGGCTCAAGCGGATGTCGACGATGATGTCATCGATATCGACCCGACAGTGGCTCGCTTGCAAAACAAAATCGCCGAACTTACCGGAAAAGAAGCCGCTCTATTTGTACCCTCTGGAACGATGAGCAATCAAATCGGACTGCGTATTCATTGCCGATCCGGCGACGAGTTTATTTGTGAATCACAATGTCACATCTACAGTTACGAGCAAGGAGCCTATGCCTCGCTAAGTGGTCTCGCCGTACAATTATTACCTGGTAACGACGGTGTTCTCGACCCCGCACAGTTCATAGGCACAATTAAGTCTGATAACGAACATTTCTGTCGTACCAAACTCGTCTGTCTAGAAAACACACACAATCGAGGTGGCGGCCGTATTTTACCTTATGACGGAGTAGCTGAGATTTGCAAATGGGCCCACGACAACGGCCTAGCGACACACCTCGACGGAGCTCGCCTCTTTAATGCCGTAGCCGCTTCGGGAATACCTGCTGCACAGTGGGCACAACATTTTGACACCGTATCCATTTGCTTCAGCAAAGGCTTAGGCGCACCGGTCGGTTCCGCTCTCTGTGGCACGACAGAAATGATTGCCTTTGCTCGCCGCCACCGTAAAATGCTTGGTGGTGGTATGCGACAAGCTGGGATCATCGCTGCGGGTGCTCTATTTGCCCTCGAGCACAATCTCGAACAACTACACATTGACAACCAAAACGCTCAACAACTAGCACAAACTATCCGTGACACCGAAGGACTACAGCTTGCCGGAGATCGGGCCGATACCAATATTGTTATGTTTGATGTTTCGTCTCGCGTCGGCTCGCCGTCGGCACTCGTGGCGGAACTCGAATCACAAAACGTACGATGTCTCGCGCTCGGGCCAACTCGGGTACGTATGGTCACACACCTTGACGTTTCAAATACACAAATAAACCAAGCCTGCGAGATATTGAACCAGATCGTCACCAATGCATTGACGAACGACCGTAAATTGACTGGCTCCGGCGCTCAATATTAGAATCTAGAAATCACTATGACCACACTCAACGAATTCTGGAAACTGCTCGAAGAAAGCGAACTGGTGCCGAGCGAGCAACTCACTGAATTACAAGACAAATATCAAGCAGAAGAGTCAGCAGAGAACGATGCGGATTCCCTTTCCAAGTGGTTGATCAGCCAACAGGCGCTTACGGTCTACCAAGCCCGCATCCTATTGAAGGGTCGCAAAGGGCCGTTTCAATTCGGCCACTATCAGGTCCAAGACCGAATATCAGAAGGGCCGCTCAAAGGTTGGTTCCAAGCTCGTCACCAAAGTACGGATCATCCAGTTATTCTTCATTTTT
>Ga0302132_10000235_pt1 | contig 30341 bp, 24 predicted proteins | sample CB9_321_MG_FD_203113 | JGI IMG/M metagenome (GOLD analysis project Ga0302132, IMG submission 203113) | Marine microbial communities from Western Arctic Ocean, Canada - CB9_32.1 | ecosystem: Environmental > Aquatic > Marine > Oceanic | place: Canada: Western Arctic Ocean | collected 2017-09-19
ATGAAAAATGTGCCCGATTGCATCCAATACTATATTCATAATCACGAGTGGCATGGTGTAGCTTGCATCATAGAGCGCTGAAGTATCAGTTGAAATTGTTAGATATATCATAAAAAATAAAACGTCTGATAAAAAATAATGACTGATAAAAATGATGAGTGTAGAGCAGGGGCTTCCAAGGTAGTAATTCCCAATCAAACTAAATATAAGGTCAATACTAACAAGCGGTAACAGAATTGTTAGTGCTTTAGTCCGGAACCTCATTTTTCTCCTGAATAACCTTTTCAAATCAGCAAAGTGCAAGATATGGCTGATTTTTGTCCAAACCCATGTGTGAGCATTATACATGAGTGTGTTACTAAGCATATAAAAAGTTACCTACCTATGCACCTTAGTGGAGTCAAGTGCATAGGCAGGAAAATTTAATTATGACTGTTAGTGAGTATTTACAAGCCACTTTTCAAGCTTGCCACCATAAAACGATCTAAATCGCCATCTAATACCGCTTGTGTGTTGGTGTTTTCAATATTAGTTCTAAGGTCTTTAATGCGAGATTGATCTAAAACATAGGAACGAATTTGACTCCCCCAACCAATATCGCTTTTAGAATCTTCGAGAACTTGTTGTGCTTCAGTGCGCTTCAACATTTCGAGTTCATAAAGCTTAGACTTAAGCTGTTTCATGGCATTGTCTCTGTTTTTGTGTTGTGAACGATCACTTTGACATTGTGCCACGGTATTGGTTGGAATGTGTGTAATTCTTACCGCAGAGTCTGTTTTATTGATATGTTGCCCACCTGCACCTGATGCGCGATAAGTATCAGTGCGTAAATCAGCTGGATTAATGTCTATTTCAATATCATCATCAATTTCCGGTGAGACGAAAACAGAGGCAAAAGAGGTATGGCGGCGATTACCAGAATCAAAGGGAGACTTACGGACTAAACGGTGTACGCCAGTTTCAGTACGCAGCCATCCAAAGGCATATTCACCACTAAAATGGATGGTACATCCTTTGATACCTGCCACTTCCCCATCGGATACTTCAACAAGCTCGACTTTAAAACCATGTGCTTCACCCCAGCGTAAATACATACGCATAATCATCGAAGCCCAATCCTGTGCTTCGGTGCCACCAGAACCAGATTGCACATCTAAGAAGGCATTGTTAGGATCCATTTCATTGGAGAACATGCGTCTAAATTCAAGTTTTGCCAGTTCACTTTCTAAACCTTCAAGGTCACAGATAACTTCTTGAAAGGTTTCTTCATCATTTTCATCTTCTGCCATTTCAAGCAGCTCTTGTGCATCAGTAATCCCTCGATTGATTTCAGCTAGCCCATTTACCACGATTTCAAGTGAAGATTTTTCTTTTCCCAATTCTTGCGCTTTATCAGGGATATTCCAGATACTAGATTCAGCAAGTTCTGCAGTCACTTCATCGAGGCGTTCTTTTTTTAGATCGTAGTCAAAGATACCCCCTGAGACTGCTGATACGAGACTCCATTTCTTTAAGTTGGCTACGTTGTTGATTAACTTCTAACATCTTTAGATTTCTTATAAAATTCGATTTTGAGGTTATGATACAGTATACTATAGGCTACTTCAAACTAGCCTTCTGCCTTATGAACGCCACTTCACATATTACTCAAATTAAAAAAGCATTGCCCTTATTAAAACTTGAGGCAAGTGATGCGAAAACTACATTGTGGTTGGAATACCTGTCATTGCTTAAAAAGTGGAATAAAACTTATAATATGACGGCCATTACAGATTTTGATGAAATGCTTGTCTTACATTTATATGATAGTTTGAGTGTGGCGCCTTACTTAGTTGGAAAGCGTACGGTAGATGTGGGAACGGGTGGAGGTTTACCTGGGGTTGTATTAGCTATCCTATATCCTGAACATGAATTTATACTGATTGATAGTATTGGTAAAAAAATAAAATTTTTGAACCACGTTAAATATAGTTTGAAACTTAAGAATATCTTCCCAATGCAAACAAGAGTAGAGGCATTTCAGCCAGAAGAGAAGTTTGATAATGTTATTTCTCGCGCTTTTACCTCATTAGATAATTTCTATGATCTCTGTAAACATTTACCCAATGAGAATGGCCAATTCTTAGCGATGAAAGGACAATTATTGGCACAAGAGTTAGAAAGCTTTAAAATAAAAGAAGTGGAAAGTATTCCATTGAAGGTACCTTTTTTAGAAGCAGAGCGCCATTTGGTTCGTTTTTATTCACCTATCTAACAGAATTTATGGATATTTCCGTAAAGCAAAAGCACTCCAACAGGCCAATGCAAAAACCACAGGAAGTACCCAGAGTGCAAAATTAAAATCACTGACCGTTAATGCTTGAACTGCACCATTCACAGCGATGCTATGCCAATCAAGTAGCCAGCCAATCAGTGGTTGTAAAATGATATTTCCAGAGACGATGACAAGGTTAGTGATGGCGATAGCCAAGGCCTCATTTCCAGGGCGAGCATATTTTTGCGCAATAGAGAATGACAAGATATAAGCAGAACAAGTCATCCCAATCAAGAAAAAAAGCAGGGCGATGGTAAGCTTTGTTTCAATCATTATAAGGATCATATATATCATAATTGCCAAAGTGATAATGCCACATATCAGCATAATATTTGCCAGTTTGAATCGGGTTGACAACCACCCAATCAGAACGCTTCCCACACCAATACCAATTAAAATCATTTGTGCAATACTCGCAGCAGTGGCGGCTGGGTTTGTTGTGTTGTAGACGAAAGGATAAGCTGATTTTAATAGTGGCACAGCCCATAGTGTAGCCAAGCCACTGGAGATAGCAAAAATTCCAAAACCGAAAATACAGGCTAAGAGAATTGGTTTGTTAGATAATACTTGGCGAATTTTTGTAAAGATTGAAGTTTTGCTCTCTTCGATATAATGACTTTGATGGCGCAGTTTGGCAAATAAGAAATAATAACAAAGACCTAAGAGAAGCATAATTATGCTTGAAAAAACAAGTGTGTGGCGCCAACCGTAGTCATGGATTAAGATGGCAAAGCCATTTTCCATAATGCCCGCACCTGAGATAGATAAAAATTCGGATAGCCCAAGTAAGAAGGGAAAATATTTGGCAGGAAATAGTTGGTTAATGACGACCAGTAACCCAACATAAGCAAAGGCGCAGCCTGCACCCATCATGATACGCCCAAGATAGGCAATTTGTATTGATTCAGCTTGTGCAAAAACAAAGCACCCAAGTGCTGTGAGTAGGGATGATATGGTTAAGATATAGCGCAGTGGGTAGCGAATAAAAAGAAGTCCAGCTGGGATTTGCAAAGCCAAGTAAGCATAAAAGAAAGCAGAAGATAAATTTGCGATGCCCACATGATTTAAATTGAACTCTTGTGAAAGCTCTGAAGTAAAAAAGCCTTGAATCATTTGCAGATCAAACTGCATTAAGGCAAAGAGGAGTGCCATAAACCAACAAATAATGGCATAAGGTGTAATTTGATTCTTTTGCATAAGTATGTCCTCCTCATTGCTGATATTAGCAGAAGGTGAGAAGCATACCTATAAATATGATGTTAGAGTAAGGCTTTTTTATGCTGAAGCAGTGGCTGCCTTTGCATCTGCACCATGCGAAGCATTATTAATCTGTTGTGACTTTTGCACAAAGCGATTGCTGGTTGCATAGAAGAAGAAAATAAGAGAAAGTGCGATCACTGCCAAGCTGTAAGGTGCCGCAAACATTAAGATCCATAGATAAGCTACAAATGCTAGGCTTCGAACATTAAACTGCTTACCATTTTTTATTTGGATAACAGCATAAACTAACATCATGACGGTGATTGCAGCATTGCTTAGAATAAAGTCTGTGATGCTAAGCGTACTCAACAGTAGCCCTAGCATGACAAAAACTATGGCATAAAGCATACGTCTTTTTCTATCTAGTACAGCCAGTGCAAGCGGTGCACCAATATAACCTAGAATATTAAAAGCAGTCGTCAGTACCATCAATGCTGCCCAGTTTGAGCTATTAAAAAGAATGATCCCTGAGATAATGAAGTTAATAACTAATGAACGTTTGCTAAGGTTGTGTGTTGGGCAAATTTTTGCAATCCAACGCGGCATTTGACGTTGCTCAGCCATGGCATATAGCATACGAGAACATGCACCTAAATAAGTCATCCCTGTGACAGATGGACTCATGATAGAGTCCGCAATTAAGGCTATAACGATCAAGTTAAGACCTAACAGCATCGCAAGATTTACCAGTGGGCTATTAAAGTTTAAGTTTGCCCAACCATTAGCAGCCATATCACCAGGAATAGCACCCATAAAGGCAAGTTGCAATAACATGTAGATGCCGAGCGTAAACAAAATAGAGATAACAATCGCAAGTGGTACGTTACGTTTTGGATTTTTAATTTCGCTGGCAAAAGCGGCAACCACTTGGAAACCGTTAAATGCATAGATCAAACCTGCTCCAATCAGAGCAGTTTTGATCGTGCCAAGGCTATATTCATTGGCATCCACTGCAAAGTTTGTAGAATCAAAATGTGCAGCCAGTAAAACAATGATAAGGAGTACCGGGATGGCGACTTTAAAGACCGTTGTAATATTATTCACTTTTGATAAAAGCTTAATGCCGAAATAATTCATAGCAAAATAAATCACCAGAATCAAGAGAGCAAATATTTTTCCAGCAATGGTGAGGGAGCCATTGTCATAAAGAGAGACAACATGAACAAAAGGACTTAGATATTGTGTAGTTGCCTGTGCTTCTGTTGGAATCATGGCAAGTAGTCCGAACCAAATCGCAAACGCAAAAATCATCCCAAAATCTTTACCATGACTCATGGAGGTGCATTTTGCATTAATACCGCGTTCTGGAAAAAGTGCACAAAGTCTGGAGAAACAAAGTCCAATAGTAATAGCAATTACGGCCGCTATCATCCATGCGATAAACGCATAGTTTCCTGCAAGTTGTGCGTTAAGTTGTGCTGAAAACAGCCACCCTGATCCAATCATTGATGTGACAGCAATCATAATAACAGAGAATAATCCAATTTTATTCTGGTCCATAAAGTCATCCTTACTTTAGTTAATATGCAATATTTCGATATGAAAAATTTAATTTTTTCATAAAGTGAGGTCTATATAAACACAATATATGCTAGGCATGCAACACAAAATGTAAACAATTTATTTCTAACTGTGTCAGTTTGTGTCAAATAATGTCTTATTTGTGCAGAGTATGTTTGGCTATCTGAGCGGGGAAAGTACGGGTAGAATAAGGGTTGGGTTATAGACAGGTAGTGGATCTCGGTGACAAGATGAAAATAATGAAAGTGGCTCTTTCTGGACCTTTTGATGGTGGATTAGATTACCTTTTCATTGCTGAAATGTGTCTTTCTCCTGAGTGTTATATTGGGTGTCGGGTTGCGGTAAAGTTACGAAATCGTCGTGCTATTGGTATTGTCGTGGCGGTGGCAGATCATTCTGACCTTTCTATTGATAAGCTAAAATCTGTTGACGGCCTAATAGATGAAAAACCTGTCATTTCACAAATACTGCTAAATTTATTAGCGTGGGTGGCCAAGTATTACCATTGTCGTTTGTATGTAGCCTTAAATACAGGGCTCCCCACTTTATTTATGCAGGGCAAGCATTATGAAGCAGAGATGATCAAAACCTATCTCCCTTCACAATCAGTGTCAGATGTTCAGATAGAGGGGCTTCCTAAAAATGCGACGAAGCAGAGAGTTTTACTGCAGTTGTTGCAGCAATATCCCAATGGTCTATCAGCAGCTGAACTAAAGCATAGCAATATTCAAAAGGTGACTATCGACAGCGCAATAACAAAAGGATGGCTGTCGGTAGATGAGTTTGAGATAAGCCTTGAAAAAAATTTGAAACCTCAATGCGTTAATTTTAAATTGGCAGAAGCTCAGAAAAATGCTATTGCGCAAATTATTCATTATTTGAATACTTTTCAGGTCTTGCTTTGTCATGGCGTAACAGGAAGTGGTAAGACGGAAGTTTATATTCAGGCCATACAATCTGTATTGGCACAAGGTCAGCAAGCTTTGGTTTTGGTGCCGGAAATTAGCCTAACGCCACAGATATTGAGTCGCTTTAAGGCGCGATTTGAAATACCTGTGGCATGTATGCATTCAAAAATGACGGATAAAGAAAGATTGCAAAATTGGCAATGGGTTGCTGAAGGAAAAGCAGGAGTGATGATTTCAACGCGCTCAGGGGTATTTTCTCAGTTTAAAAATTTGGGGATCATTATTTTAGATGAGGAGCATGATGCATCCTTTAAGCAACAAAGTGGGGTGCGTTATCACGCCAGAGACGTGGCCATTATGCGGGCAAAAATGGAAAATATCCCCATTGTTTTAGGGAGTGCCACCCCTGCTCTTGAGACCTTACAACATGCACAATCAGGACGCTATCAATGGTTACGCCTAACGGAGAGAGCAGGGCAATCTAAGCCTTGCCACCATTACCTGATTGATATGCGACAAGGGGCAATACATGCGGGATTATCTCAACAACTGTTAGATAAGATGAAGGTACATTTAGAGGCAGGGAGTCAGGTGCTTATTTTTATTAACCGCCGTGGCTATGCGCCGACTTTAATGTGTCATGATTGTGGTTGGGTCAGTATGTGCCAACGTTGTGATGCACCTTACACCTTGCATCATTCACCACAGCGATTATGTTGTCATCATTGTGGAGCATCGGTGCCGATCGTGACGCACTGTGAGGCATGTGGCAGCGAAGAAGTATCGCCTGTTGGCGTGGGCACGGAAAGAATAGAGGATTATCTGAAAAATCATTTTAAGTCGAAGAGCATTGTGAGATTAGATCGTAGCAACACATCCAAGAAAGGAGAGCTGGAATCTGCCTTATCACAAATTCACCGTGGGCATGCGGATATTATCATCGGTACGCAAATGATCGCAAAAGGACATCATTTTTCAAATGTTACTATGGTGGGCATTGTGAATGTGGACGGTGGTTTATTTAGTGGTGATTTTAGAGCGATTGAAAAAATGGCGCAGTTAATTATACAGGTATCAGGGCGTGCGGGACGTGAAGATAAGCAAGGGGAGGTGTATTTGCAAACCTATCACCCTGAACATTACCTTTTGGATAAGTTATTGAAAGAGGGTTATATCACTTTTTCACAAGCGGTGCTGGAGGAGCGTGCGATAGCGCACTGGCCACCTTTTGGTTATTTGGTTGTGTTACGAGCAGAATCCCAAGCGTTGCAAGAAGCTATCAATTTACTGGAAACCATGAAAATCTTGATGCCTGAAACATTAAAAAATCAGATCAGTTGTTATGGGCCATTGCCTGGGTTACGCTCGAAAACGGCAGGGTTTTACCGTCAAATGCTGTTATTTAAATCCGTTACACGCCAGCCTTTGCACCAATTGGTAGACCTTATTCAGTATGAGGTGTCTAAGCATAAATTGAAGGCAGCGCGTTGGACGATAGATGTTGATCCTCAGGAAATGATGTGACAGATTCCTTATATTTATTGTACAAATAAATAGATTGAACTATGATGAGCCCTGTATGGTCTACATGGAAAAAAGAGATATGTTACGACGAATTATTAAAGCGGTGATCCCCAGTCGAGGGGAGATTTTTTTTGATCTATTTATTCAAGCCGCTGAGAATGTGGACCGTGCTGCTGATCTGTTGGCTGATATTATTAATACGGTTGATAAAAAGCAATCAGAGAAGTTATCTAAGGAGCTTCGAGGACTAAGGCAAAAAGCCGTTGATTTTCATAGCGAAATATTACATGAGTTAAATAGTCAGTTTATTACGCCCATTGATCGAGGGGATATTCATCAAATTTCTACTCTGCAAGTTAAATTAGTGAAACGGATCATCAAAATTAACAAGAAGTTAAAAATTTATGCGATTGATGCACAAGTGGATGATTGTTTGATTCAAGGGGTGAATACGTTACAAAGCATTACGACTTGTCTGATGCATGTGATGGCAGCATTGAAAGCCAGTGATCATGGTGCGATTAAAGTGGAAAGCTGCCGAGTGAATGAGTTTGATGAAAAAGTGATTGATGACTTGGGGGATGCAATGAAAAAAATTAAGGCAGCCCAGTATGACCATTTAACGATAATTAAATTAAAAGAGATTTATAAGGCACTGGAAGGGGTGATTGATACCAGCGAAACCTTATGTGATGTTACGATGATGGTTTCCATCAAGGCGATATAGCGATGACCATTTTAATTGCCATTATCGTGGTTGCGTTGCTATTTGAGTTTATCAATGGATTTCATGATGCGGCAAATGTGGTGGCAACACCGATTGCGACAAGATCACTCACACCCTATCAAGCGCTCGGCTTAGCGGCTATTTTTAACTTTTTGGGTGCCTTTATTGGAACTAGTGTGGCAGCAACGATTAGTACAGGATTGGTAGATGCAAATGCTGTGTCTCATTTGGTGCTTATTTCTGCCTTATTAGCGGCAATCAGTTGGAATTTGATTACATGGATATTTGGTATTCCATCTAGTTCTTCTCACGCCTTGATCGGCTCCTTAGTAGGTGCGGTGATTGCACTCAGTAGCATGAATGATGTGAATATAGGTACCTTGGTGGTAAAAGTGGTTATTCCCATGTTTCTATCTCCCGTGATGGCTTTCTTTCTCGCAATGATTTTTATGGTGATCATGATCAGAATATTACATCGTAATCGACAGCCACGAAAGGCAAATAATTTTGTGCGAGAAATGCAGGTGGTTTCCAGTAGTTTGTTAGCACTGGCCCATGGGTCAAATGATGCCCAGAAGACCATGTCTATTATTACCTTGGCGCTATTTAGTTTTCAGGTAGTGCCAGATGCGAAACATATCCCTTTTTGGGTGATTGGATTATGCGCCATCACCATGGGTCTGGGTACGTTATCTGGTGGCATGAGAATTATTAAAACATTGAGTACGCGGGTTGCAAAATTAGGGCCAGCTAATGGGTTTGCGGCTGAAATGAGCTCTGGATTACTTATTTTAGGCGCCACGCAAGTAGGTTTACCAGTGAGTACCACTCAGGCGGCATCAGGCTCTATTATGGGTTCAGGCTACACCACAAATGGCACAATTAACTGGAATGTGGTACGTAAGATGGCGACCGCATGGTTACTTACTTTGCCTTGTTGTATGTTTTTTAGCGCAATGATTTTCTTGTTGTTGTCTTCTATCTTTGGAAATTTTTAGGTTGTACCCAGAAAATTGCTAAAAATTATAAACTAAGCTCAATTTTGTTAAGGTATTAACAGAGTATTTATCGGCTGCCACTTTTGAGTCATAAGACCATTGAAAGGAAGTTTGTAGGGCAAGCTGTTTATAGAGTGTTGTGGTGATAGCTGAGACAAGCAAGCTGCTGGTATTCGTGCTTGAAAGGGTATTCTGAGCTGTTTGAGTAAAAGTGGTGTCGGGTGTGATATTCCAGCTATAGGTGAACAGGGTTAGCCAAGAAGGTGCATTTTTAAATTCATTGGTCGCAGCAGATCTTGTTTGCAAGAAACCAGGACCGGCATTTAAAACAAGCTTCATTGTATCGTTGTCATTTTTATAGAGTAGACGTGTATAACCGATGTTTTCTTGGGTTTGGTATTTAAATGTATCAAATTTATCATTGGTATAGATAGCGTTGGCAAAAACACCATTATATTCATTAAACATATAATTGGTTTTTTGCGTCAGCACAAATTTATTTGCCGTGCTGCCATTTTCATTTGTTTGAGAATATTGATAAGTATTGTTAAGTGTGAATAGCCAACCATACTCTTTAGTAGGTGTTGGACTATAAGAAAGAAATAAACCACTGTTAAAGTTTCGACCACCAGAATTCCCTGTGTTATTCGTGCCCCCTGCAGAGGCATTGGTGCCTGCCCATGGATTATAAGCGGGCGGTGTTGGAACGGTGGCGACGGCAGCGCTATTAGCTGGTTGGGTGTCTTTAGGCTTACTGGGTGCTTTCTCAGAGCTCTCGTCTTTTTTATCCTCATCCCTTGCCAGTGTTGTGGGAATAGGGATGGACTTGGCACGGTATTCATTTGCCATATTTTGATATTTATCCGCAAGTGCTTGGTATTGCTTAGCCATGGCTTGTGCCTCAACTTGTGCAGGGGTCAAATCTGCAGAATAAGCGGTTCCTAAGCAGATTCCTGAAATGATGCTAAGAGAAAGAAGATTTTTTATCATAGTGCATGTCTCGACTTAAATACTTTTTTTACTGTAAAGTGTTAGATGCTTGGTGAATATGTACATCACGCTGTTGATAAGGGATATTAATGCCTGCTCGATCAAAAGCAAGCTTTGTGTACTCTATTAACATCCAATTTGCTTCGGTGAAATCACTGCGTTTTGTCCAGTAGCGTACCAGAAGATTGACGCTGTCTGTACCCAATTCATTGGTGCGAATAATGGCTTGTTTGCCATCAATATCTTTTAGAATACGCTCATCTGAATCAATGAGGTTTTGTAGAATGTCTTTCGCCTGTTGTAAGTCATTGTGATAGCCAATCCCCACAATAAAGTCATTACGCCGATACTCGTTGTTGGTAAAATTACCAATTTCTCGAGACATGAAAAGGTTATTGGGTATGGAGACTTCTCGACCGTCTGAGGTGCGAAGCTTGCTAAAGAAGAGCTGAATACCTTCAACGGTACCACTGACTGCACTTGACCCCGTCCCTACGGTAATAAATTCTCCCACCTGAAAAGGCTTAAACATGGCAATGACAATACCTGAACTCAAGTTCCCCACGGAGCTTTTGAGCGACATGGAAACCCCCACTAAGATTCCTGCAAGCATGGAGGAAATTGGGGTAATGGGAATGCCCATTTGGGATAATGAGGTTAAGACAATGACAATCATGATGCCGACGTAAGAGAGGTGTGCTAAGAATATCGCCGCCGTCTCACTGCTTGGAGATTTTCTGCCTATTCGAATAATGCTTCTTTTGATAATGCTTGCGGCAATCCAGCCAATTAAAAATATCGCGATGCCAATGAGGATGCTGGGCACGTGTTTAATTGCCATTTCTGAGAATATTAAAATATCGTGCTTGGAGGGTTCCATTTTCATAAAGCTAAACTACCCCAATCTGTCAAACAACGCAAAAACAAATCCAAAGAAAAAAGGTAATAAAACCATTATTTGATCTCCACCATTTTCACTTCAGCTTTTAGTGTTTCATCCCCGCCACCTTTAAATATCGTGCCATTGGTTGGGGTTGCATCCACATAGTGGCGGCCACAAGCAATACGAATATGATCTTTGGAGACCATGCAACCATTGGTGGGATCAAATCCACGCCAACCTAGGTAGGGGAAATAGACTTCTACCCAAGCGTGGGAGGCATCGGACTGAATTTTATTGGCGTAATTAACACCCGTATAAATATAGCCCATACAATATCGTGCAGGAATATTAAGCAATCGAGCAAGGCAAATGAGAAGGTTGGCAAAGTCTTGGCAGACCCCTTCCCTTTGACTGTAAACTTCAAAAACATTGGTATCTAATGTTGTAGATCCTGGTACATAGGCATATTCATTATAAATGGTTGAATTGATGTCTTTGATCGTATTAATGGGATGTCCATCATTACGATTCACAAAGCTCATGGCATATTCGGTGAGCTCACGAAGCTGAGTTTCAGGTAGTTCAATAGGTTGGCGGTAGGGGAGTAGCATTTGGCGTTGCCACGGCATCCATACCAGAGGGATTTTTCCTTTTCTGAGTGAGAGACTGAGATCATCTGGGGGAGTTTCATAGATTTTTACCCGTGAGATAGACTGGATTTTTAAATCGGTGTAGGGGGTGTCAATGGTGTAGTGAAGCGTATTGTTGCCAAAGACATCCTCAAAACGAATGGCCTCTCCTTGAACAGAAATGTTAATATTAGAGTGCACCACTTCTTGAATGGAATCTTCACGAGGTTGGAGTCTAAAGGTGTGCGTGCTATGCTCAACGGGTTTATCGTAATGGTAATGTGTGATATGTGAGACATCAAACATCCGATAAGTTAAAGGTTTTCCTCGAGTGGTATGGGTGATGGAGCGTGCATTGACAACGGATTGGAAAGTCTGCTGGGTTTGCTGTGAACTCATAGGAGAGAGATTGGTGGCACTATATATCAGTGGGGGTGGTACAGGCACTATTTTCTCTTTTTGAGGCGTGCTGGTGCCCATATTATCCCAGATAATATTGCCATAGCGTGTGATCAGGAGCTGTCCGGGGATCATCTTTGACCAAGCGCCTCCTTTAAAAGCTTCTGAGCTAATCATAAAGGTGGTGCGATAAGTATCCCGAGGATCATTGAGGGACAAACGGAAATGAGTAGAATCAAAATTTGTGGGGTGTCCAGGTGGAGAGATGCGAGTGTAAAAAAAAGATTTTGGTGAATTTTTCCCATGGTAGGTGAGCATCGTCATGCCATCGGTGAGCGATATATCGGCATTACCTAAAGGGTCAAGCTGTCGAAACCAGTTGAGGATCGTCTTGTTTGGTACTTCAATCAGTTTCCGGGCATCTGTGACCATCATTTTTTCAAGTAGAAAGCAAAAGGCAAGCTCGGAATCTGTTTTCCCAAGCGGCTCCAGAAATTTTGAATTTTCCCCCACAATATCTTGAAGTTTATTTCGGTCTAAATCGCCGTTATGCACAAAAACCCAGTCACGACCGGCATAGCTTCTTGAAAAAGGCTGCGCTTCATGATGGCTATAGCCATTCGATGAAGGGATGACCTTGCTATAGAAGACTGTGGAGCGAAAACTTGACCAGTCAGATAGGGCATCAGAAACAACATCATTAGTATGAGATGCAGGATCTTTAGCGATCATGGCAGCTTGATTGTCATTGGGATACCAGCCAAATCCCCAGCTGAATTGACGATGGGATTGCAGGTGAGGGGGCTTTAATTTAATAGATGGCGAGGTGAGCGCATCTGAATTTAAAAGTAGTAGCATTGCCGCGTATTGTCCTCAAATTTAAATATTGCTTTTCAAAAGATGAAAAAATTTTGTTAATAGATTACTATTAGTTACTAGCTATCATATTTTATAAGTCAAATCTATATGAGTATCCTAACAAACTTAAATCACCTAACACGTTATTGTTATGAGCGTCCCATTTCTTTGGGTATGCAAACTATCCGTTTGCGCCCTGCGCCACATACACGTTCCCGCATTCAGTCCTATTCCCTTAATATTACACCGAAAGAGCATTTTATCAATTGGCAACAGGATCCCTTTGGTAATTATCTGGCAAAAGTTGTGTTCCCTGATAAAGTGACGGAGTTTGCGGTTGAAGTGAATATGGTGAGTGAAACACGCGTATTTAACCCATTTGATTTCTTTCTTGAGGATTCAGCCAAACACTTCCCTTTTAAGTATGAAGAAGGGCTAAAAGAAGAGCTTTCTCCTTATCTCGAAGTGAAAGAAGATGGTCCGCTGATGGAAGCGTGGATCAAGAAAAATGTGGATATTAAGACAAAACAAGAAATGATTGATTTCCTAGTGGACTTAAACCATAAACTACATCACACCTTAAACTATACTTTGCGAATGGAGCCAGGCGTTCAGGGTTGTGAAGAAACCTTGAAGTTGGGCAGTGGCTCCTGTCGTGATATGTCTTGGTTGCTTTGTCAAATATTACGATCTCTGGGCTTTGCGACACGCTTTGCTTCAGGTTATTTGATTCAGTTAACCGCTGACCTTAAGGCATTAGATGGCCCTTCTGGAACCACTGAAGATTTCACCGATTTACATGCTTGGACCGAGATTTATTTACCGGGTGCGGGTTGGGTAGGCTTAGATGCCACTTCAGGATTATTTACAGGTGAAGGGCATATCCCTTTATGTTGTACACCGAATCCTTCGAGTGCTGCACCAATTAGTGGTTCTTTAGAAGCATGTGAATCAACCTTAGAGCATGAAATGACCATTACGCGCGTGAGGGAAGAGGCGCGTGTGACAAAACCCTATACCGATGCGCAGTGGAAAGAGATTGATGCATTAGGTCAACAAGTGGATGTAGACCTTGTCAGCAACGATGTGCGTTTAACCATGGGGGGTGAGCCGACCTTCGTCTCTTTGGATGATAAAATTGGTGAAGAGTGGCATTATACGGCACTTAGTGACAATAAGAAAAAATTAGGCAATGACTTATTTTTGCGCCTTAAAGAACGCTTTGCCGTGGGGAGTCTATTACAATATTGCCAAGGAAAATGGTACCCAGGTGAGATTTTGCCACGCTGGGCAATGAACTGTTATTGGCGTAAGGATGATTTACCTATTTGGTTGAATTCAGATTTATTGGCAAATCCTGAAAAAGATTTAGGGCATGACATTAATACAGCTAAGACTTTTATGCGCGAGCTTTCTCTTGCCATGGGGATCCCTAAAAAATATGTTTTAGAAGCCAAAGAAGATACACCTTATTATCTCTGGAAAGAGCAATCTTTGCCATTAGAGGGGGATATTTTAAAAGGTGATTTATATGAGAAAAGAGAGCGTAAACGATTACAGAAAATCTTAGAAGAAACCTTAAATGATCCTGTAGGCTATGTTTTACCATTAAACTACTCGGTGACGAGAAAACAATGGGTCAGTAATCCTTGGAAATTCCGTACGAAAAGTTTGATTCTCGCCATTGGAGATTCACCGGTTGGGTTGCGTTTACCTATGGACAGCATTCCTTTCTGTGATGACTCTAATGAAGAAATTGCACCTGAGCGTGTGGCACTTGAGCAGGTGGGCAAATTACCAACAAGAGGGCATTTTGTTGCAGAGGTTGAAAGCCGTCGAGCTGAAGCAAAAAAAGCGCCTGTTTTTGCTAAGGATGAAAATGGCTTAATCCGAACAGCATTATGTGCCGAAGTTCGTAATGGCGTATTGCATCTCTTTTTACCACCACTTTCTTTGATTGAGCAGTACTTTGATTTAATGACCAGTATCGAATTGGTTGCAGAAAAGCTCAAGGTTCCTGTAGTGCTGGAGGGGTATACGCCACCAAGAGATTTGCGCACAAACAGCTTTAGTGTGACGCCAGATCCAGGGGTGATTGAGGTGAATATTCAGCCCGCTGAAAATTGGGATGAGTTGAAGCATATTATCAATACGGTTTATGAAGAAGCGCGCCTAACACGTTTATCCACAGATAAGTTTTTGTTAGATGGTCGTCGCGTAGGTACAGGAGGTGGTAACCATATTGTGATGGGAGCATTAACGCCCGAAGACAGTCCATTTTTACGCCGCCCTGACGTATTAAAAAGCATGGTGTTGTTTTGGCAAAATCATCCATCTTTATCTTATTTATTTTCGTCTATGTATATTGGACCAACTAGCCAGTCGCCTCGCATTGATGAAGCACGCCATGATTCGTTGTATGAGCTTGAAATTGCCTTTGATCAACTTGATCAACTTGATAGTGTACAGCCTTGGACGGTGGATCGTTTGTTCAGAAATATGTTGATTGATTTAACAGGAAATACACATCGAGCTGAGTTTTGTATTGATAAGCTTTATAGTCCTGATAGTGATCGTGGGCGTTTAGGGTTGTTAGAGATGCGAGCATTTGAGATGACGCCACATGCTCAGATGAATCTTGTACAGTCACTATTAATTCGTGCTTGTGTAGCGCACTTTTGGAGACACCCTTACCATCAAAAATTGATCCGTTGGGGTACACGTCTACACGATGACTTTATGCTGCCTCATTTTGTTCGTGAAGATGTACGAGATGTGTTAAATATTTTAAATGGTGCAGGGTATAACTTTAAATTAGAATGGTTTGAACCTTTCTTTGCCTTCCGTTTCCCTGAATATGGTGAAATGCAAGTGGGCGATATGACTATTGAGGTTAAAATGGCGCTTGAGCCGTGGCCCGTTATGGGTGAAGAAATGGGCGGCAGTGGCACCAGTCGTGCCGTGGATTCTTCCGTTGAACGATTGGAAATTAAAGTAAGAGGTCTGACCGAAGATCGCTATGTTGTGACTTGTAATGGACGTCGTTTGCCTTTGAAGGCAACCAATGAGCCCGGTATTTTTGTCGCAGGGGTACGTTATAAAGCGTGGTCTCCTTATTCAAGTATGCATCCAACTATTGGGGCTCATGCGCCCTTGGTCTTTGATGTGCTGGATACATTGAGTGAACATTCTATTGGTGGCTGTACTTATACGGTAGCGCACCCAGGCGGTCGAAATTATGATGAGGATGATATTCCGGTCAATGATAATGCTGCAGAAGGTCGTCGTTTGTCACGATTCTTGCCAATGGGGCACACGCCGGGACATTGTCCAATACCACCGAGGGAATACAACCCAAATTTCCCGAATACGTTGGATCTACGTTATAAGCAGGGGTGATTGACTGTAAATGATTCTATATCTTCCCATAAAAAATGGGTATAATTTCGACATCTGCTTTCCAAGTTGAGAAGTATCATGTCGAAAGTTTCCGTTATCCAAATGAATTCCTGCGCTGCCATTGGACCTAACCTTATGGCGGTAAAGCGCCTATTAAGCCAAGCAGCCAGTGAAGGCGCAAAGCTTGCTGTGCTGCCTGAAAACTTTGCTTTTTTTGCCGCAAACCCACAGGAGTATCTAGTACATCAAGAGTGTATTGGAGAGGGTAGAATTCAAAACTTGATTAAAGAGACTGCGCGAGCTAAAAAAATGTGGATTTTGGCGGGAAGCATCCCATTGGTGTGTCCTGAAAAAACAGATCGTGTCTATACTGCCTCGGTGTTGTTTGATGATCAGGGCGAGGTTGTTGAGGTGTACAATAAACTGCACTTATTTGATGTCACCGTATCAGAGAAAGAAAGTTATCGAGAATCGGATTCATTTTATCCTGGCAATGCGGTGAAAGTGGTTGAGACTCCTGTTGGTAAATTAGGCTTATCTATTTGTTACGACGTAAGATTCCCAGAGCTTTATCGTAAAATGCGTGAAGAAGGGGCAGAGATTTTTAGTCTGCCTGCGGCATTTACCTCCACTACTGGAATGGTGCATTGGATGCCATTGATCAAAGCGCGTGCTATTGAAAACCTATGCTATGTACTTGCAGCAAATCAATCTGGTTTCCATCAGGATAATGGAAAAATGACGCATGGCCATAGTGTTATTGTAGACCCTTGGGGCGAGGTGCTTGGCATACAGGAGATTGGAGAGGGTGTGGTGACGACTGACATTGATCTTCAGAAACTAGAACGAACGCGACAACATTTTCCTTGCTTTGAGCATCGAAAATTAAAAACAAACTATAAAATTTAATTTTTTAAGAAAGAGATATTATTTCATGACAACACATCATCATTATGTACCAAAGGTTGGCTTTGTCAGTTTAGGCTGCCCGAAAAATTTAGTGGACTCCGAAAGGATTTTAACCAAACTTCGCTCTGATGGTTACGAGGTTGTACCGAATTATGAGGGTGCAGATATTGTCGTGGTCAATACCTGTGGGTTTATTAATGCGGCAGTCACAGAATCTTTGGAAACCATTGGTGAAGCCTTGGTTGAAAATGGCAAGGTTCTAGTCACCGGTTGTTTGGGAAAGCAAAAAGAACTGATTATGGAAGAACACCCAAATGTACTGGGGATTTCAGGCGCACATGAATATGAGGCGGTGGTTGAGGCCGTACATAAACATGTCCCTATTGCGCATGATGCTTATAGTGCGCTTGTGCCAGAACAAGGCATTAAATTGACGCCAAGACATTTTGCCTATTTAAAAATATCCGAAGGATGTAACAATACCTGTACTTTTTGCATTATTCCCTCATTCCGAGGTAAGTTAGTCAGTCGTCCAATTGAGAAGGTTTTGCGAGAGGCAGAGCGTCTTGCGCAAGCAGGAGTGAAAGAGTTGCTGATTATCTCTCAAGATACCAGCGCTTATGGTGTAGATTTAAAATACCAAGCGGGGTCTTGGCAGGGAGAAATTTATCAAACACGCTTATTTGATTTGGCGACCGCGCTTTCAAGGCTTGGCATTTGGGTGCGCTTTCACTATGTGTACCCTTACCCTCATGTGGATAAAATTATTCCATTGATGGCAGAAGGCAAAATTCTTCCTTATTTAGATATTCCATTTCAACATGCCAGCCCACGTATTCTGAAGTTGATGAAACGTCCTGCCAAGTCAGCCAATACTTTAGAAAGTATTAAGAGATGGCGTAAAATGTGCCCTGAGTTGATCATTCGAAGCACTTTTATAGTGGGGTTTCCTGGTGAGACGGAGGCAGAATTTGAAGCGCTATTAGATTTCTTGGAAGAGGCAAAGCTAAATAGAGTCGGCTGTTTTATGTATTCAGATGTCGATGGTGCGCGCGCTAATGATTTGCCTGATGCGGTTCCTGAAGAGGTAAAGCAAGAGCGCTTAGAGAAATTTATGGCGGTTCAAGAACAGATTAGTGCCGAGCTATTGCAGCAACGTATTGGACTGGTTCAAAAGGTGTTGATTGATATGGTAGATATTGAAGAAGATATTGCTATTGCACGTTCACAGTATGATGCCCCTGAAGTAGATGGTATTGTTGCCATTGAAAATATTAAGGACAAAGGCTTAAAGGCAGGTCAATTTGTTGAAGTCAGGATCATAGATGCTGATGGACATGATTGTGTGGGGGAATTGGTTTAAACCATTTGTGTTATTTTTGACGAGAACTCCCTAAAAATGCCAAAGATCCTGTAATGAGGAGCATGGCAATATAAATAATATATGGCCAACAAAAGAGAGTGATAGCCGTTACAGGAGACCACCCAAATGCCTCTATTGCTCCCATTATTCCTACAATTGTTCCTACAATTGGAATATATGCTACGGGGAAGGCAATAAAAATCGCAACCCACCAAGGAAACCCCCACCAATCTTCAATGCCGCCCATAATGGCTGCAAGTTGTAAGAGACCCATAAGAAAATAAATAATTTGAACAAGGCACCCAAGAAAAGCACTAGATGTTTCTTTCATTACTGATGACCTTTTTTTTCATATACCATATAAAGTTAGTAGAGAAAATTGTTTAAATCAGTACCAAGCTAACTTGTGTAACTTTACATTTTATTTATTGTAAGTAATGATTTCTAGTCAGGTGTTTTCTTACAAATAAACTCAGCGCATTTTTCAACTGCCACCAATGCTTCATCAAAAAAACCAACTAATCCCACATATCCATGAAACATAGTTTCATCATAATAGGTTTCAACATTCACTCCATCACGTTTTAAATCTTTCTCAAAAGCAACAATACCATCAACCAAAATGTCATGGGTTGCAGCAAGGATAAGGGTGTCTGGCAAGCCCTTATGTGAGGGGTATAAGATAGGTGAAATCATTGGATGTTGTGCATCTGATTCATTGTTTAAATAGGAATCTTTAAACATTTTATACCAAGGTGTAGTCAGGTGATATTTGGGGTGATTAAACTTTGTCTCGGAAGGATAAGTTTTGCTGTGATCAACGGCAGGGTAAATAAGAACGTGCGCGATGGGCATGATTTTGCCTGCACTTGCGCGCTCATGACAAACAACGGTTGCTAAATTCCCACCGGCACTATCGCCCATAATCGTTAAGTTATTCGGATCAAAGGCAAAATTTTCAGCATTATTTATCAGCCAGTCACAGGCAAATAAAGCATCCTTATGCGCTGCAGGAAAAGGATTCTCGGGTGCTAAACGATAGCCCAAAGAAAATATTTGAGCATTGGTTTTCTCACATAGGTGGCGGCAGATGTGATCATAGGACTCTGGAGAGCCCAGACACCATCCACCGCCGTGAATATATAATATAGCCGTTTGTGTTTTGATTTGGGGCTTGTAATGTAGAAAGCGAATATTGCCCACTTTTATTTCCGAGACATTGACTTTAGGCCACTCTTGGCTTTTTAGGTAAGCTTCAGATTGTGCTGCAAAATATTCCCGTTGTTTAACCATAGGCTTTTCTTTGATTTCACGGAGAGTGGGTATATCAAACAGGGGTGCAATTCGAGGGTCATATGTCATAGGTTAGATACTCTTTCCAATTAAAAATCCAATAAAGACAAATCCTAAGGTGAGAATCAAACTTAAGAGAATATAGATTCCAGCTTTGATATATTCCCCGGCATTGATGAGATTGAGAGTATCTATACTAAAACTTGAAAATGTCGTAAATCCACCTAAAAACCCTGTAAGAAGAGCGGCTTTCCAGACATCACCAATATGTAGTTTATAGATAAATAAAGCCGTCAATATGCCCATAATCAAAGAACCGATAACATTGCAAGCAAGAATACCGTAAGGGAAAGCGCGTCCCCAAAGGTTGTAGATGCTTTCAGAAAACAAGAATCGGCACACCGCACCCAAACCACCACCAAAGAGTATTACAATGAGTTTAATCGTCATGTTTTTGTTATATTAATTATTATTAACATAAGGCTAAATATACATGATCTTAACCAAAATTGTGGAAAATTTTGGATGGGAGTTTGCATACTACCTTCTCAGGTAAATTTTTTACCTGAGAAGGTAGTATGCAAAATTTATTCTGCTAGAATAAGTAAGAGGTTTTTTGCCAATCTAATTTCAACCAAGGAGAACATTATCCCATGAAGCAAACAGGTCCAAGGAATATAGGATTAGGGTCGATTCGACACTACCGATTCCCCATTACTGCAATAAGCTCAATTTTGCATCGTCTTTCAGGTGTATTGTTGTTTGTATTAATCCCCTTTATTATCTGGGTGCTTGATGTTTCTTTGCGTGATGCAGCAGGGTTTGCCTCAGTAAAGGAAACTTTGACCAGTGGCTTTGTTGGGTTCGTAGTATGGTTCTTTCTAACAGGGATCACTTATCATATGTTTGCGGGAATTCGCCATTTATTTATGGATATCGGCACTGGTGAATCTATGTGTGTTGCTAAAGCAACCTCTGCATTAGTGATTATCTTAGGGGTTATAGCCGCAGTATTATGGGGAGTATGGATATGGTAAGTAACATGATTACATCACTGGGTAAAAATGGTTTAAATGATTGGTTTATCCAACGTGTCAGCGCCATTATATTATTAGTATATATATTGTTTGTTATGGGTTTCATCCTGTGCAGCAATGGTGTGACTTTTGAAGTATGGCAGTCATTATTTTCTTGTGGCTGGATGAAAGTCTTTACAGTGCTAGCGGTATTGTCGTTATTAGCGCATACATGGATAGGGATTTGGACCATATTAACGGACTATATTCATTGCGCCATGATTCGTGGAACTATTCAAACACTTGCAATTCTAGGCTATGTTGCCTGTTTTGCTTGGGTCATTCAAATATTATGGGCTTAAGGAAAGATTATTATGACGCAGATAGCTATAAAGGAATTTGATGCCTTAGTCGTAGGCGCCGGTGGCGCAGGAATGCGCGCCTCTTATCAATTATCACAGTCTGGATTAAACGTTGCTGTGATTTCAAAAGTTTTTCCAACACGTTCACATACAGTTTCTGCCCAAGGTGGAATTGCTGCTTCATTAGGCAATGTGGATGATGAAACGGATGATTTGCCTGCCGATGACTGGCGCTGGCATATGTATGATACGATTAAAGGATCAGATTATATTGGTGATCAAGATTCTATTGAATATATGTGCATGAATGCCCCGAAGGCAATTATTGAGCTTGAACATATGGGATTGCCATTTTCTCGATTAAAAGATGGTAAAATCTATCAACGCCCATTCGGTGGTATGTCACGAAATTACGATGTGAAAAAACAAGCAAGCCGTACTTGTGCAGCGGCAGATAGAACAGGGCATGCTTTGTTGCATGCGTTGTATCAAGGCAATTTAAAGCATGATACCAATTTCTTTAATGAATGGTATGCCGTTGACATTGTGAAGTCAGGCGAAGACAAAGTTGCCGGCGTAATTGCCATGAATATGGAAACAGGCGAACTGGTTTTCTTCAAAGCAAAAGCAACGATTTTAGCCACTGGTGGTTGTGGTCGTATGTTTGAATCTAGCACTAATGCACATATTAATACGGGTGATGGCATGGGCATGGTATTACGTGCAGGCTTCCCATTACAAGATATGGAATTTTTCCAGTTCCATCCAACAGGCATTGCCGGTGCGGGTGTTTTAGTAACTGAAGGCTGTCGTGGCGAAGGTGGTATATTACGTAATAAAGATGGCGAGCGTTACATGGAACGTTATGCGCCAAACGCAAAAGACTTAGCTTGCCGTGATGTGGTTTCTCGAGCGTCACAGCAAGAAATTCGTGAAGGGCGTGGTGGTAAGTTTGGCGGTGTAGATTGTGTCTACTTAGATTTGACGCATTTAGACCCTGCCATTATTAAAGAACGTCTCCCAGGTATTTCAGAACTTGCAAAAACCTTTGCAGGTGTGGATCCAGAAAAAGAATCTATCCCCGTGGTGCCAACCGCACATTATATTATGGGTGGAATTCCAACCAATATGCATGGCCAAGTGCTAACGATGAGTGCTGATAATGAAGACGTGACGGTTGAAGGTTTGTACGCCGTTGGTGAATGCGCTTCTGTTTCAGTGCATGGCGCGAACCGTTTGGGTAGTAACTCATTGCTTGACTTGGTTATTTTTGGCCGAGCAGCAGGGATTCATGTGCAAGAAGCTATTCAGGGTGGATTACCGACGCATGAAGCGACCGATGCAGATATTGAAAAAGCAATGGAGCGTCTAAAGCGTTGGGATACCAACAAAGGCGGTGAAAAAGTGTCAGATCTTCGTAAAGCGTTGCAAAAAGCCATGCAAAATGACTTTGGTGTTTTCAGAAAAGAAGAAACTATGGCAGAAGGTTTAGAAACATTAAAAGATTTGCGTGAGCGCATTAGCAAGGCAACCTTAGAAGATCATAGTAATGTCTTTAATATGGCACGCTTTGAAGCGCTTGAGCTAGATAATTTAATGGCATGTGCCATGGCGGAAGCAAAACTTGGTTTGACTCGAAAAGAAAGCCGAGGGGCGCATTCTCGTGAAGACTTTACGGAACGTGATGATGAAAACTGGCAAAAGCACAGTGTTTATTTCCTAAATGGGGATCGTGCTGAGAAGCGTGAGGTTAATATGACGCCTCATCATATAGAAGCTTTCCAGCCGAAAGTAAGATCATACTAGGAGTATTGATGATGAAGGTTAATTTTAAAGTATATCGCTATAACCCTGAAGTAGATAAAAAACCTTACATGAAGGACTATGAATTAGAAGTTGATGGGCCAAGTACCAAAGTGCTTGCATGTCTTGAAATGATTAAAGATGAAGATCCAACGCTTGCCATTCGTCGCTCTTGTGGTGAAGGAGTTTGTGGGTCAGATGGAATGAATATTAATGGTAAAAACCGTTTAGCCTGTATTACGCCGCTTAGTGAGCTTGGCTCTACGGTGACTTTACGTCCGCTTCCTGGTCTTCCTGTGATTCGGGATTTGATTGTAGACATGAATCAATTCTATGATAATTATAAAAAAGTAAAACCGTATTTAATCACTGACGAAGCGCAAGCACCTGCAAAAGAAAGACTACAGTCTCCGGAAGATCGTGCGAAGCTTGATGGCTTATATGAATGTATTCTTTGTGCCTGCTGTACAACAGCTTGTCCTTCTTTTTGGTGGAATCCTGATAAGTTTATTGGACCTTCTGGTTTGCTTCAAGCATATCGCTTTGTGGCAGATAGCCGTGACACAGCGAAAGCTGAACGCTTAAAGGATTTAGAAGACCCTTTCAGTTTGTTTAGATGCAGAGGCATTATGAATTGTGTGAGTGTTTGCCCTAAAGGTTTAAACCCAACCAAAGCAATTGGAAAACTTAGATCCGAAATGTTAAAAAATTCAGTATAAAAGGTTATCGATTATGAGTAAACACGATGAAGCCTCAATGGAAGAACTTTGGCAGTCCTCTCAAATTTCAGGGGGAAGTGCTGCCTACCTAGATGATATTTATGAACAATATTTAGAGGACCCAAATAGTATTGATGAGGGTTGGAAAAACTATTTTGATAGTATTAGGGGCAGTGAACATGAAGTCTCACACGCTCAAGTTAGACAAGATTTTATAGAGCTTGCAAAACACCCTCGCGTTGCAAGAATGGCAGCAGCGGCAGACATGGGTGGTAATTTTCCTGATGGTGGAAACAAAGTTTCAGCGGTGATGGATCTTGTATATGCTTATCGCTATGTTGGTCATAAGATGGCAAAAATTGATCCGCTAGGGTTGATTCATACTGAAAAAGCAACAGAACTTGAACCAGAGTTTCATGGGTTACAGTCCTCAGATCAAAATGAATCCTTTAATGTGGGCGTTTTTTCTGAGAATAAACCTGCAAAATTAAAAGATATTATTAGTAAGCTACAAAGTGTCTATTGTGCCTCCATCGGTGTGGAATATATGCATTTGACCGATATGGCTGAAAAAATGTGGATCCGTGAGCGCTTTGAGTCTAAGAACAAACCTGTCCCTTCAGTGCAAAAAAGGTGGTTGTTAGATCGCTTAAGTGCGGCTGAAAGTTTGGAAAAATATTTAGGCATGAAGTATGTAGGGCAGAAGCGTTTTTCTGTAGAAGGTGCCGAAAGTTTGATTGTTTCATTAAATGGAATCATTGAAAAATCAGGTGGTTATAAAGTTAAAGAAATCATTATTGGGATGGCGCATCGTGGTCGATTAAATGTGCTTGTGAATATCATGGGCAAGTCACCTGAGAGTCTCTTTAGAGAGTTTGAAGGGAGCCAAGATAAATTGTTACTGTCGGGTGATGTGAAATATCACATGGGTTTTTCTTCCTATCATAAAACCACCACAGATGATGTACATTTGTCGCTTGCCTTTAATCCTTCTCATTTGGAAACCGTGGATGCGGTTATTGAAGGCTCTGCGCGGGCGCGCCAAGATCGCCGAGGTGAACAGGGTTATCAACAAGTACTGCCGATTCAAATTCATGGAGATTCCGCATTTTGTGGACAAGGCATTGTGATGGAAACACTGGCATTGTCTCAGACACGCTATTATGGCACGGGTGGTACATTACATATTGTGATCAACAACCAAGTTGGTTTCACCACCAATAAGCGTGAAGATAATCGTAGTAGCTTGTATTGTACTGATATTGCAAAAATGATTGAATGCCCGATCTTTCATGTAAATGCAGACGATCCTGAGGCTGTCTTGAGAGTCACTGAAATTGCGATGGATTATCGTATGACCTTTAACAAAGATGTGGTCATTGATTTGGTTTGTTATCGTCGTCATGGACATCAAGAAGTAGATGAGCCAACAGGCACACAGCCTATGATGTACAGCATCATTAAAAAATTGGCGACAACGCGTGGTATCTATGCAGATAAATTGGTTGCTGAGCAAGTGATTACCGCAGCAGATGCAAAGGGTATTCTCGGCATGTATCGTGAAAAGTTAGATAAAGGTGAAGTCGTTGCAGGGATTTCTGATACAGAACACCCAAGGCAAGATAAGCTGTTAATGGACTGGTCACCATACTTCGGTCATCTATGGGATGAAAAAGTTTCTACAAAATACAATAAAAAGAAATTAATTGCATTGGCGCATCGTTTAGGTGAGTTACCTGAGGGATTAACCTTACAACCTCAAGTTCGCAAGGCTTACGATGATCGTAAAAAAATGGCGGATGGTGAGATTGAAGGAAATTGGGGTTTTGCTGAGCTATTGGCTTATGCGACTTTATTAGAGGAAGGTTATAATCTACGTTTATCCGGTGAGGATACTGGACGGGGTACTTTTTCACATCGTCATGCGGTATTACATAATTATGATGTTACCAATACTGAATTGCGTGAAACCATTCCACTACAACATATAAATGAAAATGCACAGTGTCATATTATTGATTCTGTGCTATCAGAGTATGGTGTGCTTGGCTTTGAATATGGCTATAGCTGTTCTGCGCCTGAATCATTAGTGATTTGGGAGGCTCAGTTTGGAGATTTTGCCAATACGGCACAAGTAGTCATTGATCAATTTATTGCTTCTGCTGAAGAAAAGTGGGGACGTTTATGTGGTTTGGTGATGTATTTACCACACGGGCAAGAAGGCGCGGGTGCTGAGCATTCTTCTGCACGTTTAGAGCGTTATTTGCAATTATGCGCCAATGATAATATGCAGGTTTGTAATGTCACAACACCCGCACAGTTGTTTCACATGATTCGTCGCCAAATGGTGCGACCACTTCGTAAACCATTAATTGTCATGTCACCAAAAAGTTTATTGCGTCACCCAATGGTGCATTCAACTATAGATGAGCTTGCCAGTGGACAGTTTTATAATGTTTTGCCAGAGCCTGCAAGTGAAAAAATTGACGCTAAAAAAGTCACCCGTGTACTGCTTTGTTCTGGTAAGGTGTATTACGATTTATTGACAAGGCGCCATGAGAAAAATATCAAAGACATTGCCATTATCAGACTCGAGCAGCTTTATCCATTCCCAGTGAAAGATATTAAAGCTATTTTAAAGCCGTATGCGCATGTGAGTGATATTGTTTGGACGCAAGAAGAGCCTGAAAATCAAGGTGCTTGGCGTATGATTCAACATGAGATCAGGAAAATACTTGTGAAAGATCAGACGCTTAGCTATGCAGGACGCAAAGCATCTTCGGCACCTGCTGTTGGCTATCCATCATTATTCCATGCCCAGCAAGCAGAGCTTGTGAATGATGCATTAAAATTATCAAAAAAATAAAATAAGGAAATATACATATGTCTCAACAAATAAAAGTCCCTACTTTTCCTGAGTCTATCTCGGAAGGTACGATTGCCACATGGCATAAAAAAGAGGGCGATACGGTTGCTCAAGATGAAGTGATTCTTGAAATTGAAACAGACAAAGTGGTCATGGAAGTGCCTTCTCCTGCTGATGGTATTATCGACGGGATTACTAAAAATGAAGGAGATACAGTTTTATCTGAGGAAGTAATTGGGAAAATTACTGATGGTGCTCCAGTTGAAGCCGCTGCAGCACCTGCGACAGTATCTGCACCTGGACCAGCTCAAGGTGGTGAGGTTTCTGAATTAAAGGCACCTTCTTTTCCTGAGTCTATCTCGGAAGGTACGATCGCAACTTGGCATAAACAGCCAGGTGATGCGATTGCTGAAGGCGAAACCATTGTTGAAATTGAAACAGATAAAGTGATGATGGAAGTGCCAGCATCTGTAGCAGGCACACTGATTGAATGTGTGAAAGCCGAAGGCGATACGGTTCTCTCGAATGAAGTGATCGGCAAAGTAACAACAGGAGCGGCAGCACCTGCGACAGCTGATGACTCTCCTGCACCTGAGGCGGATGCAGTACTTGGGCATGCAGCGCTTTCACCAGCGGTAAGAAGAGCCGTTAAAGCCAATGATGTGGATGCTTCACAAATTTCAGGCACTGGAAAAGGTGGACGTGTGACTAAACAAGATGTGGCACAACATGTTGCAACTCCTGTGGCAAAACCTGCCGTTGAATCAAAAGCTCCTGCGGCTGTTGCTACACAACCAGAATATACCGGTGATAGACCAGAGAAACGCGTTAAAATGACACGTTTGCGCCAAACTATTGCGCGTCGTTTAGTTGAAGTGCAACAAACCAATGCAATCTTAACCACTTTTAATGAAGTGGATATGAAGCCTGTTATGGATATGCGTAAGCAATATAAAGACCTTTTCTTAAAGACACATGATGCGAAGCTAGGATTTATGTCTTTCTTCCTCAAAGCGACGACGGAAGCTTTAAAGCGTTTCCCAGAAGTAAATGCATCTATTGATGGTACGGATGTGGTATATCACGGTTACTTTGATATTGGGGTCGCAGTTGGCTCTGAGCGTGGTCTTGTTGTTCCTGTGATTCGTAATACAGATCAATTATCTTTTGCAGAAATTGAAAGTACCGTGGTTGAGAAAGCGATTAAAGCACGTGATGGCAAACTTTCATTAGAAGAAATGCAAGGCGGCACCTTTACCATTACAAACGGTGGAACTTACGGTTCTATGTTGTCCACTCCGATTATCAATGCGCCACAAAGTGCCATTTTGGGGATGCATAACATTGTTGAACGTCCTGTCGTTCAAAACGGTGAGATTGTGATTCGTCCTATTATGTACATTGCATTGTCTTATGATCATCGCATCATTGATGGTGGCACTTCAGTTCGCTTCTTGAAAACGATTAAAGAATTGATTGAAGATCCAGCTAGAATGCTATTACAAGTATAGTTTCGCGATACATTCTTGCTTACTATAATCTTAACCAGCCATACATTTATATGTCCGGCTGGTTTTTTATTGTTTAGAACTTGAGGGAGACCATGTCTTTTTTAACAGTAGATGAAATTAGCGCTTTAATTGCCAAGGTGCCTGACTTTCCTAAGAAAGGGATCTTATTTCAAGATATTACGCCATTGCTAGCCCATCCGAAGGGGATTCCTTCAGTAGTGGAATGCTTCTATCAAATGATCATAGCGAAGGGCATAAAAGTAGATGTTATTATCGGGATTGAGAGCCGTGGCTTTTTATTTGGTGTCCCTTTATCCGAAAGGCTAGGTGTGGGATTTGTGCCAATCCGAAAGTCAGGAAAATTACCTAGAGCCGTTTATTTTGAAGAGTATTCGTTAGAATATGGCTCAGATAGACTAGAAATACATAAGGATGCGGTAAAGCCAGGCGATAATGTAGTGATCGTTGACGATTTACTGGCAACAGGTGGCACGGCTTTAGCTTCAACTTCGTTGATTGAGAAAACGGGTGCTAACCTTCAAGCAATAACCTTTTTAATTGAGTTAGTCGGATTGTCTGGTGGTGATAGGTTGTCTGGATATGCCAATGAATCGCTTCTGAAGTACTAGACTTTCTAGCCTATACGGTCGAAGACAGAGAACCACGGGAAAGAGGGTTCAGGTCAGATCGAATTAGATCTGTAATTGGGCATAACGTAGTTATGCAGCGGCTACGCCACCAAGCACCACGGACCAGGTCCGTGGGAATCTATATTGTGATATTCATTTCATATATATAAGACATAAAAACTATGAATTATTTTTATTTGTTAAAATTGGCTATACTTGTGCCAATTTTACAAAGAACTATTAATAAACTATGGACATATTAAATAAGAATTCTAATAAAATGCTGAATGGCGTGTTGATGGTCGTCCTTTTTTCTGTCGCTGCCATGTGGATTTCAGAGGTTGACTTCGTCAGCGGGCTGGGATTAAGCCCACTTATTATCGGTATTGTCTTGGGAATGGTATATGCCAATACTTTAAGAGGACATTTACCAAAAGATTGGGGGCCTGGTGTTCAACTTTGTGCGAAAAAAATATTGCGTCTTGCCATCATTCTTTTTGGCTTTAGAATCACCTTTCAAGATATTGCAGCCGTTGGTTTAGATGGTTTTTTAGTTTCGGCTATGATTGTGATTTCCACCTTTACCCTAGGCACTTATTTGGGCCAAAAATTCTTTGGGTTAGATAAAGATACGTCTATTTTGGTGTCAGCAGGCAGTGCAATTTGTGGTGCGGCAGCGGTGCTTGCGACAGAGTCTGTATTGAATGCTAAACCATATAAGAGTGCCGTTGCCGTGGGTACGGTGGTAGTTTTTGGTACTTTGGCAATGTTCTTATACCCCATTTTATATAAGTCTGGAATTTTGAATATGACGCCAGAAATCTATGGTGTTTATGCCGGTGGTACGATTCATGAAGTGGCACAAGTGGTGGGTGCAGGCAGTGCAGTGAGTGCTCAGGCTGCTGACACAGCGGTGATCGTTAAAGTGACGCGTGTAATGATGTTAGCACCTATGATGATTATGATTGGGTTGCTCTTTGTGGGTAGAAAAAATGGCGACTCGAATGGAAAACTAAAAGTGGTAATTCCTTGGTTTGCAGTGCTATTTATTGTGATGGCAGGTATTAATTCTTTGGATATTTTACCGACTATGCTGGTTTCAGGAATTACGCAAATCGACACTTTTCTTCTGACCATGGCGATGACGGCATTAGGGATGGAGTCGGGTATTGATAAGTTTAAGCAGGCAGGTATTAAGCCGATTTTACTCGCAACGGTTTTATTTGTTTGGTTGTTAGTGGGTGGATATTTTATTACGTCACTTTTGATGCATTATGTATAAAAATTTATTAAAAATAAAAGTGTGGCAAGTATTATATCTTTACCCCGTGTGCAACTTTATCCAATAATTCCATCCAATTGATTTAATTCCCGACCGAGGTAAATATTTGCATGCATGGCTATTGTGTGCGATAGAATTTTTCGATTTATCCGATTATTAAAATGCCACAAATCCCTTG
>Ga0302132_10000247_pt1 | contig 29716 bp, 36 predicted proteins | sample CB9_321_MG_FD_203113 | JGI IMG/M metagenome (GOLD analysis project Ga0302132, IMG submission 203113) | Marine microbial communities from Western Arctic Ocean, Canada - CB9_32.1 | ecosystem: Environmental > Aquatic > Marine > Oceanic | place: Canada: Western Arctic Ocean | collected 2017-09-19
AGATTGAATTTTATTAATTGTATTTTTAATTTGTTCTTTTTCATGTCCCAGAACAAATAATGTTATTGATTTCACAGTGTATTGTCTTCAATTAAGTATTTGACATCTTTAAAACATGGAATCATATGAGAGCCTGGATGTCGTGGTGACCATGTTCTTTCTTTTTTTTGTTCTCCAAAAAAGTGTGATATAGTTGGCGGCGGGTGGAAAGTCCAAGGATCTGATATGATGCGTCCGTGCTTACGCCGGTAATTTGGCACACGTCTTTCATTCTTATTTTCATGTAAATAATTAATTTGTTCAATGAAATCATGTTTAATTTTTTCAGGGTAGTTCCATCCTTTATTTTTAGAAATATTTAGTAGTTCATTTTCTGATTCAAGCACCCATTGTAATATACATTGATCCCAATATCCTCCTTGTGTGACTTGAATTAATTCTTCGTTGTTTGAAACCTTGATGGACACATTAATCCATTTTTCTAATAATTTGTTGTCAATCTTTCTTCTTTTATCCATTCCTAAAACTCCTCCATTGTTATAAGGAGGGCCTGTTTGGTGAGGAATTAAGTTGGTTTCCATTACGTTATGTAAAATATTTTCTGCCAACATTGGATCGCCGTGGGTCCGCATTTGGCGGATAGGATCAACTTCTGGAAAGCATTGAGTAAACAGTGGTTTGTCAGATATAGTTGATTCTAAAGGAATTAAGCTTTTAAGAACAACAAGGTCACAATCTAACCATAAAATTACTGGATCTTTAATTTCTTTAATATAAAATGGTTTGTTATAAGTCTGCCATCCTTTAATTCCTTTTTCAAATTGAAGTTTTTTTGGTTTTTTTATTTTTATGTTTAAACCTTTAAGCCATTTGATGCTTTTTGACGTTAATCCAAGATCAAATACATATATTTTTACCTTATGTTTAGAAAGTATGGAATACAACATAAGTTGCAATAAATCAAAAAAAGATTCGTCAGCAGCGGTTACTATTGATAAATTTAATTCCTCTTTCTTATCGCATGGGAATAATTCATCTAATAAATGTTTTATTTGATTATCCATAGTCATTTGTACACAAAATTTTGAAGTTAGTTTTTATGTTTACTTGCCATTGTGATGGCCTGTGCTACAATTTGGTGCATATCGTAATATTGATAAGTCCCCAGTCTGCCTCCGAATATCACCTTTGTCTTTTTCCCTTTAAGTTCGTATTTTTTGTATATTTTTAAGTTCTTCTCATCTCTAACTGGATAATATGGAGTTTTACCGATTTCATATTTATCAGGATATTCTCTTGTCACCACTGTAACTGGTGAATTTAATTTAGTAAAATGTTTATGTTCAATGATTCTAGTAAATGGCACATCTTTATGTGTGTAGTTTATTATGGGCGAGCCTTGAAAGTCTCCATTTAGCACATTTGTTTTGAACATAAGAGAGCGATATTCTAGCTCTCCGTATTTGTAATCAAAGAACTCATCAATCTTTCCTGTGTATACAAGTTTATTACTTGCATTGGTTAGTTTCTTTTTTGAATCGAAGAAGTTTACCCCAAGTTCAATTTTAATGTTTTTATGGTCTAGGATGTTTTCGAACATTCTAGTGTATCCGTTTGAAGGAATTCCTTGAAATTCATCGTCGAAGTAACAATCGTTATAGTTCGTTCTTATTGGAATGCGGCGGATGATAGACGAAGGCAATTCTGAAGGATCTTTTCCCCATTGCTTTTCCGTATATCCTTTGACAAAGATTTTATATAGTTCTGTGCCAACTTGTGAAATGATCCATTCTTCTAGATTTCTAGGATTCTTTATTGGGACACGTACTTCTTCTAGTTTTTGTATTGCTTCTTGAGGGTTCTTTGTTCCCCAAATTTGATAAAGAGTCATTAGGTTTATGGGGAACGAATACATCCGGTCATCGTAGTTAACTTTTATTCTGTGTTGGTAATTATTAAACTTAGAAAATCGATTGACATAATTCCATACTCCTTTGTTATTTGTATGGAATATATGCGGCCCATATTTGTGAACATCGATACCTTCTATTTTTTCTGTATAGCAATTCCCTCCAATATGATCTCTTTGATCCACTACTAGTGCAGTTTTGCCTTGTTCGGCTATCTCTCTGGCAAAAATAGAGCCGAAAAGTCCTGCCCCGACAATTGTAAAGTCAAACAAGTTTTTCATTATGATTTATTTCTCATCTAAATTGTTTGTTAATTGTGTTGTCGATTCTATGAATTTCATATAGACGTATTTAGTTATTATTAAATTATGAACCCAATACAATAAATAATCATTGAGTCATTTTAGTTAAAATATACAAATTTTCGAAGTTAATATGCACATATACTTATAGAAACTTGTTTTTGAAGAAAGGATTTTACTATGTTTAACAAAGATCATTTAGAATTGGGCGTAGTTGCTGGCATCGGTGCTGGATTAGCAGGAATCACGGGCAACCTCTTGGGGCTTGAACTTGGTGTAATGTTATTCCCGGTAGTATGCGGTGGCATGGCAATTGCCGTTAAGATCGTAAAAGATATGGTTATCAACAGATAGTCGCTACCTTAAGCAGGCTAGGAAAACACACTCGTTATGCGAGTGTGTTTTTTTTATACCATTGAATTGTTTTAGCCATTATCTGATCGGGGGGACATGTATGGATGGCATGGTTCTGTCATCCATTCGATTAATTCCCAATTAATGTAAAAGCAACTTTCTTCATCAGCTTCAGGGATTACGTGGTCGTCCATTTTTATCCTCGATTCGGGCATCATTGCCAAATAACTATATATTTATATTCGACAACACTAAATATTCTAAAAGTTATCTAGGAAATTGTAAATGATGAACTCTCAAATAGTCCAATTTAAAGAGTGGTTGTTCAGCGAGGTGGATTGGGAGAAATTCCAGGATGTAAGTAAAGTTTGCATAAGTCCAGACGACCTAGCCTCTAAGTTGAATGATGAGTTAGAAAGATTAAAAATTCCTGCCAAAGATCGACCTAGTTTTAAAAAAGGAGTTTTTCCTCAAATTGCATCAAAGAACATCCCAGTGGAAAAAGATGATTTGGGTGAGACTGAAATTGATATTGAACGATTTAAGTCAGATATAACGGAAATTCCTAAAACAATATTTGATGTAGGAGAAAAGTCAAAACACACTAATGAATTGGACGAAGTTGTGTTCACAGTCAACACAGGCATACCTGCCTTAAGAACTGTTATCTGGGATGAAGATAATAAAAAGTTTTATGTCCTCAACACTTGTCCTGGTGCGGGTTCGTGTATTGTTAACTGTTATGCCCTTAAGGGGTTTTACATCATGAGTAAGGGTAAAAACTTAAAATTAACGCAACGAATCAACATGCTTGTAAACCACCCGAAAGAATATGAATCCCGCATGTTAAAGGAATTAAGAAAGTTTGCTTTTGAAGCTGAGTTAGATAATAAAAAGTTAAAAATAAGGTGGAATGATGCGGGCGACTTTTTTTCTGATGTCTATTTCAACATCGCTGTCAATGTAACAAATGAATTAAAAAAATTACACGGAAAACATATTGATTCATATGCCTACACTAAATCTGGGAAGTATATTGCATTGGGTGAAAAACATGGTTTGACTATGAATTTTTCAATGGAAGGGAAGCCAAGTGAACGAGATGGTGTTAATTTGGAAGAAACCAAATTATCACTAATTGTTCCAAGGGATGTATTTAAAGGAATCTTCGAAAGGAAAACCAAAGAGCAAAGTACAGACCAATTTGTAGATTTTGAATCAGGAAGAGAAGAATTAAAGAAGAGGATATGGGAAAAATATAAAGATCAATATAAAATTGATTTAGATTCATTGAAGTATACAGATGAAATCATAAGCAAGGCTGAAGGTAAAAAGTATAAGTATAATGTAATTGTATTGCCACATGGAGATAGTGATATTTCAGCACAAAGGCAGGACGTTAGAATTTCATTTCTTTTAGAGCATTAGGTTTAACGAGGAAGCTGCGTAAATAGAATTGGCAATTGGGCCAACCTGAGTAAAAACATATGTCTTCAAGTGTGAAAAAGAAAGCCGCACTGATAGGAAAAAAAGCCGCACTGATAAGCAAATACGGCATAGGGTTTTTAATATTTAATTTAATTGTTAAAGGCATATGGTTAGGTCTAATATATTTGATTATAGTCTTTGGATTCGATATAGTTTCTTTATTCGAATACTTCGGATGGGACAGTATAGCATCTTTTTTCCGAGAATCATCAGCAGGCGAAATTGGCGTTGCCTATGCTTTAGTGGAGCTTATTAAGCCTTTGCGAATTGGGCTTTCCCTTGCGATGTACCCTTTTGTGTGTCATTGGTTTAAAAAGTTTAGAAAGAAAACTACAACAGAATAAACTCTTTTATTTAAAATGGGAGTTAAAGTTGTACACTATAAAAGTTTTTGATTCTATTTCAGATTCAGGTTTATCTAAGTTCAAGAGCAATTTTAAGATAAGCGATGAAGATCCAGATGCCATCTTGGTAAGAAGCAGCAAGATTGATCTTCCAGATCAATCTAATATAAAGTGCATAGGAAGGGCTGGAGCGGGCGTTAACAACATCCCTGTCAAAGAATGCACAGAACGTGGCATTGTGGTTTTTAACACGCCTGGGGCCAATTCTAACGCCGTCAAGGAGGCTACAATTTGCTCTCTGTTCCTTGCATCTAGAAATCTTGTATCTGCCTCTAGTTTTTTAGATTCGCTATCAGTCGATAATGACGAAGAATTAAATTCCATAGTAGAGAAATCTAAAAAGGAATTTAAAGGAGTAGAGATAAAAGGCAAGAACTTAGGTGTAATTGGTTTGGGGGAGATTGGAATGAAGGTTGCCAATTATGCTAGTGCTATGAGAATGAATGTAGAGGGTTTTGACCCATTTATCTCTGTGGGCCATGCTTGGGCGTTATCTAGGAATGTTAAACCAGCCTCTGATCTGAGTAAGATGGTGTTTAACTCAGACTATGTTACGATTCATGTCCCTTTGATGGAGAGCACGAAGAACTATGTTGATGCGTCACTTTTATCTAATTTCAAACCTGGTTCTGTTCTTATAAACTTCTCTAGAGGAGGCGTAGTAGACGAAGACGCTGTTGTGGATAGTTTGGACAGAGGCCGTTTGGGTCGTTATGTAACAGACTTCCCTAGTTTAAGATTAATTGAGCACGAAAAGGTCTTATGTTTTCCTCATATTGGGGCTAGTACAAAAGAGTCTGAAGAAAACTGTGCCGCTTCAGTAGCCTCTGAGGTGATTGATTACTTAGAAAATGGGAACATAGTTAATTCTGTCAATTTCCCTGAATGTCGCATGGAAAGGTCTACGGATTGCAGGTTGACTGTGATTAACAAAAACATTCCTAATATGGTTAGTCAGATTGCTTCTGAATTACACAGCTTAAACATCTCAGGGATGACAAATAAAAGCAAAGATGATATTGCTTATAATATCGTAGATGTTGATGCAAAAGGATCACAGCCTTTTGGCCCTAAGTTGATAAACTCCCTCATAGATATTGAGGGCGTTTTAATGGTTAGGGTATTAAAATAATTTTAACATGGCAATTGGGTTCATTTAATGAATTATATAGTTTTAGGCCATATGAGATCAGGCAGTTCTGTTATCAATGAGTCTCTTGAGATGCATCCAGACCTTAAAGTGGCTTATGAAATATTTAATTGCCATGCCACGGCAGAACTTACAAATATACCCGACATAAGACAGACTCTTAAAAAATTATATGGATTTGAATCGTGGAATAAAGTTAATTCCACATTTGGTTATTTTCCTACTTCGGGCAGATATGATATAGGAACATATAAAACCATTTCTGAAGATGTCTCTTTGAATAAAATGATCGATTTTGCATTTGAGAGATATGATGGTTTCAAGATACTTTACAATCAATTAAAGATAAATTATAAAGTATGGGATTATCTTGTTTCCTGTCCAAACTTAAAAGTAATTCACACATACCGCAGGAACCATCTTGATTCTTTGGTTTCTTTATATGTTGCTCATGGCTCATCCGAATGGCAGGTTAGAAAAGGGGGGAGCGATATTGATGATGAGTCCTTTTCCATACCAGTTGGCGTTGCTGAGGAATACTTTTTAAACTCTGACTTTGAGATAGAGCATTTTACTTCTATGTTTAAAAATAGTATAGAGATAGAGTATGAAGAATTATATGATTGGGAAAATACTATAAGCCGGGTGGTTGATTTTTTAGGGATAAAGTCAATATTTTTAACGCCAAAATATAAAAAAAGAAACAAGAAAAGTCCCAAGTTGTTGATTGAGAACTATTTGGAATTAAAAAATTATTTTAGAAATACCAAGTGGTTTAAGTTATTTTTGGATTCAGAAATAAAGGTATTCATGTGAAGTGGGCTTATAGATTTTATTTTCTTAAAACAGGAGCTTCTCTCATAAGCACCTATGTAAAAAGTTTAGGTAATTTAAGATTAAAGATTCGACTAGTCAATTCGACGATTTCGTCGTCTATCAGCATATGAAAATCATTCCTACTCAACATCACTTTGTAGCGACTCAATACTTCCTTTTGTTTCATTCTTTTCCCGGTAAAGCTGCTTCCACCACCATAAGCAGGAACTTCATCAACACCCTTGTCTTCAAATTTCACACAACCAAACTTGTCTGCCAACAATCTTCTGTATTCGAATGAACGCACCCATTGATTGAAGTTTATCACTATTGGATCTTTTAACTTTGTAGTCTCCCTGATAAATTCAACAGCATGTTCTTTCCAAGAATCAGCAGCGTCTGTAAGCATGTCAAACTTTGTCCTTTTCTGATACTCAATTCTACTCGCCAAAAAATTATAAGCATCTCGCAAAATTAAAACCTCAATTGTTTTATCTCCGCTTCCTATCCCAAGATTTTTATGAACCTCATTTGGAACAAAACACAAATGATTAGTTCTCATCAACTCTCCGTTACAAAAACTTGTAAAAGGGTCATCTTCAATGACATGAATGTAATGATCTACATTAGGAGACCCCAAATTAATATCAGATGGGTCAAACCCTCTTCCCAACAAAGGATAATGACTACATTTTTTAATTGGGCAACAATCAACTGATTTAAAGCTGTCCAGCATGGCGTGTCCTTCTCTAAATAAGTTCACAGCCCGATACAAACGATCATCTTCAGGAGAATGATTCCAGACTTTATTACATACATCATTTGCGTATATCACACTTCCATTCAATTGCTGGTAAATCCAGTTACATACAGCATGATGCCCTGACCGCATCAATGAATAAATTCTGTACTCTATCATTCTATAATACAGTATGAATAAATGTCTTTTTTTGGGATGCCACTGTGACGATATAGAGCTTGGCTGTGGGGGTGCCATTAGTCAAACTGATGACCTATTATGCGTTACTCTTTCTTGTATATCACCTCAAGGTATAGATTTAAGAAGCAGGCAACTTGCTTCCTTGAATCATCTTGGAGTGAAAGAAAAAGATGTTCGGTTCTATAAAGTGACCACCAGAGAATTCCGTCAAGAAAGACAGTTGATATGGAAAATTCTTAAAGAGCTAGAAGATGAATTCCATCCTGAAATAATTTTTACACACCAAGATGACGGGCACCAAGATCATCGTGTCGCATATGAAGAATCTCTTCGAAAAACATTTACAGGAACCATTTTCTCATACTCCCCAGTACTATTAAACTCCTGCAACAATTATTTCGTTGAAATCACAGAACAAACTCTCAAAAAAAAATTGAACGCACTCCAAGAATATGATTGCTACCAAGACAAACCTTACTTCGATACAAAATTTGTAACAGGAAAAGCGGTCGTTGCCGGTAATGTAATAAACAAACCATATGCTGAATCTTTCAAAACAGAAAGGCTGATAAAATGCACAAAGTAAACCGATGGAGAATCCAAGGCACCTCTGCTCTAAAGAACAGAATTGGCCTGAACAACAACAGCAGATACAACCTAGAAGATTGGATCATAGAACAGGCTGACATAAAGTCTGGAATGTCTATCTTGGACATTGGTTGTGGCACAGGAAAACAAATCAAAGCCATCCAAAAAAGATTTAATTCAAGAATCATTGGAATAGACATTTCTTTAGATGGACTTGATTTCTCAAACGATTCTACCACCCTCATCTGTGGAGACTTTGATCAAAACATCATAAGCGGCAAGTTTGACAGGATTCTCTCAACCTATGCTATTTACTACTCCAAAGACATGCTGGGAACAATCAATAAATACCAAAAAATGTTGAACCCCAACGGAATGCTATTTTTAGCTGGTCCAGCAGATGGAACCAACATGGAAGTGTACTCTATTGTCAATTCCCTAATTGACCAATTAGGAATTAAAGTTGAACACAGATCGACCACTGACTTTCTCTCTGCCGCTGAGATAGAAGGCGAACGGGTAAAACTAAACAATCATGTCCATTTCGACAGCCCCAAACATGTCATGGAATGGTGGTCTAATCACAACTCTTACATAGAAGAACTACACGAACAGGTAGAAAACAAGCTTCCTGAAAAACTTTCATTAACAAAAAACGTGTTAGGCATAAAAATCCGGTGAAATGCCTTCTGTACAATATCTGGTTTGGAGAAATTCCCAACTACTTTGCTTACCACCAGATGACTTGTGACAAAAATGCAGATGATTTTCATTGGATTGTGTATACAGATCAAGTCTCTAAAACAACTAAGTGGAGCAAAAGCATCACTGCCCATCCTTACTCGTGGGATCAACTCATTGAAGACTTTTCAAAAATAGACATCCAGTTAGAAAAGCCGGATACCATCACTCGCCCAGTCACAAAAACCATCGCCCAATGCAGGTTGTTTCTTCCCATGTTAAGATCAGAACCCGCCCCCGAATATTCTCACTGGGGGATTACCGAGTTCGATGTGATATACGGCAAACTGGACAAGTACTTTGAAGACGCACATGAGCACCTTGTAATTTCAGGAGACCCTAGAGCAGGTTGCGGACCATTCTCTGTGTTTCGCAAAGACTGCCAAGAACTGTTAAAGGATTATCCCAATCTAAAAAATGAAATAGAAGACAATTCCTTCGACAGCATCGAAACCAATGATTTCTTGGAATTTTTTGAACAACATGGCAGCGTAAAAAGAACCACAGGTCTACAACCAATAAGAGATAAATATAGACACACTGCTGGTCATTCTGCAAAATGGCTCAACGGAAAACTTGTGGTTGTAGGATCTCAAGGAGAATTCGAAGGCGGTTTCTTTCATTTTGGTGGACAACGAAAGTCAGGCCGGTTTCAAGTAAAAGGAAATCCCACAAAATTCTGGAGAGTCTCTGGATCAGGCATCGAGCGATTAGATCCTGATATTAAGCTTCTTTAATCTTTGAACGTAAACCTCGTTTTCTGGCTTGGTCATTCTAAACATGGTGCTCGATGAGACTGCTCGTTCTAAAACCTCTTCAGAAACTGCCATTTGTAAATATGAGAGCACTCGCTGCAACTCATCCTTGGGTCTATCAACTAAATCCTGATACTCAACACGACAATACTCACTGCCTTCTAAATACTTGTCCCATTTAGTCCCACAATCTCCAAGCTCGTCCCAAGCATCCAAAAGTTCTTTGTCAGTCAATTCCACATGTGTTGCAAACCATTCTTCAGCCGATTTCGGCGTATACAAATAAAACTTCCTGTATTTTTTGGCAATGCAAAACGACACTACTTGTGAAGCCCGATCATGCCTCGTGATAAGAATATACTTAAGGTTGGTCAATATAGTTTCTATGTGATCTTTATCTGCTTCATCCAAAAATCTTTTGAATTGACTGTAATGAACCTTAGTGTGAGAAGGCAAGTTGTCTAGAAGGTTTTTTTGGCAATCAAAATGAGGAAATTTTTCACAAAATATGTCTGTGAATAAATTCGTTTTATTGAGAATGTTGCACAGGTAACTCGATCCCGTGCGAACTGTTGATAAAATCCAACAACTCATAACAACATCGTCTTTCGCTTTGTGCCATAATTTTTAGGTTTTTGAAACCATTCGCTGTCTTCATTTTGAAAATATCTGTATATATACTGATTCCATTCTGGGTGTTGATCCAACAGAGGGTTATCTCTCAAAAACGAATACAAAATGCTTCTTATATTTGGATAATGATCTAATCCTATCTTGACTGGAAAATCTCCCCCTTGATGCTCTGGACAATACCCAAAACCATTTTGCAGACAATAGAAATAAGGTGTTCCAAGACACTTTTGTTCGTCGCCTTCATAATAATAGACCAAATCTGGAACACTAAGAAATTTATTGAACATCCTCTTTGATACCGGAGTTTTCTTTTCCCATTCATGACACTGGCATCTCGGTTGTGACCACCAATCAGGACTTCCATCCCAAGTAATAGGCTCTGACACATGAAGATCTAAACCCATAGCTCGAACAGCCATGCCAAAGCATATATTGGTTATTTTACGCTTTCTTTTCATTTCAATCCGATCAGAATGGACTTCAGAATGCAATCTGCGAGAAAAATCTAACCATTTTTCACCTATTCCACCACTGCTGCAATATGCTATTGGTGCATTAGTGCATTGTAAATTAATTTCTCCCTCAGGACATGGTGGAATTTCCACCCCAAATAAAGCAGATATATTGTCCCATTCTTGCGAAGAATAAGAAAAGAAAGGATCTTCTGTAAAACAAAACACATCACACTCTGGAAACACGTTAGGGTGAAATGGCTTAGTTAATATAATATCAGAGTCTACATAAAGAACTGGGCCATCTATCAATGATAAAGAATATGGCTTGTTTGCCATGTGAAATATAGGATGGAAATTATTCTTAAAACTTATCACCTCAATATCTAACCTGTCAAAAGTGTCAAGAGTAACTTTATCTAAACTGCCGAAGTTCTTGGGATGGGCGGCGACAATTTGAAAATCTCCACGGAGATACCTTCTTAAAGAACAAGCCAAAAATAATGATTGAATCTCTATGAAACCATTTTGACATACAAAAACTACTGTGTACATATCACACCATATAAACCTTTTTAAAACGACAATACATTTCTTCTTTAATGGCACGTCCCTCTTCTTGCAGGTGTAAGGCGAACTCATCTTTTCCGCACCCAAGCTCTCTGTAGTTCTTTGTTGGAACCACTACCCGCTTTATTTTTGGAAGTCTAATCTGAAGTTCCATTTCCAATTGATACTTTGAAAACTTGCTGTAGTCCCACTTCAATAGATGTTTTTTGTTTATCATAGTAAGATAACCAATCACCATTTCCACAGTTTTTGGAGCATCCAAATCAAAAGAAGACACTCTTTTTTGATCAAAGTAAGAGTTGCCTATAAAATCAATTCCCTCCACGGACAAAAAAGATTCTTTATCAAAATAAGTTAATAAGTCAAACGTAATGCCAGTCAATGGAAGGACATCATCATCACAATGAATGATTGTGTCGTTCTTGCACATCGATGCTATGGCGTAACGGACAGATGGGTTTATATTTTTCTGTGAATTAAATACAACAATAGGCAAATCGCTCTTAAATTTTCCTGAGTTATCCCAGACGAATATTTCGTTTACTTCCGGCTCATTGATCCATGTCTGCAATATTTCTTCCATGTAATTGAATCTTTTCCAACATGAAATTATCACACTTACCATATTTTATCCTTAGTTACCATAAGAAAAAAAATCATATAAAGGTTCTTAATGCCTTTAATATGGACGAATTTTTAACTGTGTTTAAAAAATTTGATGAATTTATTCTTTCTTTCAAAAAGGGTTGATCTAAATAATGTTTAGCTTTTTTAATATTTTCTTCATCAGCCAATAATCCTTCTGCTTCTTGTAAGTTATCGTAAAAAAGTGGATATTCTTTTCCAAGATATTCTTCAATCGCTGGCAATCTGTTTACTAAGACAGGTGTGCTTCTGGCCATACATTCCACTATAGAATTATTTGCACTGCTGTCAAAAAGTTTTAAGAACACAATATTTTCGGACAAAAAATTATCATATTCTTTATTAGGCAAATATTCCATGAAATCAACTGTGTCATTGATGTCAAAGTTTTCATTTATTCTCTCATAACGAAAAGTATCTTCAGGAGTTTTTACAATTGTCTTTTGATATGGTGACTTAAGATCAAACATTCCTTGAAAGTCACGCATCCAATGTCCTATCATGGCTATTCGTTTTTTTGAATTGTTTTTAAATAAGCTCCATGAAAATTGTTTTTTAGGTATCTCGGTAGGATGATAAACTACATCGACTTTACTAAAGTGTTTTTTAACAAAGTTTGCATTGTGTTTGGAAAGGCAAAAAATTCCTTTGCAATTATTTTTACTTTGCATCCATGTTTTTGATTGGAAAAGTTTATTTAAATCGAAATTATGAAAATCTCCATACAATCTTCCTATTATCGCAGGATGTGTAGGAACATTGTGGACAAACCCAATCCAACTTTCATGAATTATTTCCTTGCGTTTTACCTTTTCGTCTAAACGATCTATAACTAACACCCCAGAATCAGAGTGCAAAGGTTTAAGAGAGTTCATGCAAAACCCCCAACCAGAACGATGATGATTCCATCCAGATGTTTTATTTAAATTTAGCATTACTTAATTAGAGTTATGATCAGTATCTTTATTCTTTATTCTAATGACCGTCTAGAAGAGTTAAAGTCTACAATAGAGTGCTTATATGATTGTGATGGTTTTAGTTCTTGTCAAAAAATAATTTGTTCAGATGGAAAGTCAAATTATCATCCTGATGGCTTTGAAGTAATTGAAATACAACGAGAATTAGGTCTTTACTGTTGGGCGAATATGTGGGACGCCAGCGTTAAAAAATGTCAATACGAAAAAATATTATGCATGGATTCCGATAGAATTCTAACTAAAAATAGTCTTAAACTAATTGATCAATCAATTAAAGATAACTTTTTTGTTTTTCCTAAAAGATTATATTCTTTAACAAGAAGATGTAGTACAGGTTTAATTAAGGAGATAAGAGATCATTTTGAAGAACATAAACACAATTTAATCCCTGATCATCGTGTATACAGTTCAGCTTGGGATGCAGTAAGAAAGAAGAATCCAATGGCTGGGTGTGTTGGGTTCACAAAAAAAACATTTTGTAAATCTGGGGGGTTAGATGCAAACTATCGAGGTGGGTCATATGCTGATACTGATTATTTTGAAAAAACTAGCAGAATTGGAATGAAGTTTTTGGCCTTAGACATTAATGAGTTGCATCTTTATCATGATTATGAATTCGGCATACGCATCGGCCAGCAGTTCCCAAGAAAGTTGAAATTAGTTAATTTATGGAATGGATGTTATTTTTGTAGAAAATGGGATTATGATTTTCATTCTGAACTACATAATTTGGCAAAAGAATTGGGAGTTCCTATTAATTCAATGGGTAAACGCCCACTTGACTTGCAAGTTTGCAAGATGCTATTTGGAAATAATAAGATATTTTAATGTCAAATAAACCCATAGTGCGTTGGACTTTTGGTCCTTTTTCAAAAACTGGGCATGACATATTAAGATATTCTGTAAAATTATTTCAAAGAGAATATAATGATGAATTTGATTTATTTATTTGTGTAAACAATTTATCTGAAGAAGAAATTAATTTAGTAACTAACGACTCGGTGTTTAAAAATTGTAAATTTTTAATACAAGATGAATCAAGCAACAAATTAAACATGAAAATTTCAGGGCCTGCGTGGAAGTTAGTGCCGCCCAGGTTAAACATTAATACTCATGAAATTGTTATTGATAATGACTTAGTATTGTTTAAGAGAAGCAAATATATAGAAGATTTTCTAAATGGCGATCATATTATTTCTACCAAATCAGCAATAAGAAGTTACGGCAATCTAGACAGATATGTTGGAGATTTTTTAATTAACACAGGATTATTAGGATTTCCTCCTAAATTTGATTTTAAAAAATACTTAGATAAAAAAATAAGATATATTTTAAAAGTAAACCATTCTAAAATAAAACATTATAATTTACATTTTAATGAGCAGGGATTGGTGGCAATGGTTTTTCAAGATTTAGACCCTATAGTGATACCTCTTGAAGAAATCAATGTTTGTTGGAGTCAGCCAATTGTATGGCCTTGTGGCTGTCCTCGTAAAGTTGATGTGTATAAAGCAAAATCTGGCCTTCATTTCGTTGGTGCCAATTACTTTGAAGTGTCTTATTGGAATGAATACAAAAAACACTTTTTATTCAATTGATAACATCATTTTGTCTAACGAGTTTATATATTTTATTACGTCTAATAGGAACTTCAGGGTTCTTTCCCACTTTAGGTTCTGATCCTAATATTGCCACAATAATTTCTTCATTAGATTTATCATCATTAATCCAAATAGGCATTAGGCAGGATGGATATCCATCTATTGCGCCATCATCTAAAGTGGCAATAGCAAACTCATACCCAGCTTTGTTTAAGTGAATTGAATTGTCTTCAAATCCAATCATTTTATTTCCTGACATTGAGGACTTGCTTTATGGGTCAACAATTTGATCCATAAAGTATCAAACTCCAAAGGAGTTGAGAATTCCTTCTTAGCTAATTCCATTTCTTCTAAACACAGTTCTTTAGATTTATCAGATAAATCAACATCACAATACAGATTCCACGCCCGCACGAACCTAACGTGGTGATCTGGTGCATTTTCGTCTAAGTCGGCCACCGAGAAAATATATCTTCCATCTAACTCCAGCAGCGGGATATTTCCTGATCGCTGGATACGCTCTAGCAGGGGCATAGTGTGTTCTAATTTGCTTTTAATACAAGTCCGGCATATTGACTCTTCAGGATAGATTGATTTGAGTTCTTTGCAATTTGGACAATCTTTTTTAACGGGGCCTTTTGGTCCCCCTTTACTCCATGGTAAAAAAGTCATTTTTATGTTCCTGTCTACAAAAAACCCTCTCCTGCCTACAGGAGAGGGTAAAAAAACGAGATCAAGACAAGTGTTTTTAGAGATACGTTTGATTGATAATGTAATCTCTAATTCGTTCTTAATCTCTAAAATTATCTTCGTATACCCCATAATACGTTTAAGAATGTTAAATGTAAACTAAAAAAGTTTTTATTTAACCAGTAAATAAATGTTATGGGAATGTTTGTTTTTAAACACTTAGAAAATGGAAAGGTATTTCAAATTGATACAAGAGTGTATGTGTCAAAAGATGGCCAAGAAGTATCTATCAATCAAGAGATTTTCGATGGCACAAAAACATTTAGCAAACAAAACGTTACTTTAAGCAAAGATGTTCTTGAAAAATTAGTAGACAAAGTTAATTTGTTCTCAAAGAATGTAAACGAGTAATTTCTTTGTCCCACTCATTTTTGATTTCTACTTCCACTTTTTCTTTATAATAACTTTCAATGCAATGATAGAACTCTTTAACTGACTTGGGGCCTATGTTCCTAATATCTTCTATTTCCGCACTGGGCAGGGCTGGCAAATCGTCCATCCAAATGGCACCTAGATTATCCTCTAAGCTATTAATCATTTTAAGAGAAAGACCAACAGCTTCTAATTCAGCGATAGCTACTTTGTTTTCAACCATATAATCAAATGCTAATTCAAGCAGAGAATCTGTTTGATCATTCCGTTCCACGAGATATGGTTTTGGAGGTATGCCATGACGATCCAATTTCTTATCTCCTGTTTTTTGCATCATATTGTACTTTAAAATTAAATTAAGCCGAATTTGGTTTCAACCGATATCTTGGTATTCATTTCGGGGAGACCGACATGATTGGTTAAATTGTGCTTTTTAGATTCTTTACAATCCAGATACCATTCAGCATGACCTTTTTCATGGATAATGTCTAAAAAGTAATTTGTAGGTTTTCCGCAATTGGCCGCCATCAATCTAAACAATTTTTGATTTAGTCGCTCAGATTCTTTAGCGTCAGATTTTATTTCTTCAATTTTACCATGACTCCATGAAGAGACATCGTGAATCATGAGCGTTGCTTCAGGAGCCATATATCTATGTCCTTCTTGTCCGCATGTGAAAAGAACGCATCCGGCACTCATTGCCTTTCCTTCAACAATAGTCGCTATAGGCTTTTTGGATGATTTCAATTCAGCAACCATTCCTAATAATTGATAAACAGATCCTCCATATGAGTCGATGATTATGGGTATCACTGGCTGGTCTGTTTGATGCGCCAAAGACATTTTTTCTTTTAAGGCGATTGTAGTTTCTTCATCAAATTTATTTATTGTTATTATCACTGGCATGTCAACAATTTCAACATTTTTGGCCATTTTAATTTTAGGGTCAGTGATTAAATAATTTCTCATCAACGTTCCTTTTGAATTATTGTTTTATAGAGGATTATGACATTTTATATTAATTTATAATAAAGTCAATGAACAAATAAAAAAAGGGGTGCTTGGCGAAATCGCCAAGCACCCCTAAAGGGATTTAGGTGGTTTATTTTTCTTTTTTAAGAACTGCTTTTTGAGGCACCACGTCGGCAGCAGGTTGGTCTGCAAGACGTAGCTCTTTGCCCAACTTGGCATCTTGATAACCTTGTGTATAAAACGATTGATTTTCATCTTCCGTTTGATTTAACCCTCGATCATATCCATCATGCCAAGCCGTCGTGTAGTCAGGTTTGTTTTCTGGGTTAGTGGCATGTACAATGCCTTCAATGCGACCTTGTCCTCTTACTATTTGTTCAGACATTCCTTGATATGCTGTATTCATCGTAGAGAGCAAGATGTCATTGGCGAACTCATTGTTAACATCGGCTCGCATGTTTGCAATTTTCAATTGAACATTAAGATCGTTAATTGTACGACCTTGCATAATTAATGCGTTAGTAAACGTTGCAACGACCGCAATTACGGCAACAATTCCAACTGTTTTTTTATCAACTGTTTTTTTATCAACTGTTTTCAAAACTTTCGCCTTTCCGGTGGTGGTTGGAGTGGTGGTTGGAGTGGTGGCTGCTGTAGTGTTTTCAGACATTGATTTGAACCCTTCCTGTGTGGTCAAAGCTTCATCCTCGGTGATGGTTGGAGTGGTTTCAGACATTGGTTTGAATCCTTTCGTTGTTTCAGACATTGGTTTGAATCCTTTCGTTGTTTCAGACATTAGTTTGAATCCTTTCGTTGTTTTCCCTCGTGAATTTTTTTCATTCTTTTGTAAAGATCAGGATCATCGTCCCGAATTTTATACCATACCAACTTTCGCTGTTGGCTGTCAAGTCCATGAAGTCTTTCTAATCTTTCTTTTGCTTGGGAATTTTTTTGTGATTCCTCCAGCATCTTCATTCTTGCAATTTGATCGTGATTGGTTCCGTAAAAACGTTTCATTATTCAGGACTTATAAAGTTCTATTAAAAACTCATTCTTTCTATATGTACTATCGATCTTTATGTGCGGCGTTAATGAAAGGCAGTGTTCTAAAATGACATCAGGGGAGTAGTAATAGATCCCCTCATCCCGTTTTTCGTCCAACTTCAGAGGTGCTGTCATGTTGACAAAAACGCCCTGATCGCATATCTCAAACAATTTGCTTAAGCACATTTTAATGTATTTTTTTTGATTGTCAATTTTTAAGTTGAAAGTTCCATTTGCAAAAACAAAATCAAAAGTTCGCCCAAATTCATAAGACAAAAAGTCTCCATGTGTGAAATTGAGATATGGTCTAAGCGATTTTGCCTTTTTAATCATTTCTTCACTAATGTCGATTCCATAATAATCGAAATGATCGCAAGAAAGACTTAAAACATCTTGAAGGCCTCCCCAACCGCATCCGACATCTAGAATTGATGAGTTAGAAACATCACAGCATTCAGCTACTCTTAAGAACCTTTTATATTGACTTTCCCAACTTTCCCAACTAGCCGCTAAATGACTTTTTGAATATAGCTCACAGCGTTGATCGAAATATTGAGGGATATCCATTTTTGTGATTTTTCATACCAAGCTATTATAATGATGTTTTTAAGAAATAATATAATAACCATATTTGTCGTAATTTAGATTCATTCCGACTTTTTCTTTATGAGAAATTAGTTTTGTTCTAGCCCTTTTTAATTCGCCAATAAGGGAATCAATCACTCTAACTTCTTCCGTTTCAAAAACTAGTTTTTTTTCTGACTCTGGCATAGGGATTATTATTTTTACGGTTTTGCCCCCCGATTCTATAGAAATCATAGCAAGTTCCTTTTAACACTTTTTGATAAATTCGTTTCTCCTACGCAAACCAATTTGTGGTTGCTAATGACTGTAAGGCTTGCGTGTGGTATTATTCCGTCATTATAATCGTCTGCTTCTATGTCTGACATTAATGCTGCTTGAATGAAGCAAACAATAAAGTCATAATGAGATACAATAATAGCTTTATTTGGCAATAAATCAATTACTTTGTTTATTCTTTTAAAAAACTCTTCATGAGTTTCGTTTTCCCTGCGTTCGTCAAATTCATCATCAACTATAAATTTGTTTGAAAGATGTAGAGACGTTTCTATGCATCTTTTTGCGGGGCTTGAGAAATATTCATAGTTAAAGTCAGACAGATGTGGTTTTAACTTTAGTGATTGTTTAATTCCATTTTTGCTAATTGCTTGTTTGTTTTTATTTGTTTCTGAATGTCGAATAAGAATGACTTTCATCATATAAAAAAAGTCTTCTTCAGAAGATTCAAACTTTTTTGTTATCAAATTAAGAAACCCACTTTGTATATCAGATTCTTTTTCTTTTAAAGATAACTTTGAAAATGCTTCTCCATGATCCTCTCCGGTGAAAACTTTTCCATTCGTGTACAAAGCTGGACTTAGCATGTCATTCTTTTTCATTCATTTCTGCACCAGCAGCAACTAAGAACATAATTGTCCCTGCCACCAAGAACCAAGGCCATGCGCTGACGCTTGTTAGGGCCAAGTATGCCCCGCACACTATGCAAATTCCACTGATCATATAACTTATCATTTTTAAATCTCCTTAAGGTAATTTCTAACAATGTTGCTAACGTATGATGTAGTTGTTGTATCGAATATATCAGACAATGCTTCAAATGGAGTTTCAAAATCCGTGAAGTAATAATTGTCTTCATATTTATATGTGTTCTTTATAAAAAATGGTGGCAAGCCATCGGAGTAATCTATAAATAAGGAATTGGTGTAGTTATCACGTAATGAAATTTCTAAATCGGTTATTCCTTTTAATCTTAAATTTTTTGCATTTTCTACAATTGTGATAATCCAACATATTTTTTCTGCAAATGCTTCCCAAACTTTTTTATTTTTGTATGGCAAATATGGATCTTTAAAATATTTTTCTTTATTGGAAGTGATGTCCACCATTCTATGGTATAGACGTTCAAAAAAAGATAGTTCAATATTATTTAAACATAAAACATTGCCCAATTCTATCCATCCACCGGCAACTCCATGTTCTTTGAAATGTTTAAAGTTCATTGAGGGATTGCGTGAAAACTGTATTTCGAAGTTGTCAGCATCTTCTTCTATGCTGGTTCCACCAATAGGATGCATTAGAATCGTATCCGACCGCAAGAACGTAAACGGTTGAGAAAGCTCTCCTGTCTTCAACACTTCGTGAAGACCGATTAGTCCCCTCTCCGGCCCAAAAGATCCGGCGCAATCATATTCAAATATCCTTTTGTGGGTTTTTAGGTTGCTGCAAAAGTCTTTGTATAGTGCATCTTCAGAAGAAGATATAGCTATAACCAATTTGTCTTCTATACCATATTTCTTAAAGCTCTGAATTAGAAGCTCTAATTGCCAATGATAGTATGCTTTGTTTCCTGCGCTTACAAAATATTCCATACTTTTAATTGAGAAAGGTTTTACTCATCTTGATCAAAAAATTCTTTTAAATATGCACGATATACACGACTATATGCTTTTCCCCACTCTATTCCATGTGAATCTTTACCTTTATCCCAAGATAAGGCATGGGCTACTTCATGAAGAAGTACATCAATAGCATAAAATTCAGGAAGCTTATTGTGTATCTTTATGACAAACTTACTTTTTTGTTTTTCGCATAGACCATCGTAACCTTCGGCCAAATTGATTCTTCTTATGCTAATAGAACATTTTTTGAAGTATGTTCTCTTCATAAAGGTTACGACTTTTCTATATGTTTCCATTTTCATACAGATATTTACCTACTAGCAGTCAATGTTTTCCGGGCAATTATCGTTCTTCTATATATAAAGCGACTACCATTGCCCTTTTTGGTGCTGAAATACGTCATTTTCCAAGTAAAATGGTTTTTTTGGTAAAAACTTTTTGACTTTGCCAATTGGATTTGTATGATCTTTGTGTCGGACGGAAAAGACAACTGAAACAAGAGAAAACGAAAGGGATGACAAGAAGTTATAAAAAATCTTGAAAAGGATTTGACTTCTTCATTCTCATTTGTAATCTACTGTTGAAGCTGAAAAATTTTGGCTGACATTGATCTTTGAAAATTTGGTTAAAAAACCCCACGTTCCTCCCTTTTGTTTGAAAAGCAAAAGGGAACAACAGTGAAAGTCATGGGGCCAATCTGATGGCAATCGAAAGGTTGCCACAGAGACAAAAGCCCAACCCACTGTAGGGCAGGGAGTTGCTGAAAGGCGACTGTGGAACTCTGAAACTTTCATTAATTTGAAAGTGAATTTGAACCACAAACCCATGACAGGCACGGAACTAGGATGGTAGGTTTATAAGGCTTTGATTGGAAACAATCAAAGTTTACAAAGACCTACTTTATGAAAAGAGTAATTTTGGGGGACAAATCGAGTTTTACTAACTCGATCCCAAATAGCTCTTTAACAATCCTAGTTGCACTACGGGATAGGGCTAAAAAAGTAACAATGTTTTTAGTCATCCCTTTGTGAGGAACTGATAAGGTTTTCTCTAACGAGTTGATCTTGTTTTGTTCTAAATAAACCTGCTGTCGAGCAGACATAGTAGTGTTGAGCCGAAGCCTCCTTAAAAGGGGCTTCTAGAAACGACTTGAACCCAATCAAGTATCAATCTTGGGAACTTGTGGTAACGGTTGTTGCAAGGGATTGACGGATTCTTTTGGTTGTTCTAAGAAAAGTGATATGGGATTTTCCTTCAGGGTTTTGAAGTATCTCTTTTTTGAAAATGAACATTAGAAAAAATTAATTTCAAGCAACAATGCTGACTGCGAGCGTCACGCTTACTGGTAAGAGTGTGCGATCAGACCCAAAAGGTTTGAAGACGGATACACCAGTGAGAGAGTTGTTAAAAAGGTGACAGAGGCACTGTGTTCTTAAGACCTATCCTTGGAAGTTTTGAGAATGTAAAAGTTATCTGTCGGGCGGATAGAAATTGAAGCCTTCTTGCGGAATCGCCTCTAAAGTTTTGTCGAAAGTCAAAATTAACTGTTGTTTTAAGTAAGCCTCATGGATCACCAATGGTTAGTGTTTAGCTGACCATGGGTACAAAAGCCTAACTCGCATAGTTTTGTTTATAACCAAAACAAAACAAATGGGCTGGGAGCTATCGAAAGGTGGCTATGGTGAGTGAAAATTTTCAGGGAAACTTGAAAAAGGACACAAACCCATAATTCATGAGCGGACTTCGAGATTGGGATGGAGAGTTTATAAAACACTTAATCAGAAATGATTGGTGTAGAAAGACTCGCTTAGTCTTGGGAGAACTTTTGAGATACGACACTAGACAGTAAACTAGTACTCAAAATTCCCCAACAAATCATCCCCGTCACACTGCGGTCACTGACTAGAGAAAAGCACTCTAGTGACACCTCAAAGGGCTTCGGTCTGGAGAAGATGCTGTTGAGTATCATAAGCAGTGTTGAGTCTGAATCCTAATCAGTAGGATTCTAGAAACGACTTGTATCCCTGCAAGAGAAAATTGGGAACTTTGTTTGGAAAGGATTAGCAAGGGCTAGTGAGTTTGTTCAAAGATGATTTTTAGTGGGACTATGGTAATAGTAGTAACTAAAAATTGGATGGAAAACAAATAAGTTGGTTCAAGTTAAAGAACTCTAAGCAGAAGTCGTCGCTACAGGGTTTGTGGTTGAGTCAAAAAGGCTCAAAGGTTAGTTTCCTGTAGTATAAGCTGTAGATTCCGAGAGGAAGACGACGGAACAAATTTATAACTCTGACACCTCTACCTACCAGTTATGTGTCGAAGTTGAACAAAACTTAGCCGGAAGAAGGCCAGATGAAGTGGAAACACTTCATCTGGCCTTTTTTTTATTTACTTAGATCTTTCTTTATACAAATCAAATGCTTTTTTACCCCCATGGCAGGCAACTTTTGATTTTGGGCCGATGTCATAAAGTACTAGCTTAGGAAGAAACTTGCATTTGGGACATCGCCAGCTAGAAAACATTATGTTCGGAGGAACAAGCTCGCAAGTGTAAGGACAATAACAAGGTTCAAAGGATAGCTTTAGCCAGATCAAATAAATGATCTCTGGAATTGCGTAAAAACTAGTTACAAGCAACACAATGAATGCAATTTTGTGATTGTGCCTTCCGGCATACCAGAGGCAAATTCCTTTTATTGCAAATAATATGAATAACCAATGCTCCATATGTTTACCTAAAGATATTTAACCCACCAGAGTTATTCATCAGTCTCAAGTCGCTTTTTAAAGTCTTCTGCTTCAAGATGAGATAGTCTAAAGGCTCGTTCTTGGCCTTTGGGGTCGCTGTGCCATCCTTTTGAAGGGTCAATTAGACGAGGATTAACTTCTTTGTCGCCTTCTTTATTGATTACATGGAAGGGGACAGAAGATTTTCCTCCGGTTTCCTTGTGATGTTTTAGAAATTCATTTATTTCACGAGCATCTAAGCTCGCCATTTCAGCCCATTTTTTAATTTTTTTATCTGACAGGCTTATAGGTTTGGTTCTTAAAAATCCAACAACTTTATTTGTATGCCAATTTCTCAACAGATCAATTAGCCAGCTTACACTATCTTTTTCTACATTGGACCATTTCATTTTACTTAATACTTTTTTAACTTCTTCCTTGGTGTTTCCACGTAGAACCCATGATGTTGCAAGCACATGGTCATTAGGAAGAGATGCGGTATCGTGATCAAAGTCCATTGAAGGGAATACTGTTTTTAACATCTTTAATCTTTTATAATGACCAATAAAACATTTTGGATTAATGCGATCATCATTAATGCCTTTAATGAATTCTTGTCGGATTCTTTCTACAGACACACCCTCTAAATCTTTGAATTTAGGAATTGCAGCTTCAATGTCGTCATGGAGAGTTTCTTTTCCAGAATGACGGCAATGAAATCTAATAGCTCTCATAACACGAAGTTTGTCTTCTTCAAATCTATCTTCTGCTACCCCCACAGTTTTAACGACATTATTTTTTAAGTCCCCATATCCATGATGCGGATCGTGGAGTTTTTTATTTTCTCCCGATGGTTTCGTCAATTCAATGTACATGGCATTAATTGTAAAATCTCTTCTAGAAGCGTCATCGCTGACTTTGTTGGTAAAATCAACTTCGATAGATGAACTCTTTCTTTCACCCGCAGTCATTTTTGCGTCGATCCTGAAAGTGGCAATTTCATATGTGTCACTTCCCACGACAGCACCAACAACAAAAGCCTTTCCAGACCCATCAGTCCCTTGAACAAAGTATTCTTTTTTATCTTGATCTTTAAGTCTATTTGTTAAGTAGCCGCCTAATTTAGTTTTCTTTACCCAATCCCATGATTTGCCCGCAGCATCTTTAACATCGTCTAAAGAAACTTCATCTAGACTTAATTGATGATCTATTCTAAACATCAATTCGTCCATAACTTCATGTGCGTTTCGATCTATTTCTTTTAATGTTCTCAAATCATGTCTAATAGAAACTGATTCTTCCACAGTTGTTCTAGCGTCTCGTTTTTGAAATCCGGCACTTTCTAATATCATAAATATTTGTTCAGGAAGAGCATCTGTAGCCAAATCAAAATCATGAGGAGTGTGACCAAGAAGAAGGTCTCTGACAGCACCACCAACCAAGTAAAGTTTTTTCTTGGGCATGTGGATAGTTTTTTTCAAGTCATGTTGAACAACAATGTTTTTACTATCCAAAAAGGCTTGGACAATTGACTTCATGCTTGCAGGCGGCACAAACCCTTTGTCCAGGGTAATTACATCTTTGTGCTCTTCTGTTTCTTTTTGTTCTGTAATGAATTGTTGAAAAGACTTCATTTGTTTATCCTATTTAAAACCCATGTAATATATTGCCGCTGCCGCTGCCATTGCCCATAATATTTTAAGACTAAAGTCCGCAACAACGTTCCACTTGCCAGTATTTCCCGCACTCTTAAGCTCAACTTCTTTTAACACAAGTTCCATATTATGTACTGTTTTTTCTAGATCCTGTATCTCTTCTGCATCGCTTGTAGACTCAAGAACAGAAACTCTTGAGTTTAGAGTCCCTTGAGACTCTATTAATCTACTAAACTTTTTGTCCATTTCTTGCTGTTTTTCATGAATCATCTTGACTCGCTCGTCAATTCTTGAAGTTAAGTTGAAAACAGATTTAATGGACTCTGATACTTGAGTAAAAAATTGCTCAGAGATGTCGCTCATGAATAGTTCCTTAGCCAACTAAATAAATTAGATATTGATATATATTGGTACTATGAACGAAAAACAAATAAACAAACAAAATGAGATCGATGATTTGATTGTTGAAATCGAAAACCCAGAAATCATATTAGATGAAGAACCAAAAGAAGAAAATTCTCTTGCTCCATCTATGAATCTTAATTTGTCTAATCAGAATGATGATGTTAGTCAATTAATCTCTGACGAAACTGTCACGACAGTTTATGAAGAAATACTAAATAATTTAAGAACTGATAGAATTGAGGTAGATGAATACCTAAATAACTTTGCAGACATGGTTTTTAATGGGGGAGACTCAACGACATCGAGTAAGGAAGCACTAATCAATCTCATTAAGGTCAAATCGGATACAGCAGACAAAATGGCTAAAATTGCTGATTTGATGACCAGAGTGAAACTAAAAGAAAGAGATACTTTCCCACGTTATTTAGCCGCTAGTCAAAACAACACCATAAATGTAGGAGATGGTGCCAAAAGAGCCTTGCTAGAAGCAATAAACAAAGCACAAAAAGATAAGGAAGATAAAAATGAGTAACATCATCTTAAGCGATTGGCTTACAGAACAAGAAGTTCCCTTTGCAGGCCAAGCGGCAGCAACTGATCCGGCACCTGGCATGGATCAAATGGCACCACCTATAGACCCAAATGCTCCTGTGACGGACCCGAATGTGGCAGGTCCGCCTCCTGCCGACGTTGATGCTCCTCCTCAAGAAGTTGAAGCAGGTGGTGCAGATCTTGAACCCGTTGCCCCAGATGTGCCAGAAGAAAAAAAAGAAGAAAAAGATTATGAAGTGTGGAAAAATGATTTCATTAAGAGTACCGCTAAAAATGATACTAATGATCTTTTAAATGCATTACATGATATGAGAGACAAAGAAGGACAAGAGCCTCATCAAAAGAAATTTATAGAAGACAACATGCAAATCCAATTTCTAAGACAACATGCCAATATAGAAAAAGCATCTAAAGAAATTAGAAAACTTATGAAAGAAGAGTTGGATAGCAATAATCCTGCCCCTTCAATTGTTAATCATATTTATTCAGTTATGAGTTCTAATCCTGAATTGAATGAAGTCTATATTAAATTTACTGGGCTGTCTGGTCTGAAAGGCGACCTTCATAGAAAGTTTATTGCTGCCCTCTTAGGGGCTGTCCAAGTTGGAAGCGGTTCTTATTTAGAAGATTTAGTTTATGTGGGCACAGATGATTTTAGAGTTAATATTTCTACTAGATTTAATTCTAAATTCGGAGATATCAATTTAGGGAAATGGACGCTTAAAGAGGATGACCCTGAAAAGATTCTTTCCGATCCAGAGATGAAAAGATTAGAAAATGGAAGCCCAGAAGAAAGAGAAGTTTTAAGACACAGAATAGTTATTGAATCGATTAGTGATAGATTTAAAGAAAGAGCATTCTTGATTAATGTAGTTGGAATTGATGGGACAGTTCATCACTTTGGTTGGAATATTTCTAATTCAATTAAAGCTGCCTATAGCTCTGGAAAAGTTACTATCAAAACTCGACTGTCGGAGAATTCAGAAGCAATGATTGATGATGACGGCAATATTGTTCCTTTGGTGGACTTAAGCATTGTTTATCTAAAGCCGACAGGCCAATTGGACGAAGATGGAAAGCCAGAATTGGAAGAGTTAAGTTTTATGGAAAGAAGAGATGGCCAGTTGTTTCTTACCGCTGACATTCAACTAGTCAGAGAAGCATCTTCCTCTATGCAGGGAATACTTTTAAACGAATCTCCTTATAACGGAAACCCAAGCGACTTGGCCATTTTGAGTCGTTGTGTTCCTTCAATTACAGAAATTTTAATGAGGCAGTGTTAAATGAAAACTTTTAATGAATTTGTAAATAGAAAAAGCATTGAGGGAATAACCCATTTAGAGTTAATTAGAGATGCTTTAAAAAAAGATGGGAGTAATGTTGGAGACTACCTTAAAGAAGAAGATCCATATTTATATGTTCATAATAAAAATGAGAACTTGTCATTTAACGGAGTAAGAGTTTATAAAATAGGCGACATAATGGCGTATAGAATACAAAAAGAAGAAAAAACCCACCCATATGGAAGAGCTTATTTGTTGGATATAGAAAACATGTTTAATGAGTTTTTAGAAGATATGGAAGAAAAAGAAGCTGGTGAAAAGGTTATAGACGAAATATCAAATGAATTTAAAAACTTCTTTAAAAAATGTGCAAAATTAGAAAAAGATTTCTTTAAAGACGCTGGAGGATTGGGGCAAATAATAATCAAGTCAACTGGAACTGACTACTCCAACAAGGTACATAAAAAATAAGCGTTTGCACTTAAGTCTATTTACATTCAAATCGCCGCCCCATTTGGGCGGCGATTTGTTTTTAAAGTCGCCTATATAATATATGGCAAATGCTAGGCTAGAAAATTTATTTAATAATGTTCAACCAAACGCTATTAACCAACATATAGGCGTAGGGTCTCTTATTGCTTTCAATTATATGTTCTGGGCGAATGATCCTTATCCTTTGGTTTTAGTGTCAAGAGTAACTCCTCAATATATAAAAGGAGTTAATTTGCATTACCTGACATTTGCTTACACCAAAAAGTTACTAAGACCTTACTGTGATAATGCTGGATTCTCTTATTATAACGTAAAGGGAGATCCATACATAGTTAACGCCTACCGTAGTTATAAAAGTCAAGGTATCCGACAAGTTAAAAAGCTTGATTGCGACTTCCTACTTAACGTTCTTGCCTCAGCCCGATCTTTAGACCCCTCCGAATTAGATGCTATTAAAAAAGCGATGCAAGAACAAATAAGAAGAAAAGTCAATCCTACCGCCGAAGAACTTGTTACCCCACAGGAGCCGCCAGTAGCAACTCCTGTGACAACACCTATAAAACCAATTGCACCCGTAAAACCAATTGGAACGGTAGAACAACAAAACGCTAAGGAAGTTTAAAAGAAATAAAGTTTAATGGGCGATACAACACAAAATCCAGCCGTTGATAACATGAATCGTAATGTTAACGTCATGTCGTATGGGCCGGATGCGCAAAGCTTCATTAAACAGATGATGATGGGCGATGTCGGCCCTCCTAAAGCGTTTAGTGGTGGTGGTGGTGGTGATAAAGAAGATAAGGGTCAATATAAAAAATTAGAAAAAGTTCTTGAGGATATAGAAAAATCGTTTTCTGGAATTTTAAAAGATGCTAAAAAATCTGCTGATGAAATAGGTAAAGTTTATAAGGCAATATCTAGTAGCAAGGCGGCTCCTGGTGGTGGTGGTGCTGGGAAAACGAAGGAGAAAATAGGGAAGGGTGCCCAGCAATCTGTTAATGAATTAGGCGGTGCGGTAGAAGACTTTGGCGGGACGGTCACAGATTCTGTTGGAAAGATAGCTCCAGCCACTCAGGAAGCAGCTTGGCATCTTAGGTTCTTGTTCAACAAAGTCGGCCAGTCGATGCAAAAGGCTACCAACATGATGGTTACCGGCATTGCTGCTGTCACTGGAGGTCTAACTCTAAGTCATGTATTTGAAGGTGTTTTAGGCCCAACAATTGAATTTCAACGATCAATGAGAAGAACCTTGCACCAAACTCAAGGCGTCGGCAAAAGCGTCACGTTTATGCAAGAGGAACTCACCAAAGTTGGGGACACTGTCAAATACACCGGGCGTATGCGTCATAAGTTTTTAAAAGCTTATGATAAGAATATGAAAAAGGGTATTAAAACTCAAAAAGAGACTTATAAAAATACTAGAACTGGTTTGAATTTGGCCAACCTAATTGGGGATAGTACTGATTCAACTGCCGACAGCATGCATGAGCAGGCAATGCAAACTGGGATGACAACTCAGCAAGTGGGTGCATTGTCATATAAGATCCGTGATGTAGCCAAAATGACCGGCGTTACAGGTGAGAACCTGGCAAATGTTGTCAAGCAATCCGCAGCCATGACGAAGAATTTTAGAAATGCGGGAGCATTTTCAGTAAAGATCGCTGGCAACATAATTGCCATGAATGCTGCTGCATCTAAATATGGTGCAGAAGATTTTGTGGGTGACTTTCAAAAATCTTTGAGTGGCATAGACGGTTGGGTTGACAGTTCAATGAAGAGCCTGATTTCGGCGTCGGCCAGTTTGGGCGGTGTGGAATGGAACACATTGGACATTTCAGACATCATGGAAGACCCAGAAAAAATGAAAGGCATGCTTAAGGGCATGGAAATGTCGATAATGGGAACCGAATCGGCCATGGACCGATTTTCCGATGGCAACCTGACCGCTCCCAAAGGTCTCGAAGAAATACTGAGTGGTGATTATAAGAAAAGAATGCACAACATGGGGAAGGAGGGGATCGACGCCTTTGCCCATTTGGATAGAAAAATAAAAGGTATGAGCGGTAAAGGGATAGGTGAAATGTCTGCTGGCCTCAAATCGCTTAAAGAAGCCTCTCAGACCGTTGGCGAACGAGTTAGTGCCTTGCATGATAAATATAAAGGAAATTTGTCCATAGAAGAAGCGAGGCTATACAAAGAGCAACAGCTAGAATTAGTGCTGGGGTCGCAACTATCGTCACTGTCCGACATTGGTGCGTCTCAAGATCCATTTGAGCAAATGGCTCTCAAGCTTGGAGATTTGGACGCAGCCTCTTTAAAGACCATGGGAGTCAGCGATCAATTAATAGCGCAGAGCAAAGCTGAGGGCAAGTCGATCCAGGATCTAATGGGACTGAAAACCAGTGCCGAGACGGGCGAAACGTCGTTTATAAAATCTGCCGCATCAATGGAAGCAATGGGCGGCGTCATGCAGTCAATGTCGGACAATGTAGTACAAAAAATGACGCAGGCTGGGATGTCAGCCAGCGAAATATCAGAATTTGCCGACATCGATATAGAAAAAGCAATGAAAGGCGACCGAGGCGACATGATGAATTTCATGGATAAAGTTCAGGCAGCCGAGCAAGCCGCAGCTACGAAGTTGCAGTCAACGACCGACCC
>Ga0302132_10000249_pt1 | contig 29677 bp, 28 predicted proteins | sample CB9_321_MG_FD_203113 | JGI IMG/M metagenome (GOLD analysis project Ga0302132, IMG submission 203113) | Marine microbial communities from Western Arctic Ocean, Canada - CB9_32.1 | ecosystem: Environmental > Aquatic > Marine > Oceanic | place: Canada: Western Arctic Ocean | collected 2017-09-19
ACTCCCGAGGCGCCAACGATCAGCCAGAGGGTTCCGTTAAGCACCGCCATCCCAATCACTCAATCCGTTGTTCCAGGGCTGAAAACCTATCAGATATGTGGCGGCACACAACGACGCTTTGCAAGGCGATATCGCCGCTCTATGGTCGCCGCCATGGAAAGTAAGGTGGATTATATTCTTGGCGAGCGCGTCCCCGAACCCGCCACGCCGATCGAGATAACAGAGGGTATCCTGTGGATCCGGCTGCCGATGCCGATGGCGCTGGATCACATCAATCTGTATCTGCTTGATGACGGCGATTCCTGGGTGCTGATCGACACTGGTCTTGGCGATCCGGTCTCCATGGGAACCTGGGAGACCTTGCTGGCGACACATCTGGCCGGGCGACCGATCCGTCGAGTGATAGGCACCCATTTTCACCCCGATCACGTCGGCCTGGCTGGCTGGTTGCTGGACAAGACCGGCGCTGAATTCTGGATGAGCCAGATCGAGTGGTTGAGCGCCCGTCAAGCCTATCTCGATATCGAGGACGCCTCCTCGGCACTAATGCAGCGCTTTTATCATCAGGTTGGATTAGGCCAGGTTGAGATAAACACCTATCGCGAGCTGGGTAACGACTACCGCAGTATGGTGACGCCGATCCCGGCGACCTATAACCGGATCGGCCCGACCACCACCTTCACCATCGGAGGACGGCTCTGGCAGCCGTTGTTCGGCTCCGGCCATTCGCCGGATCATGTGGCGCTGTATTGCCCCGAGGATCAAATACTGCTCGGCGGTGACATGCTGTTGCCGCGGATCACCCCGATCATTGCAGTCTGGTGGCAGGAACCTGACGGCGACCCCCTCGCCGGCTATCTTGAGTTTCTCGGCACGCTCGGCCATGTGGCCGACGATGTGCTAGTCCTGCCGGCCCATAACCGGCCCTATCGCGAGCTCAGAATCCGGGTAACAGACTTGGTCGACCACCATGGTGAACGCCTGGATGTCACCTTCGAGGCCTGCGCCAAACCGGCGACCGGGCAGGATGTGATGAAGGCGCTGTTTACCCGCGAGCTTGACGCTTTCCAAACCCGCTTCGCCATTGGCGAGACGGTGGCGCATATCAACAACCTCCTGCACAAGGGTGCGTTGCAGCGTAATCTGGATGAGAACGGCCAATTCAGGTACGAGCGCGCCGGATAGCTGCTAAACCGCAGATGATGTTTCCACAACAATGCCGCTGATCAAATTTTCCCGGTAGAGCGCCGCTTCATCGAGCCAGGCACCGGCCGGCGCCATGGCGTCAATCAGCCGGCGTAGCAGCGCCTCCCGGACCTTGCGTTCGGCTTCGGCGGCCTCGACGGTGGTTTCTTCGAAGCGGATCTCATCGCCCGGCCGCAACCGCCCGAGCCTTGGAATATCAGCAGAAATCACCGCCGCCAGCTTGGGATAACCGCCGGTGGTCTGATGATCGGCCAGCAGGATAATCGGCAGGCCATTGCCCGGTACCTGCACCGCGCCCGTGACGATCCCGTCGGAAACAATGTTATAGCCGCGAGCATGGCACAGCAGCGGACCATCAAGGCGCATACCCATGCGGTCGGCGTCACGGGTCACCGTATAGACGCTGGCGAGGAACAGAGCCGTGGCCTCGTCGGTGAAAAAATCCCGCTGCGGGCCAAGGATCACCCGAAACGGACCACCATCGTCCAGATAAGCGTCATCAGCCAGACGCTGTTCGTCCCGCGCCTCGACCATCGCCAGCTGCAAAGGGAGTAGGTCGCCCTCGCGCAGGGCCCGGCCTTTTAGGCCGCCAATACCGGCGCGGCTATAGGTTGAGCGGCTGGCGTAGACCTGCGGAACAGCGAACCCGCCCTCGATCGCCAATGTGGCCGTTGAGCCATCCGGTAGCGCGCCGACGCGGAACTTCTGGCCACGGACCAGCCGGACGCTTTGATGGGCCGGCAGACGGAACGGGTCCTGGCCAAGGATCTCCAGTTCCGCACGGGTGCCGGCAAGCGCCACCCGCACGGCATCGGTGGCAACCTCCAGGGTTGGGCCGAACATGCGGATCTCCAGGGCCCCGCACGTCTCGGGATTGCCGACCAGCGCATTGGCCAGCCGCAAGGCGTCCGGGTCGAGCGCACCAGAAACCGGAACCCCGAGGTGCTGATGTTGCGGCCGGCCCATATCTTGAATTGTCACATTAATACCAGGCCTTAATACTTTAATATTACCCATTTATAATCTCACATTTGAGATCATGATCCCCGGCCTCAACGGCTTGGCGGATGGCCTGATAGGCCGCTATCGAGACCGCTTCAAAGCGCACGCTATCGCCAGCGGCGACCAAAATAGGTTCCGCCCGATCGGGGTCGTAAAAATCGATCGGGGTACGGCCAATCAAATGCCAACCGCCGGGACTCTCGATGGTGTAGATCGTGGTCTGGCGCGCGGCGACGGAAATAGAGCGCTGCGGTACCTTGACCCGGGGTTCCGGCCGACGCGGCAGATCGAAGATTTCCGGCAGCAACCCTAGATAGGGAAAGCCCGGAAGGAAGCCCATCATGAAGACCTCCAGATCGGCTGCGGTATGGCAGTCAATCACCGCCTGCGGCGTCATCGAGAGCGCCTCGGCGACCACGGTCATATCCGGCGCGCAGTCGCCCTCGTAACAAACGGGTATCCGCCAACGCCGCACGATCCCGCTTAAATCCGGGGTCGCGGCAATCAGCGGTGCGACCGCATCGATCAAGGCCGCTTGTGACAGAACGAGGGGGTCATAGTGGATCATCAACGAGCGCATGGTCGGCACCAGGTCGATGATCCCGGCAAGTCGGTTGGCATCCACCGCGACCGCAAGCTGGCGCACCCGCCGGTTTATCACTGGATCCACGGTCTCGCCATATTCCACCACCAGCGCGGTATCGCCGGCCGGCAAAAAATGCGGCTCGATTGTTGGTTGATCCCTGTTAGTTCCCATGGACGACGCCGTTCCGAAGGGGCTAGACTCTGGTTCTCGGCGGACAGGATGTTTCGCCGGCTTTCGCAACAGTGAGAGATAAACACCGGGAAAATGACAAAGGTCAATCTGAACGCCGACATGGGTGAGGGTTTTGGCGCCTATGACATCGGCGACGACGCCGCGATGCTGGAGATGGTGACGACGGCGAATGTGGCTTGCGGGTTCCATGCGGGTGATCCCAACGTAATGAGCCGGGTCATACGGGCCGCCGTCGACAAGGGGGTGAGCATCGGAGCACATCCGGGCTTTAACGACCTACTGGGCTTTGGTCGGCGGCGCATTGATATGAGCATGCCGGACATCGAGGCGATGATCGCCTATCAGATCGGCGCCTTACAGGGCATGGCGGCGACCGCGGGGGCCAGGGTTACCCATGTGAAACCGCATGGCGCGCTCAATAACATGGCCAGCGAACGCGACGATATCGCCGGCGCCATCGCAACCGCCGTGCACGCTGTCGATCTCGACCTGATTCTGGTGGCGGTGTCCGGCTCGTCGCTATTCAGGGCCGGCACCAAGATCGGTCTGCCGGTCGCCTCCGAGGCCTATGCCGATCGCAGCTATGGCGATGACGGGCTGATGACCAGCCGCAAGTTCTCCAATGCGATGATCCGCGATCCGGCCGAGGCCGCCGAGCAAGTCCGCCGAATGGTTCTCGACGGAATCATCGTCTCGACCAGCGGCAAGGAAATCCCGGTCAGCGCACAAACCATCTGCATCCATGGCGATGAGCCGACCGGCCCTGCCGTCGCCAAGGCGGTGCGCGCCGCGCTCGAGGCCGAGGGCATCGAGATCGTCACCCTGCCGGCAATGGGGATCCTATGACCAAGACACCTACCGACATTGACCCCGGCATCGCTCCCGGGACCCGCGAGGCCGCGATCGCCAGGGCTTCGGCCTATTACGATGACGGGCGATTTTTTATCGATTTGGCCCGGCGGGTGGCCATTCGTACCGAAAGCCAGATCTTCGAGGAACGCAAACCCGACATGGACGCCTATATGGCAGAAATGCGCCAGACCCTAGAGCCACTGGGCTACACCACCGAAGTGTTCGCCAACCCCTCGCCCATGGCCGGCCCTCTGTTGGTCGCCGAGCGGATCGAGGATCCGGGTCTGAAAACCGTCTTCACCTATGGCCATGGCGACGTGGTGCGCGGTCAGGAGGACCGCTGGCGCGAGGGCCTCTCGCCTTGGGAAATCACCATCGAGGGTGAGAAGATGTATGGCCGCGGCACCGCCGACAACAAAGGCCAGCACAGCATCAATATCGCCGCCCTGGCGGCGGTGTTGGAAACCCGAGGCCGACTCGGATTCAATTCCAAAATCTTGATCGAGACCGGCGAAGAGTCCGGCTCCCCGGGCCTCGCCAAATTCGCCGAGGCGCAGAAGCAGCGGCTGGCCTCGGATGTTCTGATCGCCTCCGACGGTCCGCGTTTGCAGCCGGACCGGCCGACCCTGTTCATGGGCTCGCGGGGCAGCATGGTTTTCGACGTCACTGTCGACCTGCGCGAAGGCGCCCATCATTCCGGCAACTGGGGCGGGCTTATCACCAATCCAGCCTTGGTGCTGGCCAACGCGCTGGCCTCGGTCGCCGACAAGCGCGGCCAGATTCAAATCAAGGAATGGCGGCCAAGCTCGCTGACCAATTCGATCCGCATGGCGTTGGCGGATTGTGAAGTCGATGGCGGTGACGACGGCCCTTCGGTCGAGCCGGACTGGGGCGAGGAAAGCCTCACCCCGGCGGAGCGGGTCTTCGCCTGGAACAGTTTCGAGATTCTGGCATTTACCGCCGGCACACCGGAGCGCCCGGTCAATGCGATTCCCCCGAAAGCCAATGCGCGTTGTCAGCTACGCTTTGTGGTCGGCACCGATGTCGATGATATTGTTCCCGCCTTGCGCCGGCATTTCACCGCAGCCGGCTTTCCCCAGGTCACGGTGACCCAGGCAGACCGGGGCGTCATGCAGGCGACCCGCCTCGAACCGGACCACCCATGGGTCCGCTGGGCCGCCGCGTCACTCCAGCAGACCACCGGAAAAAAACCAGCGGTTTTGCCCAATCTCGGTGGTTCTCTGCCAAATGACGTGTTTAGCGAGATCCTCGGGATGCCGACCCTTTGGGTGCCACATAGCTATGCATCCTGTTCACAGCACGCTCCGGATGAACACGCGCTACTGACGATCATCCAGGAGGGTTTGCAAGTGATGGCGGGGCTGTTCTGGGACATGGCCGAAGACGGTACGCCGGAGTAAACGGGATGTAAAAGCCGCGCCGATGGTTTCAATGCCTTGGCCACGGGCGAGGTATCGGCCGCTCCGGCGCAACATTTGTTGATGATGGGAAGGAGCGAGCCGATTCGAACCAAGACTGCCTTCATCGATGGTTCATCAGGCTAAACCTTGGAAGGCGGCTCCACCTGCGGCGGCGGCGGCGGTGCCTTGATGTTGTTCAATGCCGGATGGAGCCAAATCGAGACCTTTCTTTTGAACAATGGCTATCTAGCAAAATTGGTAATCTCCCTCATGAGGAGGTCGGCTCCACACTTAACGAGTCGGATATTTTTAGAAGATCTTGAAGAACTTTACCTGCCCGTTCTCGATGCTATGGCGGCTGGTTGTTTCGCAACCGGATTTCCCGGGTGGAGGGGGAAAAGATGGGAATATGCAGCATCCGATAACGGTATTTTGGCGTCCGAGGATGATGTCAAAACCGCTATCCTACAACTAAGAAAGGTCCTGCATTGGGTTCTCACCGATACTCCAGACGCGAAAAATATGACCGCGGCAGGCCGCGCGACGGCCGCTGGATACTCAATCGCCGAACGCGACAAAGCCATACTGAATTCCTATGCTTCGTTGTTGAACGCAAAGTGAATTAATTTTGGGGTCAACGCCTAAGGCCACCGCCTAGCGCGCTTACCTCCGCAAGGTGATTTCCGGAATTTGACGTCAACGTGTCCCGTGACCCATGGGAGATTTAAATGATCGAAGCCAATTCGAGTAGAACGACGAAATCTATCTTGGCCGCGGCCAACAATTGGTTTTCTGCTGCGAGGATCACGACAACAACCGCGGTCCCCATCGGGGTCAGCGGGCGGGTCACGATACATTCTCTATCCGAATATGCGGACTTGGTGCACGATCTTGCTCGTCAGACACTCGTTTTGCGGGGATTTCCGCAATTTCAAAAGTTCGTTCGGCCACGACTGTTCGGCGTTGCCGACGGCTTCGTACTCCCGCGCGCGGACTGGGCGCCCATGAGCCGGGAAGGGCGAATTCTGGCCATCGAGGCAGCGATCGATATCGAAAAATTCTCGGCGATTCTCAAGCGCGGTTCTCTAGAAAATCAACATGCCATGCTAGTGGATGAACGCGTACAAAACCATCCGGATCAGCGAGTCATCGTGATTGGAACTTCCGACAACTGGTTTGATTTTATTGTATATTATCTGACTAGGTTTTTGGCTGTCATTGAATACGGCTTTCTCTCGGATGGGTGGTCCATCGCGCTAGGGATGGGGCAAGCCGGACTTTTTCGGCCAGTACTGAAGCTGCTTGACATTCCGGAGGACCGTGTCATTTGGTTGGAGGACGACAGGGCGCACTATTTTCCCCGCGCCTTGTACATTTCCAATATCAACTCAATCGAGGGTTCGCTACATCCGTTAGCGATCAAACTTCTGCGGGACTCACTGCCAGGAAAACCCCGGTCTCGGAAATCAACTTCGGGAGAGCGTGTTTTTGTAAGCCGTATGAACACCGGAAGGCGCCGTTTGTTGAACGAGCTGGAATTGCATCCCGGCCTGATCCAGCGGGGTTTCACGATCGTTCACCCAGAAATGCTATCCTTCGAGGATCAGGTAAATACTTTTCAGGGCGCACGGGATATCGCCGGCGTTCATGGCGCGGCCCTGGTCAACGCGGTTTGGTCCCAGCGACCAATACGGCTTCTCGAAATTACCTATGGTCGGACAACGGATAGAGAATTAACCCTCGACAAGGCGGTTCGTAAGATGGTTGGGACACTCGGGGGGCGACACCGGTTCCTTCGAGCCCATAGCGAAGAGACCCTATCGCCAGGCAATCATCTTGGAGACTTTCGTATAGACTCGGATAGATTCTTCAGCGAATTTGACGTTTTTATGACATAGAAAGCGGGCCCAACATCGCGCGGTGAAGGGTCGCGCCGGCTCAAACCCGGCGGCGATAGGGCCGGCGTTGACGTCGCGTTCCTCGGCGAAATAAGAATGCTGAACGTTAATAATACCTTCTCCGCCGTGTCTCCCCTAAGAGCCCTTCAACCCATGCCCACAGTGCAATCATCCGCCCGTCTTGCCTTCGATGTAGGCGGCACCTTCCCGATGTCGCGCTGGAGGCGGGCGACCATCAATTCACCTCCAAAGGGTTGACGACCCCCAACACTCCGGAACTTGGCGTTCTTTCCTGTATCGAGAAAGCCATTGCCGAGGCGGGGAGCGCCAGGATACGTAGGAAGTTGCAGCCGCACAGCAATGTGAGGGAACTTGCGACATGAAAGGCATGTCTACTGGCTATCTGGCGAAGTTGCAGGCCGCTGGCGCCATCGCCAGTACCGGTCACCCGGTCATGCAACAGCGGCAATCGCATCAACTCTTCCAAGGGCTGCAACCCGAGCGCGTCCGGCAGCAGCGCCGGACCGCACACCGGAAGCACCTCATCGGTCAGAAAACCGTTGAAATAAAGAACGAATAGTTACCCGAACCAAAACGGACGGCGATATCCACGCCGTCGGCGACGAGATCCAATATTCGGTCCTCGGTGGCAATTCCAACGTCTATTTCCGGATGACGTTCACGGAACCGAGGCAGCCGCTGGACTATTCATTAACCACGGATGATTTGCCGGCCGGCAGTTCAGCGAGCGTCATAATCCAGGACCACATGATCGCACAAGGGATGCGACTGGCAGGTCAGGACAAATCCACGGCTAAGTTCGTCGGGGGCCAAGGTGTAGTTGATATCCATCTCCACCTCGCCCTCGACGACCCGGGCCCGGCAGGTACAGCACATTCCGCCCTTGCAGGCATATGGCAGGTCCGGGCGCAGCTTCAGCACCGCATCCAACACCGACTCGCCATCACGAGGCACCGCAACCGTGGTGCTGGTCCCGTCGAGGATGATGGTGACCTGGCTGGCATTGACCAGTTCCGGCGCCACCGCAAGCCGGGCTCTCCGGGCGCGTCTGATCTCAACCGCCGCCGCCGCCGCGTCGGAAGCTGGCGTAAACAACTCCAAATGAATATTGTCTGCCGCGACACCATGGGCATCCAAGGCGCCTCGAACGTCCGAGACCATCTGCTCCGGCCCGCATAGATAGAACCCGTCGATGGTGTGGACATTGATCAGCGAGCGAAATATAACCGCGCATTTCTCGGCGTCGATGCGGCCGTTCAACAACGCGACGTCCTGAGGCTCCCGGCTCAGCACATGCATCAGGCTAAAGCGATCGGTGAAACGATCCTTCATGTCCTCAAGCACGCCGCGGAACATGATCGCCCCGCTGTCGCGATTCCCATAGAACAAGACGAAGCGACTGTTAGGCTCGACCGCCAAAACGCTTTTTAAGATTGCCATGATCGGGGTGATCCCACTACCGGCGGCAAAGCCCACATAAGTGCGCGCCCGGCTCGGATCCAGCGGCGCCAGGAACCGGCCATCCGGCGGCATGACACCGACGGTGTCGCCAACCCTGAGTGTCTCATTGGCGTGGTTCGAGAAAGCGCCGCCATCGACACGCTTGACCGCGACCCTGAGATCGCCATCCTCCACTCCGCTGCAGATCGAATAGGATCGGCGAACGTCAAAACCGTCAATTTCAGCTCGTAAAGTTAGGTATTGGCCAGGCACAAAGCGAAACGCCTCACGCGCCGCCGGCGGCACCTCGAAGGCAAGCGAGACGCTGTCCTCGGTTTCCCGCCGGACATCCGACAGTTTCAGATCATGGAACCGTGTCACGGCGCCCTCCGAGCGATCAAATACATTTAAAATAATCGAACGGCTCCTGGCACGCCGCACATCGATATAACGCCTTGCAGGCGGTCGAGCCGAAACGACTGAGCATATGAGTGTTCGCCGAGGTGCAGCGCGGGCAGGAGACTTGTGGGTCGAGACCAAACAATACACCCTTCCCCGCCGCCACGCCGACCGGCGGCGCAATCCCGAGCGCCCGCAACTTCTCGCGTCCGGTATCCGCCAGCCAGTCGGTGGTCCAGGCCGGCGCCAGCACCGTCTCGACCCGAACCTCGCCGAACCCGGCCTGCAGCAACACGTCGCGGATGTCCATTTCAATCACTGCCATCGCCGGACAACCACTATACGTCGGGGTGATCGTCACGGTGACCCGCTCGCTCGCTCCCCCGCCTTCCCCCAAGCCCAGCGTCTCGACCGCCACATCCCGCAGCACGCCCATCTCGGCGATGGTCAACACCGGGATTTCCGGATCGACCACGGCGTTAAGCATCGCCCGAACCGATAGCGCCCGCGCGTCAGTTTTTGAGATTGCCTGAACCGGGTCGTTCATCCAGGACCTCACCAAACCGCATCGGGATAAGCGCGAGGCAGGAACTGCATCTCCGCGAGAATGTAACCCAGATGTTCGGAATGCACGCCTTGGCGTCCACCGCGGATCGACCAGCCATCGGCCGGGCGCTGCAGGGTCGCCTCGGCCAGTACCGGGTTCACCATAGCGTCCCAGGCGGCTTTCAGGTGCGCCGGATCAACCCCAGTTCCGGCGGCCACGACCGCCTGATCAACCCCGTCAGCCTCGAATAGCTCGTGGGTAAAGACCCAGAGATTATCAAGAGCCGTTTGCGCCCGCCCATGGCTTTCCTCAGTCCCGTCGCCCAACCGGATCAACCATTCACCACTATGGCGACGATGATAGGTGACTTCCTTCAAAGCCTTTTCAGCGACCGCCGCGACATCCGTGTTCGCGCTCTCCAGCAGCGCCGTGAGCAGCGCGTGATGATGACAGTCGAACAGGAACTGACGGGTCATGGTAACCGCAAAATCGCCGTTTGGTTGCTCGGCGAGTATGGTGTTTCGCCAATCCAGAACGTCGCGTTTATAGGCCAGTTCATCGGAGCTGCGACCGCCGCATTCGACCTCGGCCGCCAGATCCAGCCACAAGCTGGCCTGGCCGATCAGGTCCAGCGCGATATTGCTGATCGCGATATCCTCTTCCAGGACCGGTCCATGCCCGCACCATTCGGACAGCCGGTGGCCAAGGATCAGGTCATTGTCACCGAGCCGCAGAAGGTATTCGAACAACGGATCGTCAGCCGCCGCCATCATAGGCCCTCCACCTCGTCCGGCACGATGTAGAATGTCGGATGGCGATAAACTTTGGCATCAGCCGGGTCGAACAACGAGCCCTTATCGTTCGGGTCGGAGGCGACGATGTCGCTCGAGCGTACCACCCAGATGCTCTCGCCTTCACGCCTCCTGGTGTAGACATCACGGGCGTTCTGTACCGCCATCTCGGCATCCGGGGCGTGTAGCGAGCCCACATGCTTGTGCGACAAGCCCTGACGGCCGCGCACGAACACCTCCCATAGAGGCCAATCCTCGGTCATCGGTCTTCTCCATCGTTCTTAGGCCGCTTTGGCGCGGGCCTGGCGTTTGACTGCATGCGCCATCGCCGCCTCACGCACCCAAGCCCCATCATCATGCGCCTTCACCCGCGCGCCCAATCGTTCTCGGTTGCACGGGCCGTCGCCGGCCACCACCCGCATCAATTCATCAAAATCGATCGGCCCGAAATCGTAATGCCCGCGCGCCTCATTCCAGCGCAGTTCCGGGTCGGGTACCGTCAGCTTGAGAAAATCTGCTTGCGGCACGGTCATGTCGATGAATTGCTGGCGCAGCTCATCATTAGATTGACGTTTGATCTTCCAGGCGCTGGATTGGGCTGAATTTGTTGATTTGCCGTCATGCGGCCCGAACATCATTAGCGCCGGCCACCACCAACGATACAGCGCATCTTGCGCCATCCGCCGTTGCTCCGCCGTTCCCCGACTGAGCGACACCATAATCTCGAAGCCTTGGCGTTGATGAAAGCTCTCCTCGCGGCAAATCCGCTCCATCGCCCGTGCATAAGGACCATAAGAGCACCGGCACAGCATGATCTGGTTGATAATCGCCGCGCCGTCGACCAGCCAACCGATGATCCCGATATCGGCCCAGGTCAGAGCCGGGTAGTTGAAGATATGAGCGTATTTGGCGCGGCCCTCATGCAATGCGTCGAGCATCTCGGCCCGCGAGGTCCCCAGAGTCTCGGCAGCGCTATAGAGATAGAGCGCATGGCCGGCCTCGTCCTGGATCTTAGCCAACAACTGTAGCTTGCGGCGCAACGAAGGCGCTCGGGTAAGCCAGTTACGCTCCGGCAGCATGCCGACCAGTTCGGAATGGGCATGTTGCGAGATTTGTCGAATCAAGGTTTTGCGATACCCATCTGGCATCCAGTCCTTGGGCTCGATCTTGGTCTCGGCGTCAAGCTTGGCCGCAAAAGCCGGGGCTTGCGGATCGGAGGCATGCTCCGGTGGGATTGCCGTCACCTTCATGATGCCTCCTCACGCTGTAAAACTAAACGTCAATATGATACAAAACTTTTCGCATGGTCAATTATTTTGTATCATAATAAAATACCTACCTGCCTCCCCTCACCAATGGGTCGAAACGCCGATGCCTAAAATTGATCGAGACATTTTGGCCGAGAAAATTACCGCGGCGATCCTCCGGAAAGACCAGGCGACCGTGCTTCTCGGCATCCGGGTTGATGATGTCAGCGCCGGGCGCGTCACCATCTCGATGGATATCCGGCCGGAGATGATCAACGGGCATGACCTTTGCCACGGCGGTTACATCTTCACCCTGGCCGATTCGGCCTGTGCGATCGTCTCGAACTCGCGCAACGTGAACATGGTGCTGCAATCCAGCACCATTACCTATCTCAACGCGGCCAGGCTGGGCGATCGTCTGACGGCGGTGGGCGAGGAACAGAAGATCCGTGGCCGCTCTGGCGTCATCGACGTTGCCGTCAGCGACCAGGACGGCACCCTCGTCGCCTTGTTTCGGGGATTGGTGCGCCGCATCCCCGGGCACACTCTCGCCGACTATGCCGAGGACAACCCGGCATGAGAGACGCGGGCGCCCTGGATGCGGCCCCGAAGGAATTAGTCAATGACCTGCTTAACCGCCTCAAACCACGCGGCAAATCGCTGATCGTCACGGTTTTTGGCGACGCGCTGCAACCGCATGGTGGCGGAGCTTGGTTGGGCGGTCTGATTCGGATTCTCGGCCCCATGGGTCTGAGTGAACGGGTCGTGCGAAGCTCAGTATTCCGGCTGGTCCGCGATGAACTACTCAGTGCGACACAAACCGGCCGCCGCAGTTTCTACGCCCTAACCCCAACCGGAAAGCAACAGTTTCAAGCGGCTGCCCAGCGCATTTACGCGGTGCGGGATACGCGTTGGGATGGCGCTTGGACCCAAGCTTGGCTATCCAACGGACTGCCCGAAGCCGAGCGCGATTATTTGCGTCAAGAGCTTAGCTGGCGCGGCTTTGCGCCGCTCGGCCCGAACCTGCTGGTCCATGCCGGGGCGATCCTCGAAACCACGGAACAAACCATTAACGGACTGGGGCTGAATGGCCGGGTGAGCGTTCTCATCTCCGATGACAGCAATGCCTCAAGCCCACACGCGATCGCCCAGGCCCTGGTCAAGGAGACCTGGCCTCTTGATAGCCTTGCCAAACAGTACCAGGCGTTTATGCGCGCCTTCGAGCCGGTGCGGGCGGCGATGCAAAACCCCGGAGACTTGGACCCAGCCTCTTGCTTTGCCTTACGAATCTTGCTGATCCACGATTATCGCCGCGTGGTGTTGCGCGATCCGATGTTGCCAGCGGATTTACTTAACTCCGATTGGCCGGGCCTAAGGGCGGCAGCACTGGCCCGCGACCTCTATCGGCTGCTAGTCTGGCCGTCGCAGGCGCATATCACAGGCGCCCTGGAAGCCAGGGACGGCGTATTTGGTCCGCCGGCCCAAGATTTCAACGACCGGTTCGGCGGACTGCCCTGCGCCGAGAGTTGAAACGCCACCCTCTAAGTCATCACCGTTAGATATCGCCCGGGCGCTCATCCTTTGCTAGGTTTGCTCTGGGCTGGCGCGACGGTCAGGCATATTCACGGAGCAGCGATGATTGAGGTCTTCATTGAGTGCTGGTCAAACGGTAAAGTTATCCGCCATCCCTGGTCAATTTGGGTCGATGGCAAACAGATGGCCGGCTCGCATGGCCGGCGCGACTACACTTCTCAGGATGATTCGCAGACCGACGCGCTGCGCTTTTGCGACGAGATATTGAAGAAAAAGCCGGACCGGATTAGCCGGCTATAGCAGGAGGACAAAGTCGATGCCCGACCAACGCGGCTGGAAATTGAAGATCGGCGTTGTCGTGCCCTCGACCAACACCATCGTGCAGCCGGATTTCGACGATCTGCGCCCCAAGGGCGTTACCAACCATGTCGCGCGGATCGGCATACCAAATATGGAGATCACCTCCGACGATGATTTCGACAAAATGGTCCGGCTCAGCGAGGCCGATCTGGTGGCCGCCGTCGACCGCGTGATGACCTCGGCGCCGGGTCTACTGATCATCGGGATGTCCTCGCTGATTGTCTGGGATGGCTATGCAGCCTCGCTGGCCCGCCGGCAGATGCTGGAGGAGCGCACCGGCGTTCCGGTTACCGGCGGCTCCTTCGCGGTGGCGGCAGCGCTGGAGAAACTCGGTGCTGAAAAAATCGCCATTCTTTCGCCCTATATGCCGATCGCCGACCGCCATATTGGTCAATTCTTCGCCGATCTCGATTACGAGGTGGTGAATTTCATCGGCCTGAAATGCCCGACCCCGGTGGCGATCGCGGATGTTACCGCTGCGGAACTCTCAACCGCGCTGGACAAGATCGACGCCCCCGACGTCGACGCAATCGTGCAATTCGGCACCAACCTGCATTTTATGCGGCAGGCCGAAGCCGAGGAACAAAAGCGCGGCAAGCCAGTAATCGCCATCAACTCGGTCAGCTATTGGCACGGATTGCGGACGCTCGGGATCGAGGATTGCTTCGAAGGTTATGGGCGGATTTTGCGGGAGTTTTAAGGCCAACGTTGACGGCCCGTCCGCCGCCGGATTAAGACTTGCCATCGACATCTAACCGGCGTGGTTCCACGTCGTCTCCCTCCACTCTCTTCGGAGACTTTCAGCCAAATGACTGCACAGCCCATCTCAACGCGCCTTGCCATCGACGTTGGCGGTACGTTCACCGATGTCGCGCTGGAATTTCCAGGCAGTCAGGTCACCTCCAAGGTACTGACTACACCCGACGCTCCCGAACTTGGTGTTCTCGCCGGGATCGAAAAGGCGGTGAGTGAAGCCGGGATCGAGCCGGGAAAAATCGGCTTGCTGATCCACGGCACCACTCTCGCGACCAATGCACTGATTGAGCGCAAGGGTGCCAAGACAGCGCTGATCACCACCGAGGGGCTGCGCGATTCCGTCGAGATGGCGCTAGAAAACCGGTTCGAGCAATACGACATTAATATCGACCGACCGGACCCGTTGGTCCCGCGCTATCTCAGATGGCCGGTCACCGAGCGGCTGAATGTCGCCGGAGAGGTTTTAATACCATTGGATGACGCCTCGGTTCATGCGCTGCTTCCGTTGCTTGATGAGCACGGGGTCGAGGCGGTGGCGATCGGGCTGATACACTCCTACGCCAACCCAGATCATGAGCGACGGGTGGCCGAGATCATTGCGTCGGAACGCCCGGACCTTTCGATCACCCTTTCTTCCGAGGTGTGCCCCGAGATCCGCGAATACGAGCGTCAGTCAACCGCCAGCGCCAATGCCTATGTGCAACCAAGGATGTCGCGTTACCTGACCCAGTTGGACACCGATTTGCGGGCCCGCGGGTTCATCTGCCCGTTTCTGCTGATGACCTCCGGCGGCGGGCTGACCACGCTGGAGACGGCTATCCGTTTTCCAATCCGGTTGGTGGAGTCCGGTCCCGCCGGCGGAGCTATCCTGGCCACCGAGATCGCCCGGGAATGCGGCATCGACAACGTCGTATCGTTCGATATGGGCGGCACCACGGCAAAGATCTGCCTGATTGATAATCACGCCCCGCAAATGACCCGCACCTTTGAGGTCGCCCGAGTCTACCGCAATTTAAAGGGCAGTGGTCTGCCGGTTCGTATCCCAGCCATCGAAATGGTCGAGATCGGCGCCGGCGGCGGCTCGATCGGCGCCGTGGACGGTATGCACCGTATCACAGTCGGTCCGCAAAGCGCCGGCGCGATGCCCGGGCCGGCCTGCTATGACCAGGGCGGTACCGAGCCAACGGTAACCGATGCCGACGTGGTGCTTGGCCGCATTGATCCGATCGGCTTTGCCGGTGGGTCGGTCGACTTAGCCCCCGACAAAGCCGGTGCCGCGCTGGAGCAGGCTGTAGGCGGTCCGCTCGGCCTATCCGGACCACTGGCGGCTTTTGGGATGTCGGAAATCGTCGGTGAAAACATGGCAAATGCCGCGCGGGTTCATGCCATCGAATGGGGCAAGGAAGTCTCGGCTCGATCGATGATTGCCTTTGGCGGCGCGGCGCCGCTGCACGCGACACGGTTAGCCGAGAAACTCGACATCGACACGGTCATCATTCCTGCCGGCGCCGGCGTCGGCTCGGCGATCGGCTTTCTACGGGCGCCGATCTCCTATGAGGTGGTGCGTAGCCGATATATGAATTTGGCTGCCTTCGATGCCGATACGGTCAACGCGCTGATCGACGAGATGTCAGCGGAGGCGCGCGCCATTGTCGTCAGCGGCGCCGGGCCAGACGGGCTGGTCGAGGCTCGGCTGGCCTATATGCGATATCACGGCCAAGGCCACGAGATCGTTGTGCCGCTACCGGTGCGCGTCCTTAAGGACAGCGACGCCGTGACCCTGCATGAGGCATTTGAGAACGAGTACCGCCGGCTCTATGGGCGTTCGGTGCCGGGCCAGCAACCAGAGATCCTGAGCTGGACGCTATCGGTGACCAGCCCGAAACCGACCGGAGCCCACCTACCGGTAACGGTGGCGGGCGGGCCGCCGCAAGCAACCGGCCGACGCCAACTCTTCGACCCTCGCAGCTCGGATTACGTCGAGGCAACCGTTTACCGACGCGCCGACATTGCTCCGGACGTCACCATCGCCGGCCCCGCCGCCATCGCCGAGGACCAAACCACGACAATCGTCTCCACTGGATTTTCAGCCAGTGTGAACCCGCTTGGCCACCTCGTGCTGAGCCGCACGTCCTGAACCGGGAGGAAATTCGATGCAAAACGCCAGCGCGATTGATCAAATACACATGCAGATTCAGTGGAATCGCCTGCTCTCCGTAGTCGAGGAGCAGGCCCAAGTTCTGATCCGCACCGCCTTTTCCACCTCGGCCAGGGAAGCCGGCGATATCTCCGCTGGCGTGTTCGATATCCAGGGCCGAATGCTGGCCCAGGCGGTCACCGGCACGCCGGGACATGTAAACGCCATGGCGGCCTCGGTCGGTTCTTTCCTTGAGGTTTACCCGATAGAGGTGATGGAGGAAGGTGATATCTACCTCACCAATGACCCCTGGAAAGGTACCGGACATCTAAACGACTTCACCGTGGTCACGCCGACCTTTCTGGATGGCAAGATAGTGGCGCTGTTCGCCTGCACCACCCATGTGGTGGACGTTGGTGGCCGGGGTTTTGGCCCGGACGGCCGGCAGGTCTATGAGGAAGGGCTTTGCATCCCGATCATGCCACTGGCTAAACGCGGCGAATTCAGCGAACCGGTGATGGCGATCGTGCGCATCAATGTGCGCAACCCGGTGGAGGTCGAAGGTGATCTTTACTCTCTGGCCGCCTGTAACGATGTTGGCGGCGCTCGCCTCGTCGCCATGATGCGGGAATTCAATCTCCAGAACCTCGACGAGCTTGGCCGACACATCATCGATTCCTCGCGGGCCGGCATGCTGGTTGAGGTGCGAGCGTTGGCCTATGGCACCTATGAAAACGCCATGCGGATCGACGGCTATGAAAAAGAGGTCGATCTGGTCTGCAAGATGACGATCTCCGAGAGCGGCATCGATCTGGACTTCGCCGGGACATCACCGACGTCAAGCTACGGGATCAATGTGCCGGTCACTTATACCGAGGCTTATGCGACCTTCGGCGTGCGCTGCATCATCGGCTCGCGGGTGCCGAACAATGCCGGTTCGTTGGAGCCAGTGCGGATCAGCGCCCCGGTTGGCTGCATTTTGAATGCGCCACGCCCGGCCGCCGTCACCGCGCGCCATGTGATCGGCCAGATGTTGCCCGACGTGGTGCTGGGTTGCCTCAATCAGATCATCCCGGGCCAGGTACCGGCCGAGGGCACGTCGTGCTTGTGGAACCCGGTATTGCTGGGCGGACATGGTATGACTGACGAGAATTACGGCGACGCCACGCCGTTTGCGATGAATACCTTCCACTCCGGCGGCACCGGCGCACGACCTGTCAAAGACGGCTTAAACGCGACCGCCTTTCCCTCCGGCGTCCGCAACACCCCCATCGAGATCAACGAGGCCATCGCCCCGCTGATCTTCTGGAAAAAGGAATACCGCACCGATAGTGGCGGCGCTGGCACCCATCGCGGCGGGGTCGGCCAGGTGATGGAGATCTCCCATGCCGATGGCGCCCCGTTCGCCATCAACACCATGTTCGATCGGGTGACTTATCCGCCCCGCGGCCGCAATGGCGGCGCCAACGGCATGACAGGACGAGTATACCTCTCCGACGGCACGGAACTGAAGGCCAAGGGCCGCCAATCCATTCCGTCGGGCCAGCGCATAACCCTGGAAATGCCCGGCGGCGGCGGCCTGGGAGACCCGAAAACCCGCGACAAGGCGAGCGTCGTCGCCGATGTCCGTAACGGCATGGTGAGCCAAGAGCAAGCTCGGGCGATTTATGGAGTGGAGATCTGACCCCCTCGTCCGAGAGCCCTCAAAAACTCAAGGCTGAGGCGCAAAAAGCGCTGCGGGTGGGAGAGCTCGGCCACGCGCTGGCGCTCATCGACAAAGCTCTGGCGATACAGCCAGGCGAGCCGACGTTGACGGATGCCTATGCGCGCACCCTACTGGCAAAGGGTGAGCTCTATCGCGCCGAGGCTTGGGCGAAAGAGCTGATTGTCTCAACCGGACCAGAATTACTGTCAGTCCTAACAACCGCCCTCACAACGTCTCTCGTCGCCTCCACCCGTCGAAAAATGATCGATCTTTTCGGGACGGATTGGGCCGCGACCGTCAGGCTCGCCGGGGAGGTCACCAATCCACCGACGAGCCAAATTGATGATAACACCAGCCGCCACCTAACGCGTTTCATCAATGAATCAGATTTCGCGATGCATAAGAACGCCCCCCACCCCGTGTCTTGCCCGGCCTGTGGAGAAGATCGTCGGATCATTCGCCGCAACAGGGCCCCCCTCACGAACGCCTTCCATCTCTATTTCGATCTGGCAAGGTTAGCGTCCGAGATGTCGCCGGGAAAACCAGACGACGCTAGCGCGCTTCGGGGGGCCGAAAACTTCCTCGTCACCGTGGCCCGCTCCAACCCGGCCTATTTCTCAGTCGGCCTGTGTGAATGCCGCGGGTGTGGCATCTGCTATGTCGATCATCCGTTCAAGCCGGACCAGGTGAAACGCTATTATGCATCAGAGGCGCGCTCATACGAGATCGGCAGCAAAGCGATATTTTCCAGAGCCCACGCCTATAATTGGGTCAAAACAAAAGCCGCGCCGATTGCCTATCTGCGCGGCCGCCTCGTCAAACCGTTCACCGGCTTGTCCTTTCTCGACGCGGGATGTGCTGAAGGGATTATGTGTGCCTTGATGCGCCTGCTGGGCGCCGAGGCTTCCGGCGTAGAACCTAACACACGGGCCTGCCTGTGTGCCCAGGAGATCTTCGGGTTGAAAGACGTGGTCGAGGGCGTCTATGGGGATGCAAGCTTCACCAACCGTACATTCGATATTGTTCTGTCCCATCACACAATGGAACATACGTTGGATCCGCCACAATTCGCGCGATCTCTAGCGCGGCATACCGCCCCTGGCGGGCATCTATTGCTACAGCTTCCCTGCGCAGACACCGCGGACGAATATCACCTCGCCGGGATGGGAAACTATCATCTCTTCGGCTTCCGCCGAGCTTATCTCGAAAAGCAACTCACAGACCTTGGATTCGAGATCATCGAAGCCCATCATCTGCCCCCACCGGCTAGCCTAGAAAAGGGCTAAATTGACCCGGTGACCGGCGACGCATTCTGGGGTGAGGAAAAAAATCAAATTTCAATCTTATGTGTGAAGAAATATCTTTAGCCATTTGTTTTATAATAACTTATATCGCCATTTTAGATGAAAATTAACCTATAAAATCCATCACTCTTAGCAACACGCGCCAATGATCTTACGGCGGCTCCCATCACCCAGACTAATGCTGGAGAAAACCTCAGCGCAGAAAGCAACCTTCATCCCACTTCACCCGGGCAATGCCCTGCAGGGCAAAGATCTCGTCCACCGAAACAATGTCCTTCTCGACATTGTGAATGCCGCCGTCAACGTCGATCCGCCCGAGGGTCTCACGCACTGCAGCCACCGCCACCCTGATCGTGTGATTCCCGCAGATATCCATGGCGATCTTGCCGGATGACCGGGCCGCGACGAGGTCATCTCGGGATAGGCCGTCGGCACGATGGTGATTTGCGCGGTACCGGTCCAGTTGGTGACGAAGCTTTCGACCTCAGCCGAGGTTTGCTGTTTTGAACGGATCAAGATCATGTCGGCGCCATCTTCCTCATAAGCCGTGGCGCGGGCCAAGGTCTCGACCACCCCCAACCCGGTGATCTGAGCTTCGGTTGGGGCGGTGATCAGGAAGTCGGGGTCATCACATGCCTCGATGGCTGCTTCGATTGTGCCTTAGAATTTCTCCAGTCGGAGCGGTTCCTGACGCCCTCCCTAAATCAAGCTGATAACCTTCGGAAACGTCGTATCCTAGATCACCACCGCGGCGGCGCGCTCGTATTGCTCGACCGCGTGAAGCACGTTGATCGTGTTACTCAAACCCAGTATCGGTGTCGGCGACTACTGGGATTGAGGTTCGCTCGACCATGCGGCGGGTGACCTCCAGATGCTGCTCCAGCGAGATCGGACTGACGTCTGGAAGTGCCTGGGACGGGGAAAGCTCGAACCCACTGGCCCAAATATCATCAAAGTCAGCTCCCTCGACCAAACAGGCGAAAAGCGGGTTATGGGCCGACACGACTCGCGCCATGCCGTGATCGGCCATTTTATCTCTTAACGTCCGCGCGACGGTCAATGTGCTCTCCTGCTTTTATAATATGGTTCTGGGCCATCCACGATATCCAGCGAAATCATCCCAAAACCAACGCGCCGACCCTGTTTCCAGGGCCGGCGCGCGGCATTCAACTTGATTCAAACGTTTCGCTTAGCGATAGCGATGCGCTTGCGACCAAAGGCCAGCATAGTCAACCTGGGACTTCCAAACCTTGACGAACCACTCGTTCGACTGGTCCTGCTCGGCGACCCACTCGTCGGTCGCATTCTTGGCGGCGTCCTTGAACTCCTGCGGAAGATCGATGATCTCGTTCTTCTTGCTGTTCGCGTAGATCATCCAGTTCGGCGCGTCCGAATTACCGAGATCCATGTAAAAATCCCAGGTCATCAACTGGCCCGCCGCCTTCAGCTGTGTCTTTTGAAGATCGGTGAAACCGTCCCAGGTCTTCTTGTTGAATTCGCACTCATGCATCGCGATCGGCTGATGGACACCGGGGACAATAATGTACTTTGCGACCTTCTCGAAGCCCGCGGCGATGTTATGCGTCGGCGTGCCCCACTCGATGCCGTCGACGACCTTGCGTTCCAATGCCGGATACACTTCCGCACCAGCCAGGATGACAGTAGAGGCGCCCAACTTCTGCGCGATCTCGGCCCAAGCACCGGCGGTACGAACCTTCATGCCCTTGAAATCCTCAAGGGTGCGGACGGCTTTGTGGCTATGCAGGAACAATTCTCGTGGCGCCGAACCGCACGGAATTGCGGCTACATTAAATTTCTCCAACCGCCATTCCATCATCAGCTCTTGGCCTCCACCCTTGAAGACCCAGTGCATCATCTTGTCCCATTCCATGGAACCAGCGAAACCGCCGAACAGAATGGCGGTCTTGTCAACGCCCCAATCATAGCCCGGCCAGTTGTGGCTCATGTGGGCGACGCCCTTGGCGACCGTGTCCGTGACCTTCAAGGCCTTGCCAAGTGTCCCACCCGGATAGACCTCGATTTTTATCGTGTTGTTCGTGGTCATTTCCATGTTCTTCGCGGAGCCTCGCGCCGCGTATTCGAGCATGACGCCGCCACCCCATGGGGTGGCCATGTCCAGCTTTTGCTGCGCTTGTGCCGTACCGACCGCCCCAAGCCCGAGTAGGCCGGCCAGTCCAATCTTGAGAAAATTCAATTTCATCGATCTCTCCCTGTGTCCTTACTTGATTCCGCGCCCTTGATTTGGAAGGGAACGCTAGCATCCCCGCGCGAACGCCCATGATCCGGTGATATATCGCGAAGAGTCAACGCCAACGGGGGAGATTTGCCCATTTTATCGAATAGGCGCTCCGCCGCCCGGTCTCGCCCATCGGCAAACCCAAACGAAGGAACACCTTGATCCGAAGCGCTAAATCGCTAAGTATCCGCCATCAACCGGTAATTCCGCACCAGTAATATATGAGGCGTCGTCAGACGCGAGGAACACGACAGCGCGGGCGACCTCTATCGCCTCGCCAGCGCGTTTCATCGGAACATAGGCATCAAGGGTCTTCTGGCGGTGCACTGGATCAGCGGTCAACCCAGAAGTACGCATCGCCGGCATAATCCCTGGATGCACGCTGTTGACCCGGATCCCATCCGTGGCAAACCGCACCGCTGATTGCTTGGTCATAGTCCGCACCGCGCCCTTCGAAGCGTTGTAGCCGGGATGAAGATAGCCTTGCCCGACAACGCCGGAGATCGAGGAAATATTGACAATCGCCCCACCCCCCGAGGCGATGATCGCCGGCGCTGCGTGCTTAGTGCCAAGGAACGGCCCGGTCGCGTTGATCCGCATCAGATCTTCCCAGGCCTGTACATCACCCTGATCCTGATAGCCGCTACCGCTGATGCCAGCATTATTGACCAGCACGTTCAGCCCGCCATAGGCCTTGACGATCGCGGCGATCGCCGCTTCCCATTCCGGTTCTTTGGTAACGTCAAGCTTGCAGAACATCGCTGTCCCGCCATCGGCCTCGATTTCCGCCACCCGCTTTGGTCCCTCGTCCTCCAGCAGATCACAGATAGCCACCTTAGCACCTTCGGCTGCAAACAGCGTGGCTGTCGCCGCCCCCATACCGAACGCACCGCCGGTGACCAGCGCAACTTTTCCTTCGAAACGTTTCATCATCTTCCCCTCCAGGTTGCGGCCCGAACGCCGCTCATTCAGCAAAATTTAAGGCTGAGCATACCGCCGACTTGGCGGCGCGGTGATCGCAAACAGGATGATCGCCTTAGCCCTGCGGTGGGGAGCAAGACCGGTCCATCTCCAGCCTGCTCGGTTTCCCGGTGACCTAGGCGCCGCGATCCTCCTATTATCCAATCAAATCAGCGCGCCGCACAGTCAACCAGGAGTCAACCGATGACCTATTCCCACATTCTGTTCAACGTCGCCGACGGTATCGCGACCATTACCCTGAACCGCCCAGACGCCCGCAACGCCCTGTCGCCGCAAATGCGGGTCGACCTAGACCACGCCATGGCAGGAATCCGCGAACGGGCCGGCCAGGATATTCAGGCGGTGATACTGACCGGCGCTGCCGGCGCTTTTTGTGCCGGCGGCGATGTGAAATCCATGGGCTCCCGCCTCGGGTCGGCGACCAAGGCGCGGGGCGCGCTGCGCGACAGCCACAGCAATATGTACGACCTGATGAACCTTGAGTTGCCGGTGATCAGCCTAGTCGACGGCGCCGCCGCCGGTGCCGGCGCCAACATCGCGCTGGCGGCGGATTTCGTGCTGGCAACGCCGCGCGCCTTCCTGATGCAGGCTTTCGTGAAGATCGGCCTAGTACCGGATTGGGGCGGAATGTACATCCTGCCGCGCCTGATCGGCCTGCAAAAAGCCAAGGAACTGGTTTTCACAGGCCGCAGGGTCTATGCCGAGGAAGCCAAGGAGATGGGGTTGGTGCTAAAGATCGTCGGCCAGGACACGGCGATGCAAGAGGCGCGCGCCTTTGCAGGGCGGTTCGTGAACGCGCCGACCAAGGCCCTCGGCCTGGCGAAAAACGTGATGAACCAATCCTACAATCTTGACCACCGCACCATGCTTGAGATGGAGGCGATGGCCCAGGCGATCGCCCGCGACACTGACTTCCACAAGGAAGCCATTCGCCGCTTCGCCGCCAAGGAAGCGCCGCTCTTCGACTGGGAAAGCTTGGACAAAAAGGCCGCCGAATAGCACCGTGATCACTCAACCAAGCGGGCGCCGCTTGATCACCTGTACCGCCTCTTCCATCTTCTGCAGGAAACGCGAGCGGTCCTGCTTGGAGAAGGATGGGGCGTGGTCGCGGATCTCGCCGGTGTCTCTGAGATGCGATTTTAGCTCGCGCATCGCCAGGGCATTACCGATATTGTGATGATCAAACGGTCGCCCGGACGGGCCGATCACATCCGCGCCACTTGCCAGACAGCGGGCCGCCAAAGGGATATCGGCGGTGATCACAATATCCCGCGCACCAACCCGCACGGCGATCCAATCGTCGGCAGCGTCAAAACCGTCCGACACCACCACCCGGCGCACCAACGGGCTTTCCGGCAGCCGCATATAGGCGTTGGAGACCATGTGAACGACCAGGCCATGGCGATCGGCGACCCGAACAATCTCGGCCTTTACCGGACAAGCATCGCCGTCCACATAAATCTCACTCATGAGTAACACTTTCTTGAACCGGTTTATTTAACGCCCAGCCCTAACACGGCGCAGCGTGAATTGTGAATTTGCGTTTGAATTAATTCCAAAGCTTGAAACGCTCCTCTACAGCGGCGACGACGGCTCGGACAAGCTTCGGAACGTGCTTTGCGAGCTAAGTCGTCCCGGCGAGCATTTGCTCAAGATTCTTCACTGATCTGATGATGTCGCGCCACTCAGAAGCATGGGGCGATCCGTCAGGATTCTCCGAGGCCTTGTCTTCGTATTCTGTCCGCGATTGAACCGTTGGCGACACAAGGCCTTGTGCCACCGCTTCCGCCAAGCTTTCGACCACAGTCGTCATCAGTTGGTCACTTGGCGACCCTCGAAGCACTCAATCTGGTTGGCTGGCGATAAATTTCCTCAATGTCCGGGAGCAGGTCTCACAGACCTTGTGCTCAGCAACAAAAAGCGTAAGACCAGCGGCGAGGGCCGGGTTGACCTGACCCGGATCGATGGCCGCAGCAGCACGGATCGTTTCGAAGAGCGAATCCAGGTGAAGAATATTGATCCTGTCATCCACCTCGACAGCTACTTTGGCGGATTCAGTAAGGTACTCTGGGACTATCGGATGAATGATCATGTTCACTAGAAGGCGGTTCATCGATACTGCCTGGCCGCCCGTTGCCTCGATTAGCATGAGCAATCGAGATCGTGTCGGTACCTCCGCCGGCTCATCTCTACCAACCAATTGTATTTGATCGTCCCGGGCTTCGTACCGACCCGGGGACAGGAATTGTTCTCCCTCCAAAGCAGGTAGGGTCGAGGCACTGCTACCTCCGTCTCGCGCAGAATTCCGGACCAAACCTCGGCGATACTTCGCCTCAAAATCCGTGATAATCGAATTGATCCCCGATGGCCCGTCGTCCAAATCCTCGTTTGGGATCAAGATTCGGCTTAGTTCCAGTTCGGGGACCAGGGGACGAGCGTCGGAGTGAGCCACGCCGCGCAGCCGATCGTCGTACAAGTTAGTCCAAACCTGCTAATTCTGATCTAGCGACAACAGGATGGTCTTCAGACCCGTGTCTCGCTGGTTACCTCAGGTTACAACCATTGCATCGGGTCAGGCGAAATCCCGAGAGCTAACCGTGTATTCGAGAATGATCCGTCTTTCCGCGAGTCCTGGCTCCGCAATCTCCGCGACCTCCAATGCCTCGCGGGCCTCCTCGATCTGTCCCTTTAACCATAGTATTTTCGCGAGATGGAAATTGCCTTGGCCGACTGCGATGCCGCGGCTTAGCGCTCCACGCATCGCAGTCTCGGCTTCGTTGAATCGGCCAGCGGCATAAAGCGCCTCGGAAAGCCTAGTGAGGACCAGCGCGTCGTTCGGACCGGTCACATGAGCCCGCTGAAGCATGGTCAGGGCCCGTTCCGATAACCCCTTCGGCGCCATGCACATACCGCAAAGCATCATCGCCCGACCGGCCTCCGGCAGCGTAACGGCTACCATGCGAGCGTCTCTTTGCGCCTCCGGCCAGCGTCGCGCCTTGTACGCTTCCTGGCAGTTGTCCCAATGGGTCTCGATGAATTCCCCCAGGGTCACGCGCCGGGCTCCGGTGGGTTCTCGCGCCTCTTGATGTGCCAGACGGCCGGCCCGAGCTCCTCGACCGAAGCGTTGCCCCTCTGGTCGGCCCCGCCATCCTGCCAAAGGAGTTGATCCACACGTTCTTGGGAAACAAAAGCTTTGAATCGCTGCCGTGCCGTGCCGAGGCATCTAGCGCCACTAAGTGGGCGCCCCTCAGGACGCTCCCATCGCCAACGGGCTTTATCTCATCCAGGGCGTTAGCGATCATCGTTGACGCGAGAATATCCGATCGGGTTTGCAAAAATTCCTGCAGTGCCTCCAACCGCCGCTCTTCCTCGGCGCTTCGTTCCTGAACGGGTACGGGACGGAAAAACCAGTCTTCCACTTGTTCTGCCGCCGTGATGCCCCTGTCGACAACGGTATTGACAACCGGCGCAATAAACCTGTGGTGCCAGGCAGAGTCTTTGGCGCAAATATCTATCGTCGGGATGCCCAGTAGAAACGCCTCGAGACCAGTGGTTGACCCGCTGTGTACCAAGCATGAACTACCCAAACTCCAAGATACGTGATCGGTGTCGTCAATGACATGGACACTGGGGTAGTGACTCATCTCGGAACGCCATATTTTGTGATTTTCCGCCGGATGTGGCCGTACCGCGATGGGGATCTCTGGGTGCCGTTGGGCCATCGTCTGGATAAAATTTACAATTTCCCTCAAGTTGTTCCGCTCCCACATGCAGCGCGTATGAAAAAGTTCCATGTCCGACGCGTTTTGGGGATCAATAATCCCGACACTCACGCATCGGGAAAAAAACGCCAGGGCATCGTAGTCATACGGATTGATCGCTCCAAAATTCGAGTTGATCAGTACAAAACGCCCCTTATCACGCGCGAACTCGGCGGCTACACCGCTCGGGCCGGCTTCGCGTGACAGCCGCAAAACATCAGTTCTTGGATTACCCACCACCTTAATTTTATCGCCGGCCCTCGGAAAGTGTTCGCGTAACATCTCGGCGTGTCGGGTTCCCTGCATCAAAAACAGATCACAGAGGTGTTCGACTCGAGGATCAAAAATAGGCAAAATAACTTCTGACTTCTGGAGTCCGAAAATTTCTTCCTCTATCGAAGCAACACGGTGGCCGGCCGCCTTGGCCTGACTCATGACGCTCGCCTGAATGGCGTTGTTGCCCTTGAGAAGGACGACACCAGGTGGCAAACGGTGAAAATTAACGTTAAACCACCATTGCTGGCCGAGCACCACGTCATAACCGAGGCCTAACGCCGCGTTGGTGACAAGGAGGCGCGAACGCAATTCCCGAAAAGATTCCTCGATGAGAATATAGAGATATCGGGCTGTCATCGGCGTATGTGCGCGGATATGGATCCAAACCAAGCGTATACCAATGACCGCTCCCAGGGTAAGCCAGTGTTCGCATTGCTCAAACTAATTTGTAAGGCACGTCGCACGCCAGAAATTCCGCGAAAATTGGTTTCTCCGACCTGTCGATTAATCAGTCCGTTCCTCCATTGTCCCCCAACTCCCGACGACCGTGACAGGGTGAACATGAGGTCAGTCCCGTTAATAGCGTAACAGAAATAGCCATTCTCAGCCCGGATTCACCATATTGGTACGCTAGGCAAGAAAAACTCTAACCTAGAACCGCTCGGAAGGTAATCCAAACACGATTGGCGACGATGAGGGGGTCGATGCCGTGGGCTGGCGAGCCTAGAGACCTAACCACAAGAGCAGCCGAAGCACAATCGACCGTTCGTGGATATGAACCGCGAGGCTTTGAGAGCTGGAGCCGTCATGCTCCACCACCATTCATGAAAGGTTTAAGGCAGGCAAAGACCGTTTGGTGATGCGGCGTGGATATTCCAAGCTCAATCCCGAGCCGGGTTACATGGCCGGACAACCCTGCGACCTCCAGGGGGCGACCGCGCGCCAGGTCATGGTACATTGAGGCATACATATCCGGCGGAAAGGTCTTCGAACGGGCAATCGACGTTTCGATAATATCCGGGTCAATGGCGATTTCAAGTACCGTGGCAATCTCTACAATCTCTTGCATCATTGCCCGTGCCGTGACCACCAAGTCCGGGTCGTCATAAACCACCGCGACCGGCCGCCGACAAAGGCTGCTCAACCCGGCATTGGTCGCCAGAAGGATGAATTTATTCCATAATACCCCGAGGATATTATCGGTCACCGAGCAGGTAAAGCCGGCATCGATACAGCCATTCCGGAAGGCTTCGGCCCGAGCGCTGGTCTTGCCGTCAAGCTCACCGATCACGAGGCTGGCCATAGAGCTTTTGTAGCTCACCACACCGGGTTTCTCGATCACCCCCGAGGCATAGGCCGCGCCGCCAAGGACATGGTTTGGGCCAATCACCGACGCTATCCGCCTAGGCCCATCGACACCGTTCAAGACACTGATCACCATCGTGTCCGGCTTCAGCATCGGCTGGATCGCCGCCGCCGCCGTCTCGATGTCATGAAGTTTGACGCAGAACAACACCGCATCGACGGGCCCGATCTCACTTGGATCATCGGTGGCGACCGCCGGATTGACCACAATATTGCCGGCCGGCCCGCTCAACAGCAGGCCCTTGTGCTTAATCGCGGCTAAATGAGCACCTCGGGCAATGAAGGCGATATCCTGGCCGGCGGCAGCGAGATTGGCGCCGTAATAGGCCCCCATGCCGCCAGCCCCCATGATAGCAATCTTCATTCCCGCCTCCGTTTTTTTCGCCGGGTTTTAATTTTCAGAAAAATATACAGAGGGGCAATAAGATTTGACCAGATATAGTAAATACCGACATCGAGACTCAAAAACCGGTTAAACCACGCACTCTACACGACCAACGAACCGCAGGTTTATGCGCCAACCGCCATCGGTACGGCCACCCGCTTACCGGCCGGGGTCAGGCGCAATCGAATGGTCCGACGATGATGCGCCGCTCGGCTTTCCTCGATATAACGTTTTCGACCAATTTGTTGATCAAGTCGGCCGCCGTCGGCGTCGTATAGCAATCGCGCTACAGAATGTCTCGCAACGGCACATCGCCATCGTTGAGCATGGTCAGCAGCAACTTCTGGGACGGGTTGACGTCGGGGATCCCCACCACCTCCAACTCGAACCGGACCACATCGGGATAGCGACGGGGCAGCCGATCTAGCATAGGGCTGATCTCGAAGTAGTTCCGGTCCGCAGTGAGCGCAATTTCTCCGTTGACGATCTGATTGCCTTTCGACCTGCAATGGTCGCCGACGTGACAAAATGCACTCCTGCAGTTTTACCGCCCCAAGGGCGGAGCCAGCCCCGGCCGCGGGGTGATCAATGGGCTCGGGAGCTTCCGGCCAAACCACCCCCGTTTCAACAGATGACCAATCCGATCAGCGGGGGTAGCTTGTTTGAACCGAACCCACCGCACCGGCGCTCTGGAACCATCCATGTCCCCGTCCGATCACGTCGACAGCTACTACAGCCGCACCTTAAGAAATGCCACGCAGCGCCCGCCTCTGCGTGAACGCCTGGAGGCACAGAGTTGCGTGATTGGCGGTGGTTTAGCCGGGATTGCAACGGCCCTCGGGTTGGCCGAGCGGGGCCAATCGGTTGTCTTGTTGGAAGCCAACCGGCTTGGCTGGGGCGCGTCGGGGCGGAATGGCGGCTTTCTGTCTCCCGGTTTTGCCTTAGGGGGCGAAGCCTTGGAGGCGAAACTTGGGCTTGCCAGCGCCCAGGAATTGTATCGCCTGTCGAGCCAAGCGGTCGACTTGGTCCGGCAAAGAGCATCCACGCACAACAGTGTTTACGGCGCGCTCGCCGCTGGGATCGTGCGCAATTCTTGGTTCGACGATAGTTATAGAGTCAAGGCCGGCATCGACTACATGAACCAACGTTTTAACACGGCGCTTGAATACTGGCCGCGCGAGCGGGTCCGTGAGACCTACCTCAGCCCGCGCTACCACGATGCGGTGTTCAATCCGAATGGCTATCAAATTCATTC
>Ga0302132_10000250_pt1 | contig 29668 bp, 47 predicted proteins | sample CB9_321_MG_FD_203113 | JGI IMG/M metagenome (GOLD analysis project Ga0302132, IMG submission 203113) | Marine microbial communities from Western Arctic Ocean, Canada - CB9_32.1 | ecosystem: Environmental > Aquatic > Marine > Oceanic | place: Canada: Western Arctic Ocean | collected 2017-09-19
GCGAATTGGTAAGCAATCTGATTTGAAATCAGACGCCCTTTACGGGGTTGCAGGTTCGAGTCCTGTCGCTTCCGCTAGAAGATATGGCATTGTAGGCAATCGGCAGACCACATTGGCTTAAAACCAGTGATGCTGTGAGTTCGAATCTCACCAATGCTACTTGGCGGGTTCAAATTTATTTTGAAATTGAACCCGACTTACTCCTTTATCTTAAAGGAGAAGTCATGCCATACAAAAACAAAGAAGACCACAAAGAAGCGAAGAGACGTTGGTATCTTAAAAACAAAAAAGAGGTCAACAAAAAATCGAGAGAAAGAAAAGTTGCGTTAATTGAATTCGTTAGAGATTACAAAAAACGAGATGATGTTTTTTGTGTTGACTGCGAAGAAGAACGCTGGCAGTGTTTGCAATTTGATCACATAAACAGAGAAGAGAAAATAGATTGTGTTTCAAATATGGCAAGAAGAGGAATGCCAGTAACAACGCTGTTAGAAGAGATTGAGAAGTGTGAAGTTGTGTGTGCTAATTGTCACTGTATCCGACACAATGGATTCCAGTGGGAAGGAGACACAAATATGGGATCGTAGGCAACTGGCAGACCACTTTGACTTAGAATCAGAGATGCTGGGAGTTCGAATCTCCCCGATCCTACTGACAATTTGATATGGCACGGTAGGCAACTGGCAGACCACATTGCTTCAAACGCAGTGATGCTCTCGGTTCGACTCCGAGTCGTGCTACTGGAGAATGAAATGAAAACTTTAGTTAAGACAATGGCGGAAAACAACATTGTGAGAAGTTGTTCGGAAGGACGACGATTGATCTCGCAAGGTGCCATTAAGTTAAATGGAGTTCTTGTCGATGACATCAGTAAAGAAGTTGAAGGAGATGAAGAAATACAAATAGGAAAAAGGGAAATGATCCGGTTGGATGAGGAGCCTGTTTCGAAAACAGGTGCGGTTTAACACCCGTTGTGAGTTCAAATCTCGCCGTTTCCGCTATGGGGAAGTAGCTAAGTGAAAACTTAGAGCTTTGTGAACTTGGATGCCTTTGGTATCCCCCACATACGAAGCTTACAAACAGGTAAAGCAATTGACTTGAAATCAATGATCGTTGGTTCGAATCCAACCTTCCCCACTTTACGGAGGATAAGCGAATGGTTAGCAGGCCGCTTGGAAAGCAGTTGCCCTTCACAGGGTTGCGGGTTCGATCCCCGTGTCCTCCGCTTGATGTAAAATTTGTAATGCTGCGGTAGCTCAGTCCGGTAGAGCACTTCGTTGAAGCCGAGGGTGTCACTGGTTCAAATCCAGTTCGTAGCACTTGAAGGAAAAGAAAGGAGATCAAAATGAAAACACCAAGAAGCAGCTTCGTCCCTTAACACAATTCCGTGTTAAGGGAGTGAAGCAAGATGGGATATCACAGAGCACCGAAGACAACACAAGAGCGACGTGCAAATGGTCGTCGATGTAACAACATCGACGAATACGGTGTAAGACTTCGTGGCAGGAGAAGTCAAATGACTCTTCCTGACACTTACGACGACATGCAGAGAAGCGACATCAATTTTCACAGTTGGAAACGACATAGGAGGACACAGTATCACGGGTTCTTAACGAACCGCAGAAGAAAACGACACATGGGGAAGTAGCAAACGAAGCGGCTTTGTAAACTTGGATGATTTATCATCCCCTACAAACGAAGCACACAAACAGGTAAAGCAACACTCTGTAAAAGTGTAGCCCGAAAGGGCATTGTTGGTTCGAATCCAACCTTCCCCACCATGGACCGTTAGCTGAGATGGCGTAGCGCAAGTCTGAAGAACTTGAGACGAGGGTTCGAGCACCTCACGGTCCACTATTTTTACGGAGGGTATCCGAACGGTAAGGAATCTGGTTGCTAACCAGACGGGCAGCAATGCTTAGCGGGTTCGACTCCCGTGCCCTCCGCTTTATGAAAGGAAAATAAATGCCCGAGTGGTGAAACGGTAAACACGCTGGTTTCAGATACCAGTGCCTTAATTGGCTTGCGAGTTCGACTCTCGCCTCGGGTACTTTGGGAGTGCTGATGTTGTGGGAAACTAAAGAGGCTGTAACCCTCTTGCCCTTGTGGATAAGCGGTTCGATTCCGTACACTCCCACTTGTTGTTTGGTAAAACGGAATAGCCTTGACCTCAAGTCACCAAACGAGTGGCGGAACGGTAGACGCCCCAGTTTCAAAAGCTGGTGCCTTAACAGGCGTGAGGGTTCGACTCCCTCCTCGGTCACTTATGCCAAATAATCCAAAACTTCAGCCCGGAGATTACTATACTGAAAGTGGCAAATGGATATTCACAGAACAGTTTCACCTTCGTCGTGGATGGTGTTGCAACAATGGATGTCGGCATTGCCCTTTCAATGGAGAAATAGGAATTTTGGACAATAAAAAAGATGAAGAGAACGATGGCACTAAGTGCCCAATGTGTGGTAGAATAAAAGCTGTTGTGAAACAAGAAGACATCTATTTCTGCACACATTGTGACATGTTGTTTGATCCAAGAGACTGAAGCAACTTAAGTCTGACGACATTAAAGACGACAATTGGCACTTGAGGTAAACATGAGATATTTTAACAAAGGTCGCTGCATGGAACTCATGCTTGGCCCGGCACAGTGGAGACCACTACATGGTCGTTGTGTCGGGGGAGCGTGTAACCATGTAGGAGACCGACATGAAAAGATGGCACGAGGACTTCCACCGCACGTACCGTGAGTGGAGAAAACATTACATCAGTCACGTTGAAAGCAACATCGACTGGTCTAATAAAATTGGGCAAGACCCATATGAGATTGACTGCGTTTGCGACAAACAGATTGGTCGCTTCCGTAAGATGGACGCTTGGGACTGCGGCAACACCCGCTGTTGTTTGTGTCACGGAGACAAGTATCCATCGAGATACAAAACACGACAAGAGAAACGATCAGATGTCAGCTACAAAGAGTGGTTGAATGATCTGTAAGACATAGGAACAATGAACATGGACGCAGCAATTATCGTTGACATCAGAAACATGAGGTGTTCCCTCTGTAAAGTGGGAATGTCCGATAAATTAGCAACGGAATGCAAAAATTGCGGTGCAAAATTCACGTGGGGCGTTACGTCTAACCACGTGGGACTCGCTGATAAGCTTCGAAAAGAGCGAGGTGAAGCTCTTAAAGATGATGACGTAAGTGGGAAATACCCCGAACTTGTCGGTGGCTAAACCTACAAAAAAGTAATGCCCGAGTGGTGGAACTAGGTAGACACTCAAGATTTAGGATCTTGTGCTCGTAAGAGCGTGCAGGTTCGATTCCTGTCTCGGGTACTTTGTGGTATTTAATGAAAATGGAATGTGAGATTTGTATAATTAAAGCTGCTGCTAGAAATCATCTTGGATCAACTAAGCGATACAAGGAATTGATGAACCTGTTTCTAAAACAGAATAAACTCTGTCCAGAGAGCGGAATTTTGATGCAGATCGGAACTAACGCATCATTGGATCATATTATCCCAATATCAAAAGGCGGAAAAAAGAACGATATACAAAATTTACAATGGGTTCACATCGTTGTAAATATTTTCAAGAGTGATAAAGATGAGGAAGAATTCAGGGCAGAGTTCCACGAATTCATAGAACAGTCATCTAAACATCTTGGCCTCGTGGTGGAATTAGGCAGACACAACGGGTTTAAGCCCCGTTGCCCAATTGGGCGTGAGGGTTCGATCCCCTCCGAGGTCACTTTTTGTTTTTGAAACACCAATGGTTTACAATTAAAGACTTCAAACGTACAATATAAGTAGAACCTTTAACAGAAGGAGATACGATGAGCCGATCACGAAGAAAAACTTACCTTACTCCCGATCACGGTAAAAAAGGTCGCTTCCCCCGCAATCACAAAAAGTTCAATGACGACTTCTGTGAAGACGACAGCCCTTCTCGCATGAGCATGAGAAGAGCACATGCGGTTTCGGCACCATACGGAGAAGGATGCCGTGGAGTTTACGCTGACACAAAGAAAATCAAACGAGTTCTACGAAAACAAGTTGGCCGTCCTTGGGGCGAAGTTCAAGGAGAATTCCTTGAAAAATTCGATGCAAGAACCTTTGAAGGCCACACCATTCGAGAGTGGCTTGACCACACAGTCGAACAAAATGTCATTGTTCAAAAAGACGGCAAGCTCACTGACACTCGTGGTTCACGTGTTGGATACTTCTGGGAAGACCTTTACGTCCATCCCACAACTGGAATCTTGTCTTTGGCACTCTGTGAAAAGAACAAATACAGATTTGAGACACCTCAGAAAGTCTGGGAAATGGATGGCGTACTCTACCATGAGCATGAAGACATCTGGTATCGAGTAAAGATGCAAGTCTTCGACAAAGCCAAGAATTGGTGGGGCTGGGGTCACGACTATGCCAACGTAACCGATGTATTCGTTCCTGATCCTCACGGATTGGTAGCTCACGGATTGGTAGTGGGTTACAGAAGCAGCGGCGGTATGTTCCGAGAGAAATACGGCTTCAACAAAAAGGGCCGTGCATGGTACTGCACTTGGAAGCAATCTGCCAACTCACGTGAAATTGCACATCTGAAAGCCAAATACTTTAACAAGAAAGCTGCCTGATGTTCAAGCCAATCCCAAGGAAGGGAACTGTGAAGCTCCTGCAATTATGCAGAGAAGCCACAGAAGGAAGCAAAGAAGCCGCTGATGAGCTTCTTGAATACATTGGAAAACTGGCGAACAGCGAAGTCTATCTTCTCAGAAAGATAGACCAGTTCTCTAAGGAATTCGATGAAGATTCCTTCAAAGTTTATGATCGCAGGATTTAATTTTCTCCAATGGCACTCTTATATGCCAATGGAGGAAAACTATGTCAGAAATTATCCTGCCTGAAGAGGCAAAAGAAGAAGAAAAGACTGCGGAAGACAAAGAACTCACTTACGATGCAAATGAAGCTGATGAAGAGAAGTTCTTTCTAATGTACCATCTCAATTGGTCTCCTAGCGAAATAGATGCGATCCCAGAAGATCGTCGTCAGTGGATTATCACTAGATTTGTGGGCCAAAAGAACATGGAAAAAGAAGCCATGGCTCAAATGAGAATAGCTCAACAATTAGGCAACAACCCTGATTTTAGGGTGACGTAACAAAAAAAAGCCCGGCGATTTCTCGCCGGGCTTTTCTCACAGAGGACGCTCGTGGCCGTGAGCGTTTATTGAGGTGGAGAAGGTGCTGCTGGCAAAACTGCTGGCAAAACTGCTGCTGGTGCAGCTACCACTGGTGCTGCCTGTCCTACCGCACATCCGCCAGTTGAACTACTTCGTCGAAACACAATTCGGGTGCGATGACGAACAACATCGTTACAAACCGCTCGGGCTGTAGATATCACAGAACATCCCACATTGTGGGCCACACGAAAAACATTTCTCACTGGTTGACATCGTACAAGCTTAACCTGACAACTTTGTCGGCATCGTCGATGACCAGCTTCCGCTGTATCTGCTGTCGCTAGCCCAATGGCTAAAACAGCCGCTACTGCAATCACAAATCTCTTCATCATACTCTCCTTTGTTTGGGACTCAAAAAGACTCCATTCAATTCGTAAGTACGCAAGTATATTGGTTAATCCAAATTTGCACAAGAGGGGAATATGGTAAAATTCAGCAATACTTGGGCAGATGTGTTCAAGACCACAATAGAAACCAGCCTAATGCACTTAGCAGGAGAGAAATTAGACTACTTGGAAATTGGAATCTTTGAAGGCCAAAGTGCGCATTTAATGTTTGAAAACATACTCACAAATCCAGAAAGCACATACACTGGAATTGACCCTTGGATTCTTGGCGGAAAAGAAATAGCAGAAGTTAATCTAAGAAATCACCAAAATGTGACAATCATTTCAGAAAAATCTCATCTTGTGTTAGAAGATTTCTGTAGAAAAAACAAAAAATTCGACATTGCTTACATTGATGGAAATCACTCTTATGAAGGAGCTTTATCAGACACGGTATTGACTTGGGAACTAGCCAAACATATAATCATCTGGGACGATTATGGAGGAAGAGCATTCTCTGAGGATTATGGAGTCAGAATGGCTGTTACTGCTTTTCTGAGAAATATTCCAGATTCACAATACAAAGTTATTGCAGACGGCTACCAGTTTGCAATACAAAAATTGGGATAGTCGCTGGCAGGAAACTGTCAACGATATCTCAGCCGAAGCACCGGGTCAGGCGGGAAACCGAGCAGCCCAGCTTCGGTTTTTTTATACCCCATAGCGTAGATACTCTATGATCTATGCAACCATTTTAACGCTTTGTTCTTTAGTCTCTCATGACATCCCGGATGACTCCCTTCTCTTTGTAGAAGGTGGAAGCAACGCCGTCATGACACACACCAATAGCCCCTACTCTCATGTTGCTTTGATATTCAACATTGATGGAGAACCATGGGTTTATGAGGCTGTCAAACCAGTCGTTCGTAAAATAAAGCTGTCTGATTATATCTTGGAGATAGAAGCAGAGAACAAAAAGAGGAAAAAGCTAATGAAACTTTGGGTCAAAAAGCCTAAAGCAAGGATTGATACATCGCCAATGTTGAAATATTTGAATGCTCAACTTGGAAGAAAATATAGCATTGGCAGTTATATTACAGGTGATCCACAAGATAAGATTCATTGCGGAGAGCTTACAGCAAGAGCTTTGATTGCTGGAAAAATAAAGGTCCATGGAAACCCTTGTAAGAAAACTCCACAGGGAATCATGAACCTTAGTCGCCCCTACTACAGAAAAGCTCGAATGATCTAGTCGTTCTCTTTAAGAATGACATAGAGAGCATGAATCAAGCCGGGGAAATATCCCATCAGCGTCAACAAAATGTTGAGCCAAAAGTGCATACCAAAACCAACTTGAAGTAAAACTCCAACTGGTGGTATAAACACAGAAACTATAACTCTAAGAATGTCCATTTTACCTCCTTGAATATAAAGGACCGCTATTACTATGTATCCCTAATAGTTCGGGAGATTGTAATATGTCTTAAAACCATACCTGAAATTATTCCCGAACCACTACCTTAATAGTAATGTGGTACAAATTTTGGAATGGATCAAGAAATTATGGAAGGGAAAAGAACCTAGTGTTCTTCACCCACATAATCGCATAAGGAGAAAAGTGGACTCAGCAACAATTAAAGCACGATTGACAGGTCTTGGATGGTCTGTTAATGAATTGCCGATAAGAAGTGGACAAGAAATAAGACAATGGAAAGTGGTTGCTGTAAAAAACGACCACTCCTACCAAGTTACCGGAAAAACATTAGATGAAGCAATTAAGAACATTGGCCTCACATTAGGTGTTGTGTCAGATGAAAGGAAAGTATAGAATGGCAGAAGAAACAAGACTAGAAATTGGCACAGCAGTTAAGACAGTTTTGGATGAAAACAACATCGCAAAAGACTGGGTGCCAGAAGCGTTAGCAAGTAGAAGATGGGACATTCGAGGTGTGATTGAAAAGCACTCTGATAGTCATGGTTTTTGTTACGGAGTTCGTCACGAAGATGGTAGTGGCGGATGGTATGATCCACACGAATTAGAAGAGGTACAAGACAATGCGAGGTCGGATAGCTCAGTTTGACATGGATGATACGCTGTTTGATTTCAGCGGCACTATGATCAGGGATCTTAAAGTGTTGGCCGCTCCAGAAGAACACACGGAGCTTGACAAAGTAACCAACATACGTGAACTGGAAGACTGGCCATATCTTAAAGCCAGAATGGATATGATCAAAAGAGTTCCCGGTTGGTGGCGTGATCTTCCAAGATACGAACCCGGTTGGGACATTTATAATCTTGCCAAATCCATTGGATTCTGTTGCAAAATTCTCACCAAAGGTCCATGGAGCAAACCTCATGCTTGGGCGGAAAAACATGAGTGCATCATGAATCACTTTGGAGAAGATGTTGAAATAGGAATCGTAAGTGGCCAAACAGACAAGGGAAACATGTATGGAAGAATCTTGGTAGAAGATTATCCTCCATACTTGCTGGCTTGGCTACAACACAGAAGTAGAGGTCTGGGAATACTCATTGACCACCCATCCAATCGAGACTTTGAACATCATAACGTCGTGCGTTATGATGGAACAAATCTCGAAGAAGTTAAAATAAAATTACAAGCTGCTTATGATCGAGAATCAAAGCAGCATTGGAAAGAGTTGATGCCATGAATAAATTTACAAAAATTGCAATTGGGGCACATCTAATGATGACTGCGATTGTGGTTGGAACATTCATTGCTTTGATGACATCACCACATGAGGAATAAGATGACAGAGTACAAAAACGCCATTGGCACCGATCTAAGAGTCATCATTGTTTCTATAAGCACTCTCATCATGATCGTAGTCGGAGTAGTATTTTCCTTTTCTGAAGAAAAAGAAGATGATGAAGAGCCATTTGTACATTTGCCATATAAAGCTCCAGAAGACCCCAGTGAATCTCAAACTGAATCTGCACCTAAACAGTTGAATGGCCCACTAAATGTTCAATTTGAAACGGCAGCGGAAGTTACTCACTCTCCATATTCCCCCGGAAACAAAAGTTGGGCACCCACAGAAGACGATAGATCAGAATGGAAGAAAACAAAGTGGGAAGAATCAATTCTGGAGTGGGCTCAACCAAAGCTTGCCACTTGGAGTTGTCGATCCTGTAAAGATAATTTTGGATCGAATTCCAGATTTGTTGCAACCGAAGGAGGCAGTCACGTTTTTAAGCACAAATGTAAATGTGGCCATGATCACACTGTAAAACTTAAGCATGGAAATTAACTGCATATGGCAATCTTAATCAAAACTGAAGAGCAAATTGAGGGGATTAGAAAAAGCTGCAAGCTAGCCCACGACACTCTTTACATGTTAGACAATGAAATCAAAGAGGGTGTGACAACAGAGTCCATTAACACTCTTGTAGAAACTTATATTCAAGACCATGGAGCAATTGCGGCACCTCTTAATTATCATGGTTATCCCAAATCTGTTTGCACTTCAATCAACGAAGTAATTTGTCATGGAATACCAGATGCTACCGTGCTCAAAAATGGCGACATCATTAACATTGATGTGACAACAATTCTTGATGGATATTACGGAGACACCAGTAAGATGTTTGCCATTGGAGAAATCTCTTCATGGGCAAGACAGTTGTTGGATGTCACGAAAATGTCTTTAGACTTAGCCATCAAACAAGTGAAGCCGGGAAACACCTTCGGAAGAATCAGTCAGGCAATTCAAACCTACGCTGAGAGCGAAGGATACTCTGTGGTCTATCAATTTTGCGGACATGGTGTTGGAGTGGATTTTCATGAAGAGCCACAAATAAATCATCATGTTGATATTCAAGACAAGAACTTCAATACCAAGATGAGACCGGGAATGATTTTCACAATAGAACCGATGATCAATCAAGGTGTAGCAGAAGCAGTTCTTGACAAGTCAGACAAGTGGACAGCAAGGACAAGAGACGGGGAATTATCTGCACAATACGAGCACACAATGCTTGTCACGGAAACTGGCGTAGAAGTCCTTACTTGATGTGTATATAATGATAAGTGGAATGAGAATTCTGCTGCGGTCTTTGGCCGTGCCTCGTGTTGGTAAAACAACTCTCGCCACTAGGTAAAACCTAAGAGCTTTAAGTTTCTTAAACTAGAGAAAAGCGGCAGTAGAGAGTTGAAGGCTGACATAGGCTATAAATTAAGCTGCCGTTTTTGAGCCCTGTGAGATAATTTCAATCAGGGCTCTCCCTTTGCGCCCTTGCTTTGGACCAAATGTTTGATACAATAAATCTACAGAGCAGTTCCTACGTCATCGCAGCAACACCGAGTTGTTGAGGAAGGTCAGGACACCATTGCTTAAGGTAGGAGGGTCTTTGGCCTGTTCGCACTACCGAGGGTGCAACACATACAGATCGAGCGGGTGAGCAACGCTATGAGATCGGGTCGTGGCAGCGGCAACATAATAGTTACCGCCAGCGAAAGCTGAGATAAATGATGACGCTCGACAGAATCCTGCCTATCGGGAACTGCTCTGTTTTCCAAAGCTCTGAGGACCGCCAGCCGTGACTCTTTCGCCACTTCGTGGCCTTGCAGGAGCTTTCACAATACCATTGCCTTTTACGATTGTGACAAAATCCCACCAATTATCAGGCAACCGCTGAATCCCTTTAGCGTTCAGCGATGATGGTAATATTTCTAAATTTCCTTGCCCATCATGAGAGAGCCACCCTTCTTTGGTTTTAGCAACCCAAGCTCTGTCCCAATTTACAGCCATTGAAGCTCTATTATCTTCTTTTCGGAAGTCAATAATGTCCCCAACAATCCCGTTAATTGGAGATTGGGGCATTTTCATATGAGGCATCTCGCTCAGTAAGTACCACTCTTTGAACTTCATGCCATATATACGAGTGTTATGTCAGAAACAGTTCCCGATCATTGGTACAAATACGACTTCCCTTTAACAAACAAAGGGCCTACTCCATCTCAAGCTGATTACAGTTCTGAGAATGTAGCTTGGTTAATCGAGTTCTTTGCTACGCTTATTGATGGCAGTGATCACACACAATTAGCTTTAAGATACGAAAACAACAGCCCAGAAAACACTGGTGATGACATTGTTGTGCGCCATCCACAAGATAAACTGTATCTTCCAGAAGCTTCTAAGTGCAAGTTAGACCAACCCAATATGATCAAATACGAAAGATTTGCCAAGCAATCTAGTATTTTGAAACTGTTCGAAGACAACTCTCCCGCTGGAATTAAATATTTCAATGACTGCGTTGATGGAGAAGCTCCTCCGGCTTAATACCCAAATCGCTCAAACGTCTCTTTTTCAGATTCCTGAACCAATTGACGAAGTTCTGGAGTCCATACAGCACAGTCTCCATACTTGGCTTCTTTCTTCTCGCTATCAAATCCACCATCAGAAGACACTGGTAGATCGGCTGCTTGATTAACCGGAGTCATTGTTCTGATATCTTCTTCATCAAAGAACTCTCCAGCAGTATTCAAAGCGGTGATTAAATCTTCGCAGAGATTTTCCTGCTTGCCAACAAAATCAACTCCATCCACATAAGGACGGAATCTCTCTGTGAGCCATCCGGGAGACTTGCTGGTGCAGTTTACAATAAACTCGCCAAAGTCTTTTGTTTCATAGTCATCGATCTTCTCATGACCGGGCTTCCATCCATTCAAAGAACGAAAACAAAAGAAACTTTTGTACCAGTCACAGGGATGTCTAACGAAACAAAAAGAATACATTGTACGAGCCGACTCGTACAGTTCTTCCACCTCAGAGGGAATTCCATGAGGATTAGTTCGATCTGGACCGATCTCGTACCGCTGAATGCCAGCACGATTTAATGCAGATCGAACCCAAGAACCGCCCGTTTTGGGCACATGATAGAATACTGAATTTGATAATTGTGCTGCCATACTCTAAAAGAGTAGAGTCAAGGTTTGTCTGCCACTCTTAAAGGACTTTTCCTTTGAATCTGCCGCCCATCCGGTCGATCAATCAGGTAGGAAATTCAAAGGGGCTAACGAGAAGTCTATGGGAGTCAACCGCCGACCGAGACGGGACTCTAAACAACACACAAGAACTGTGGCCCAAATTGAAAAAGTGGACAATGCAGAGTGTCAATTTCAGGAGGGACAGCTTCTCTCCACACATGATACTCAACCATGTAATACTCGGATTCATCAGAATGTGTCTCAACTCCACAGGGGCATCCATGCCTCTCAGTCATAGGAAGTTCCTTCTGAAAGAGCCTCAGAAGCCGTTTCAGCCGCACTTAGAGAAGAACCTATCTTCTCATACAAATCGTCCCTAGAGAAGCCTGAAGGCCCTTTGCCGTCCTTCCACCATGCTTCGGCGGATTCATGGCACTCATCGCAGACCGCTATGCCATTTTCAGCCACATATCCGCCATTTGGCATTATTGAACGATCTGTGATGTGATGAGCATCAAGCTCAATCAACCATTCTCCGTTTCCATGGATTGGTATGTGTCCGTTACTTCCCTGTCGGTCATGACCGGCTTTTCCACAACAGCGACAGGTGTACTTGTCACGGGCAAAGACTGCGTTTCTAAATTCAGTTCGGATTTGTTTTTTTCTGGTTGACGCCATGTTGATACCAATAAAAATCCAAGTGCAAAAAATGCAATATTTGTAGCAAGTCCAATCCAACCATTAAGGTCAAAATTGTAGTACCCAATCAATCCCGCAACTCCTATGCAGAACACTGCACGAAGTAAGTTACCCATTGTTCTAATCATATTGACTCCAAAGTTTTCGCATCTCTCCATTCTGAAAAAATATCGGCGGGAACACTGTTAAAATCGTACATCTCAATAGCATCCCATGGACAAACCTTGAGATCATACGGGCCTTTCTTCTTGGCTCGCACGCATAACTCGCAGCCGATGCAAGTATCAAGATCAATGCCGACGACCTTCTGCGGTTTGATATCCGAGTCAATTTCGTAGATGCAATTGACAGGACAGACTTCGATACAAGCGTTACATCCAGTGCAGGCCGCTTGATCTACTATAGCAACCGATTTGGGGTCTTTCTTACGATGGTATTTCTTTGCCATGTCTTATTTAGCATAGTCTTTTCGAAATGCTGCAAATACATTGAGAGAGCAGCATCCGAGAACCCACAGTAGCTCCGGGGTCTTTATCAACGATCAACTTACACGCATCCATTGAAAAAGATTGCTGGGCCAAAGGGTGGCGGCAAGAGAGTAAATCCATTGCTGTCAAAAAGAATAAAAAGAAACCTTCCAAATCAATTGTAAGGGTCAGCCATGATTCATCTCCACTTCCATTGTACGAAAGTCAATCCCTTTTGTAAATCACCAATTGGCAGTTTCATTAAAGGTTTCCCAAGACTCTTCCATGACTTTTATTTTTTCAAGAATTTTGGATACAACATCACAAGGATTTTCATCTTTGTAAATTGGTCTGCCTACAACAATGTAATCTGCCCCACCTTGAATTACATCCTTCAAAGTGCCTTTTCTCTTCTGGTCATCATCTCGTGGTTGAAGCTCGATTCCCGGTACAAATTTTATAATGCTGGGACGAGGTTTTAGAGAATCTTGAATGTCTCGAATCGTTTCAAGATCATTGGAACTACACACAATTCCATCGACGCCAGCAGTAATAGCTTCTGCGGCCAGACTTTGTGTTGTGTTTGTTCGTCCCTCTTTGTAGACACGCAAACAATGTTCGTGCGTAAAAGATGTGAGCACTGTGACGGCAAGCACCTTTGGAGAGTTCTCAATGTTTTTAAGAACGTCAACAACGGCACGCATTCCTTGCTCACCAGCAGATGCGTGAATCGTTATGAGGTCTACTCCGAGTTCCGCTATTCTTTCAGCGGTGCTTGCCATTGTGTTTGGGATATCATAAATTTTTAGGTCCAAGCATATTTCTGGAACGACACCACCATAACGAGAAAAGGTGGTTTTTAGATCGTCTATAAAACTAGGACCAGCAGCAACAAAAGTGTTAAGACCCACTTTTAAGGCTACATCAAAAACATTATTTTCGCTTGAAAGTTTTCTGACCAAATCCATGTTAGATTCTGGAGTTGGTAAATCTAAAGCTACTACCAGTTTCATAAGTTCTCTCCTTAAAACTTAAAAACCAATAATAGCTTAAAATTCTCTAGTGATCAATAGTGTTTTTGTGCAACAAAGTAAAAAATCGATTCATATGCACAAAAGCAACGGTATCCCATAGATTACGCCGCTTGTCTATCGCCCTCCGAATCGAGGGAAGAGCACATTGAAAGTGCTTTGTTGTAATTGCCTCGTTGATGACGCAGGCAAAAATAGCAAGTTCTTAATTGCTTGCCAGTAATGTTTCTTAGCTTAAGAGCCATTTTGGTCTCTTTTTTCCTATCCATAGTAGACCTCCCATTAAAATCCTTCCTTGAGCCAATTGTGTGATTGCGGATCTTCTATCCAAGTACGCCTTTGTAGGAATCTTGGCAAATCGTCGAATCTTTCTCTCCAATTTGGACCGAATCTTCGTTCCATTCTTTCGCTAAACAATGCTTCTTTTTCTTCTTCATTCAAAGAAATATAACTTGGCCTGTCAGGAAGATCGCCAGATAGTCCATAAAGAAGCATCATTTCATCAGAGATTCTTCCTTGTTGATGCAACTGAGCCATGCGAATACCAGTGCGGTTCTCTTTTCTTCTATATCTTGCACTTGTTTGTTCGTTTCTGAAACGTCTAGTGCGATCTAAAGACCAACGTGTAAACTCGTTATAAGTTTGCCGAGCATCATCGTCTAGTTCTTCTGGATCTATGCGTCCTATGACAGCATGGCACAAAGGGATATTCTCCTCATGCTCAATCTGATTTATGTATTCATCAGCTTCAGACCTTGGAATATCAGGATATCGACTTAACATAGTCAATATTGTTGTGTCAATTGTAGATGTCAAAACCCCTCCTGCAACCAGTTCTTATTTCTTTCCTTATATGTAGGCTCATTCTCCTTTGTTCTGTAACAAACACAAAGAAAATGTTCTCCGGGGTCTTCTTTCCATGCAAGCTCTATCATGCCATTATCCATCCATAAACAGCCTCTAACAATCTCGTCTCCATCAACAACAAGATTTCTGCACCGATAATCAAAAGAGTGAGGTTCGCCAGCTAAGACACCGGGATACCTTGTTGGTGGTATAATTCCAAATTCAGTTCTAGCTTCGTCTTTATGAATAAAGCCTGCTATCTCAGCCGGTATATGATCTGTTGGCTCGTAAGAAATGAGCCATTCCCCGGTATTTAATTGATGTTTTACATCCGTGTGAACGTATTCGTTGAAAATGTGCATGTTATTATGTATTGATTATAATAACATGTTACCAAAAGCGCAATAAAAAAGCCCTAGCACTTTGCTAGGGCTTTTTTATACCATTCCCAGAACCAAACAAACAACCAGTCTCACTCTTCCTCTTTGAACATTCGGCAGTCACCACAATATTTGCATCCGACCGCCTTCATGTCTTCAAATGAATCATGATTGCAACACGCTTTCAAATTCGGGGATAAAATGAGAGAAGGCTTCTTTCTCGATGAAAGACATGCTGTATCGAGCTAAGCGAAGATGCTGCCTCAATACTTCTCTGTGAAAATCATCCCTCGTTACCGGAGTATCATGTACTTCAACTTCTTTGGACTGGTAAGCACCATAGTACCCGTCCAAGCACTGTGGATCGTCACTAGGAATGTGATACTTCCCTTGAATGACAACCTCATGCAAGGTGACAGGGAGGACGATCAAATCGCCTCTTACTATGTTCCACCGACGACGCCCTTGACGAGCAAGACGAACAGCTTCTTCAAAAAGAGCAAACGCAAAGAAACTGGAATCCTCTGCATCAACACGAATTCTTTCATTTGATGGGTATTTCAATCCACTCTTGAAAGTTGATGCAAACACAGATTGGAGCAATCCGTTTCCGTCACGAGTGAAAACTTTGAATGCTCCAATTTTTGGAATATCAACATCATTCTTTTGAGTTAGGCACATTACAACAGTCTCCGTGCGGCGATCCGGCGTTGTTTTTCCACGCCGAGACACCTTCGGCAAAATAATTTTTAGTTTTCAGCCAAGCGATTACTTCATTTTGCATTGATTCAAAATCAAAGTAATATCGACGGTCTCAGTAATGAGGTCGTGTCTCCTTCTGTATCAGCCGTACCTGCTCCCATACGAAGCATAGGCATGGTCATATCAGAAAGCTCTTTGGCTCTCTTTGCTACTGCAAAGACGAGATCATTGTAGGTCTTCTGTGTCATTCCCATCTCCAATGCCAAATGTGTCACAGAACAAGTTTGCTGCATCCATAAGCTCTTGAAATTGTCCAAGGCCGTCACAGGTCCACTTCCAATCTTCTGTGAGGAAGATTTCGATCCCGTTCAATGCACCAACCATCTCTCCGACCAGCTTGGCATTTGTGTCTGTATCGCCACCAGCTTCAATCACATCAAAAATTGATTGAGGAGTGAAAGGACTTTTGAGAAAATAAGCGTAAGAGAAAGGAAGGCTGTCCAGAACATAACATGATCCGTTTCCAAACCTTTCCCGAATTTCACTTTGCTTCATTTTGTCGATTCGAGAACGATTTTGGAATAACCAGATCATTCGATCTTCAAGGCTGTCGTTCTCTTCCGTGGGATGTTTCCTCAATGAACTCATTTCATAATACATCCCTGTGCCTCTGCTTTTTTCTTCTCCCCACTCAAAGACTTGATCCGTAATTAAATCCAAAAGAGACTCATTGGTATAATGGTCTACGCCGCTAAACAAGCAATGGTAAACTGCGTGAACATGCACCAAAGCTGCTTGAGCAGAAATGTCTGTGAAGTGCGTCATGGCCGAGTGCCTGACAACTTGTTGGTTGAAATGCAATTCGGTTGGATCAAAAATTCGGGCTTGAGGAGATGCGTACCATGCCGCAAATGGAGAAACTTTCATGGGAACACCATTTCCGGTGCCGCCAAAGTTCAGTCTCGATCCTGCGGTGATCCAACGACTTCCATTACAAATATTGCGCACGGCTTCTCTGGTCGTGTTTCCCCAGCCGTCTGTGGTCTCTTCAAAAGCCTCAACGTGCTTGGCAGCAATTTCGTGATGGTACTCTTCAAAAGAAGACATCAGAGCCGCTTGCTGGCGGCCTTCAATGAATCCACGCATGACAGCTAAGCCAAGTTGAGTGTCATCTGTGGTTGTTCCCGGTGGATGATCTTCTTCTTTGAACCACTTGTGTCCAATGGGCGGAAGATACTTTCCAACACAGATGCCTTCTGGATGAACTTCTAATATCTTTTCAGGAGTCCATGTTTCTACAGGCTTGCCAGCAGCATCGCCAATCGCTCCACCAACCACCATTCCTTGAACTTTGCTTCTAGTAAGCATTTCCTTCTCCTACAAATTTTTGGACAAAACTTTTTTACAAGTTGCACACTCAACGTATTTCATCACGAGGCGATTTGCACACCACTGAAATCGAAGTGTTTTATGTGGTTTGTATCCACAAATGGGTTTTGTGTTGTTATCTGTGACGTGAACATTGGTAGAAAGGGCTTTACTGCCTTTTGGCTCACCACTGGCACGAGCAAAATATCCAGTTCTCATTATTCACCATCCTTTCCATATCACTATTCTACGTTACAAATTTTAAGTTGTAAAGCAAAGAGGCCGCAGAAAATGATTCTGCGGCCTCTTTGTCCTTTTCGTGTGGGAAGTCTGCATCTATATTCTATTTGGGTTTATCTCTCGCTCATGGTTTCTTCGGAATCCAGAGGATCAAAGTGAAGCCTATTGATGATTCGTTCTTTCTGGGTATTCCCATTTCGAACACCTCCACCAAACTCCTGATCCATTTGGAATTCAGTGTAAGCACTGCAAACTTCACAATACTCACTATTGCAACCACACGGATTTTGATATTTCCGCCACCGCTTTCAACAAGTCTTTTTCACAATGTTTGTTGTAAGCTTCTAAGTCCCAAGGAATCGCCAGCGATGTGTGATTTGGAGTTGAATGCCAATTAGATTTTGAGACAAAAAACCTTAATTTCACATCTTTAACAGAAGGGAACTGATTGTTCCTTTGTGTCCAAACTTCAATATCTTTTCCTTTTTCAGAAGAGGCGATATCATCGTTCATGATAGCTTTTTGAATTTCCCCATGAACTTTACGAGACACAGACCATATTCTTGCAACGCCGCCCTGATTTATGTTGTAATAAAACCGTTCTGTTGGTTTGTATTTTTTGGCGTCCCTTTGCGAGCTATGAAACTTTTTAACCTCATGCTCATAAAGGTCACAAATCGGACACTTCCCTTCCCAACAATTGCCTTCTTCACTTCTGGTCATACCACATTGATATACCTTGTTATTGGCAGGAGAGACATAATGTTGGCGAGCAGCCGTGAACAATGGCTTGCCGGGAGTATCCATAATCCTAATTATATCATGACGTTCTGCTGGCTTAAAGAAATGAATATTATAGAAATCTGTTTTTGGAGTCTTCAACCATGATGGGGGTCGTATTGGCTCTTCTTGTGTCGGGTGAACAACCCGTTTTTCCAAAAACTCTTCTTGTATCGGGCGACACTTAGGACACAACTTAGCAGTAGTGAAGACTCCGCAAATATTACAAGAATGCTTTGAAGCTAATTCCCGTTTAGCTTTATCTTTGGCAAAGATTTCTTTCATCGCATCTCTGCCAACCGCCAAGCCTAACCGGACACCGGGAAAAGGCAGTTTTACAACTTCCTTTGCTTTTCGACGACGAGCAAGAATGCTATCGACTCCAGCTTTGCCCAGATACCCTATGAATCCAATTGTGAAAACAGCAATTACAGGAATATAGTCGTTCATCAGAATCCCTCCACGAATAAAGGGCCGCTAACAAGAGTTAGCGGCCCTTGATCTGGTCAAGTCAAAAAACGGTGATTTGGAACGCTTTAATATCCGTTCCACGAAGGAAAGTGAAGTATCGAGTACCGTCATCCATTTCGACGGTCAGATACTCAGTCATTTCTTGACCATTCTCGTCGTCAGTGCTACGATGAAAATCCCAAGAGGAGACAGTGAGGTGTTCAAGCTCATCATCTTCAATCGTACCATCACCATCCAAATCTGCGAGCAAAGTGCAATTAGACTCATATGGGTCAGGGACGTTTTCAATCCTCCAATACTGTCGAGGAGATTCAAGTTCTTTTCCTTCATCGTCATAGTTGACTTTGAAGCTCGTTTCGCCAGCATCATCATAATCAGGATTGTGATCTCCGTTTTCACAGAGCATGTTGTACAAGTCTTCGTCCCAAACCATTTCTTCGTACAAATACAAAATTTGGATTCGATGACCAAGCTTGTCAACAACATTTTCATCAGGAGTCAACCGCAGTCGAATGCGAATGTATCCCTCTGTGTCCAGACTTGTTCCCTTGAGGTGATAGTCTGTGTGATGAAATTTCTCTCTTCCGATTTTTGTTTCATACACTGAAATTTTTTCAATGACGAAATTGATTCCAGCCATGTCCTCTTCATGGTCAAAACAAACCGTGCAACCAATTTTGGCTTCCAGAGGATTGTGATATTGAAGTTCCAAAGGCGTCATATCACGTTGATTTCGCCCAGTTAGGATATCGAAGAGCGAACGCCCTTTTCCATCGGCTGATGTCATGGTTTATCACCTTCTAAAAGAAAGAGAGAGCCGGTTGCTAAATCGGCTCTCTCAAAATTGGTTTAACTACCGAATTTCAGCCTTGTGGACACAAACCAAACCGCCACAAAACCAAACACGATGACAAGCATCCAGACAAACACAGTGCCAGCGGCACTACCTCCCCCTGATGCGACCACAGTTGGATTGTAAGCAGCTTCAACATAGTCTTGACTATATTGCATACCGGGGTTGTCGGCCATTTCTGGATCAACGTAGTCCCCATTTCTGGCTGTCCCTCCAGCTTCCAATGCAGCCAGTCGTTGTTGGACTTCTGCATCTTGCATACCTTTTTGATATGCCGTAGAACTGATGTTGCTTTGATTATTGTAGAGCCACGTCGCTCGACGCTGAGCCGACCACTCCATCATCATATACCAGTAGGCTGAGCTATATCCACCACCCATGCTGTAATATGGCTGGCTATGATACCATCCATATCCATGACTGTAGTTGTGAGAGGTGATATAGGTCGTGTGACGAGTAGTTCGTGCGGCGGGAGTGTAATAAGAAGAAGGACGAGAACGCATCCTCGTTACCGCTGCCGAGTCCTTGCGAACTTTTACAGATTTGCCTTTTGAGTTTGTGTATGAAGTCTTCGCTGGGGCTGTTGCCTTTGACGTTGTTTCATACTTTCTCTTACTGGCGGCTTGTTGATTTGCACGAGCCTTTGAAGACGTGCTGCCAGTTGTGGGCTTTCTGCTTCCTGTGGCCGGTCGGCTACTTCCAGTCGAAGGCTTAGAGCCACCTGAACCAAACTTTGGTTTACTGGTACTTGAACCAGTCTTTGGCTTACTGCTTGAACCAAATTTTGGTTTACTTGAGGAAGATGGCCGAGAAGACGAGGGACGTGAGGAAGATGGCCTGCTGCTGCGACTGCTGCCACGTCGTTGAGCAAATGCGTCCTCAACAATCATACTGCCGACAAACATTAGGCAGACAACGATTGCTAGCGTTTTACACCGCTTGAGCATGATGACTCCTTTCAAGAGATTGGTGTTTCCTTAACAACAACCAATTTACGAAAGGAGTCGATCTCAGTCAAGGTCAAACATTGGAAATAGGAAACATCCCCAAGTCTTTCATGCAATGACTTAAACGCCACAGTGCGTGATTCATAGTAGCCGCAAATGCTGGACGACCATTATAAATCTGTTCTTTCTCATATGCAGCCCCAATTTCTCGGGCCAATGTGTGAGCAAAATTAGCAACCGGAGATGGATCAAACTTTTCCACAGCTTGGTAAAAATAATACAGATATTGTTCAGACATGCCTAACAATCGAATATCAAGTTCTGTGAGAGGTTGAATTTCGTATTCATCATCTTCAGTAGGAGCGTTTGGTCGAGTCGCCACACTAACTGGCATGTATTCTCGCAAACGACATCTTGTCATATGACATTCTACCTTTGCCTTTGACACTCTTCGCCCCAATGCTGAATAGGCCCGAGCATAGGTGTAAGAGATGTACATTCCGGGAGATTCTGGTCGGCACCATTTTTCGGACTCAAACTTTACGTTTTTCTCACGAGCCGGTTGTAGCAAGTTCCAAGCCAAAACATTCCAAGCTAATTTCTCATCTCGTTCGTTCAAATTCTTCATTACCAACTCAACTGCATCTGAAGCAGACAATGCAGTTCCTTCACGAGATTTAAGCTTCTTACCATCAGCCCCCATCACTAGGCCCATTGATAGATGCTTCTTTTCAAAGCCGAGTGAAGCGAAATGCTCTCGTTGCTCATGACCTGTTATGTAATGAGTGGGATTTACCCAATCTGAAAATGACAAGTCATGATGGGCATACAAAGGCGTGCCGTCTGCTCGCTTGACGATTACAGGACCATTAGGACCGTCCCACAATTGGGGCAAAGCCAGATCAGGCCCTTCATTCACGTCAATTACACCGCCTTCCACCACGGTCGGCTCTCGTGTCTTGATGCTGTCGTCTGGCAACGCAGTGTCGTAATACACTTCTGGAGAATAACCTGTGAACTCGGTCCACTTCTTCCAGCCTTGTAACGCTGACTTTTTAACTCCCAGAGATGTTCCCAGCAATGCTACAAATTTTGTGTCACTCTGAGACTTCATCATATTTTGCAAAGCATTGGCCAATGCCAGATTTCGCAAATGACCCACATGGAGTTCTTTGTTGAGATTTGGGGAAAATCCATCCACCACAATACGTGACTCAGATGGAGCGAGTTTCACGGGCCAATCCCATCGATCCTTAGTGACATGGTAATTGTGGTGATGTCCGACCTGTTCGTACCGATAGCCTTCAACCATGTCCGCTGATAGCAGATCAGTGGATGTAAATCCTATGCCGAATTTGGGCTGCATTGGGTATATCATTTTGCACCTTCTTTCTTTGTTCCATTCTACGTTTATTTTTATGAGTTGTAAACCAACTTCTCTTCCAAAATAAAGCATTTTGGTTTACAATTCGATAAATACCAAGGAGGGTACGCTTATGGAAGCCAAGACGGTGCTTCATGCCGAAAACGTCCTCAGTCGTGTTATATCGACTGATTCAGACTTAATAGCTTTGCTGCACGATAAACTTAGGTTCAGGCCAAAGGATTTTTGGCACAATGTGCAGTATAAGAAAAAACGCTGGGATGGATGGCAAAATTTCTTTGATAAAAAGACTGGTAAATTTCAATCCGGTCTCTTGCCAGAGGTACGTGCTCTCTTAAAGCACCAGAAAGTACCTTATACATTCATAGATGAAACAACATCTGTGGATTGGATTTATAAAGAAATTGATCAGCAGTTCTTAGACCCATGGATTCCAGATGGTTTCAACATGGAGTCTATGCACGACTTCCAGTCTTCTTTGGCCAACCAAGCCTTCAAATACAATCGAGGTCTTATACAAGCCCCAACAGGTTCCGGTAAGACTTTGATTTTGATATCAATCTTAAAGTCACTTCCCCCTAAGACGCCTGTGCTTTTTCTTACCAAAAATTCAGGACTGGTACATCAGAACTATAAGGAAATGAAAGCATGGGGCGTTGAGAATCTTGGAAGATGGTATGCAAATTACAAAGAACCAAATTACATAATGTGTGCCACATCTCATGTAAAGACTTTTAAGTCACTTGGAAAGCTTCTGCCAAAGTTCAAAGTTCTGTTAGTAGATGAAGTTCACGAATGTATGTCAGAAGTTCCTATTCGCAACTACAAGAAGATGAAAAGCTGTTGTGTTCGATTAGGATTCAGTGCCACTCCTTACAAGTGGAATAAAAAGAAAATTGATGAAGTACACAAATGGAAAGTAAAAGGTCATTTCGGACCTGTATTCAAAACAAAAACTACGGCAACTGGATTATTGAATACAAAGGATCTTCAAGAAAGAGGAATCCTTTCTAAAAGCAATTGCACATTCTATCCAATTACACATCCTGATTTAGCATACGAACCATATCAAGATGCAATCAAAATGGGGATTGAACAAAACCTTCATTTTCATGACATCGTAAAAAATCTTGCTAGATCACAAAAAGGTAGAACTCTCATAATTGTCGAAAGATTGGAGCAAGGAGATTACCTGAAAAGCTTGATGCCAGAAGCTCATTGGATTCAAGGTAAAGATAGTCTCGCAGTAAGAGAACCTGTCCTTGAAGACTTAAGAACAAAAGATAGAGTCATAGCTATCATAATGAAGCCGATCATTACTGCTGGTATCAATGTGAAGATACATGACTTAATCAATGCCAGCGGAGGCGAGGGCGCACACAGCACAATTCAAATCATGGGTCGTGGACTAAGATTGGCAGACGACAAAGACATACTTGATTATCATGATTTTCATTTTCAAAATAACGACTATCTCCGAAAACACTCTGAATGGAGAATGGAAGTTCTAAAGAAAGAAGGCCATAACGTGGTCAGCAAAGATTTGTCATGAGTATTTTTGAAAACTGTCTCATTCAAGCACCAGACGGAGTTATTCTAAGCCGTTGCGGGATGAAAAAGGTTGAATGGTACATAAAGAATGGCTTGGCAGAGATCATTGAAACAGATCCCGTAACCACTATTCGTCTTAAGTTTGAACCTAGTGGCCGAAGAGGGATTGGCGATCCTTTGTTACTTGATGGCAAACCCAACATCTGTGTGGCCTGTGGGACTCCAGATGATCTTACCAAGCATCATATCATTCCGTATTCATTCATCAAATACATGAAGATCGAATATAAGGTTGACATCATCCGAGATATTTTTCCTCTGTGCCAACCATGTCACGGAGATTATGAAAAGCATTCTCAAGAAAAAAGAAAAGAGATGTCAATCTCTTTCGGAGTGCCCATGTATGGAATCTCTCAGAAAGAAACTAGGAAAGTTCGTAAAGCAATGGGTGCAGCCGCCGCATTGCAAAAATACAACGGCGACATCCCAGACGAACGCAAGAAAGAGATACTAGAAGTCGTGAAGGACTTCCTTGGCAAATCAGAAATCACTGATGCCGATCTTACTTCGGTTCGCAAGTACAAGATCGCAGATCGATCTGATTACATTAACTTCTCAAAACATGTGGCCGAGAGCGTCATAGACTACAGTGAATTTGCCAAAGAATGGCGAGAGCACTTTGTAGAGAAGATGAATCCCAAATATATGCCTGAAGCATGGAAGGTTGATCGCAAGACAAAAGATGTCTGGGTGACTCAACGTATGCTCAACCAAAGCAAACGTGATTAGAACCAACCACCTTGACTATCTTGAAGTACAGACTTGCCACATCTAGGACACTCCCCAGTAAAGGATTCTAGTTCTGCAACAGGCATCAGTTGATTCCTTGTAATTCGTATTCAGCGATCTTCTTTTTCCATTCCGAACGCTTCTTGTTGAACCCTTCTGTATCATCAAACACGAGGGATTTCCGTGTACAGTTCAATTTGGCCTGCAACGTCTGATACTCACGGACTTCTTGGATATCAGGCAGAACCATATCATCCGCAATCTTTATCGCTTCGTCAATGGTGCTGCATCTTTTGATCCTTCTTTTCAAAACTGCAAACGCAGCAGCAGAATATCCCTCAGTAGCCTTTTCTGCCTTTTTGAAATCCTTTTCACACTGAGGATCAGTAGATGATCTCGCAATCTTGAAATCCTTAAAGGTCCAAGTGATAAAATCGATTCGATCCTGATCTTTAGGGTCTAAAATCGGAATGATGATATCCATTCGGCCCGGTCGTCGAATATCTGCCGAGAGACGGTGTATACGGGCTGTCATAAGAAACCAGATGACTTTGCCGAGCAATTTAGGGTCAGACATCATGGCTTGAATCTTGCCCGTTAGACGGCGTTCTGTGGCGTGTCCACCATCGATGTCTCCGAATTGGGCATCTGCCTCATCCACAAAGATCATGATCTGATTGAACGTCTTGAGCAACCTGTACAGCCTCTCGAAGATAGCGTCTGTCTCTCCAAACCACTTGGATCGAATACTCTTCAAAAGAACGACCGGACAGCCTACTTCAGCAGCAGCGGCCTCACAGATAAATGTCTTGCCGCCACCAATAGGACCGCCAACAGCAGCACCAGCAATAGTGCCATCCTGAAATCCCGGAATGAGTTCTTCTTTGAGAAAGTTTTTAACCTTGGTGTTGCCAATACAATCATCCAAACTGTGAGATGGTCTTTTGAATTCTATAACTCCCTCACCAAGTTGAGAGATCATGTATTCTTCCACTTTGGATGCAATGTTATCTGGAGACAAATCTCCAGAAAGCATCAATTGTCGTATTGCATGAATTGAAAGACCGGCTGTTTGAACAGCTACAGCACCAGCCGTAAAAGTCATTCCATGGTCTGATCCAAAATTTGTAACAAAATGAGTTCTCTCTGTTATGTCAGGCAATGGTATTTCAACAGAGAGAACTTGAGGCATACGAGATATTCGGGAATGAATGCCAGATCGAGACTCAGAGAGTAATATGACACTATCTGGCCCATCCATAAATTCTGGTTCTGAAAACCAATCTTTGACGATAGCCACTCTCTTTCTGTCATTCAGAGACATCCGGCTAATTTGCTCTTCTGGCAAAAGCATATCTGCCGCTTCAATCATAACCAAAAGATTATTGGCCGCATTGCGATTGTTCAATCTGGAACATTCACAAATTTTATGAAGCAACTGCAAAGCGAAAGTGGAATTTTTGCCACTTTCTGCTAAGCGATCTTCAAGTCCTTTTTGGCTTCCAGACACTTTCGACCATGTGCGATTCAAATCTTCTTTTTGATCATCGTCACCGCACACAGAAATGGAATTATTCAACTCATAAATTACTTGAGTGATTCCTTTTGTGCTGGTATCTGCATTGGGGAGAGAACTGTACTTCTTAGACAGATAGCTCATCAACGGAACGTAATCTTCCCCGTCGTAGAAAAGATCGTAAATATTGCCAGTGAGGACAACACATCTTGACTGGCCGCTATTGATGATGCCAGTAAGCTCGTTGAGGAAACTCATACTACTACCTTTTCTTGAATGATCTCATCATGAAAAATAACAAAAACACAGAGACCAAAGCCCAGAAATATCCTATCTTGGATGTTGCAAAAGCAACAAACCCAATAATAAACACCAGCGACAGAATTCCCTTGATGATCATTTGAAATAATCCTCGGCATGTGCAAATTGAAATCCGCAACGACCTGCAAAAGTCTTGTCAGATGTGCTGTCGCCAACATAGATGCACTTGGATGGATCAAGCTTATGCTTCCTAATGAGACGAGCACCGAGACCACTGTGTGGCTTTCTGCAATAACAGGCTACAGGGAATCGATAGTGAGGGCAGTAATGCCATTCAATCTCAACATCCAACAGTTTATTGGTTCGCTCAAAGCAAGCATCAATGAGATGTATAGGAGTTTGAGTTTCTTTCTTCTCATGAGTTGACTGATTGGATACACCCAACAACAGTTTGCCTTTGGCTTTATCTGCTTTGAGCTTATCTCCACAACCAGCAATGATTTCAACTTCTAAAGCAGCTACCGGCCAAGGATATAACCCTCTGCTTGTACGAAGTGTGTCATCCGCATCAAGAATCACAGCTTCATTTGTGTAATCACTAGGCCACACTCTCACAAAAGGCCGCTTCTCGACCTCACTGAAACCATGTTCTGTCTTTGGAGTTTGTTTGCCGGGATGCTTCTGGTTTTTCTTCTTGTTCTCGAACTTGTTCTTGTACGTGAAGATAGCCACAGGCGGAAAGAGATTTGGTCCTCTGCCCTTGAAATCATCCGGCATGATAATATCACCGGTCTGATCGATCTGTCGAAGGCAGGCATTAAGCTGAGCGTCCTCAAAGGATGTCTGAAGCCAGACGCATCTGACTGGCACCCCGAGTTTCTTTCCTACAGCAATGATGGACTCACGACTTTCAATGGTCGGATAGGTGTTGTCCAGCACCACCTTATCTTTTCCATCACCAAAAGCCGCCTCTGCATGAGCGGCCTGTTTTTCGATAGTTCCACCTAGCTCATCTCGATTGATTCGATGATACCCTTGATCGGTGAACTCTTTTACGAGTGTAGTTTTGCCACCGGCATTGTAGCCCATGACAATAACTATTTCTTTGTTATCCATTCTATTCCATACTCCTTGACGGGATTGGGCCTGAGCGAGTTTTTCCCGCCTTGATCATTTCCACAATTTTTGTAGTGTTAATCATTCCCGGAATATCTGGGATGATAACAAGTTCGGCGAATTCTGTTCCAAAAATATGTTGCTCAATTTGAGCAGATGTGTCTTTGCTAATTGCAGCATCTAAATGTGGCCCAGCAAATTTTTCACACTTAAAAACCTTGTCTACAGCGAAATTTGCAGCAAGGGACATTAAGTCCTCAACTTTGTGTAAGATAAATGCCGAGTCCACAATAGACAAACTGTTAATGAGATTCAATCTGTGACGTGCGCCATGAATGGGACGAAATTCACCTTTGATTTTTCTAACCAATTCATCTGCATCCACCCCCACAATCAACTTGTCGCATTGTGCTTTACAACGCTCCAAGTAAAGAAGGTGACTGTGATGAAACAAGTCAAATGTACCACTGGTGAGTCCGACGATCATGGTTTGTTCTTCTTATTGATTGTGCTGATTAGTGTCTTGAAAACTTCTTCTGTTGCTTCTTTTTGCCTCTGAATTCTTGTCTCTGTTTTCAATTGAATACGAGTAACACCCATCGGTTTCAATGTGTCTCGGGCGGTGCGTCGATAGACACCAACCCAAATTACTCCATCTTTTTCCTCTGGTGCTCCCGGTCCAAAATGACCCACAACAGATGTTGACCAATCAGCTTCTTTGGTTCGAGCTAAAGCACCGTGTGCCATTTCATCAGCGACTTCTTCACTCTCACATGAATATTTTTTAACAGTGTTTGCTTTGACCCACAGCCATTGTTTTTTCGTTTCTGGACGATAAGTGACAGCCGAACCACAAAGATTCTCAGATATTCCGGGGCACTGTGAAAGAACAGCACAAACCATTCCAGCAGTACAACTTTCGGAGAACACAACTTTAATTTTATTTTCAGCAAGTAACTTTGCGAGTTGATCTCGCCTTTTAGAAAGACTCATTGGTTACTCCTTAACATAGTGACACCGGTGCCAACCCCTTTTTCAAGATCAGACCAAAAACTCACATGGTCATTACGATCTGCGTCAGGGGCGTCTTCCCTGAGCACAACCTGATTCAATTCTTGTTGTGCGGCAAAAAACAAATCAAAATCCCGAGGATCATCTGGATGATACACCGGTGCGCATTTATCCCACATTTTAGTTGCACCAAAAGTTTTACCGGCTTGCCCTCTTTCTTCATCATTCCAATTTTTGGATAGGCCGATAATTCGATCAGATACGTAAAAAGCTTGCTCAATACTGTGAGTAATCATAATCACAGTGTATGGTGGCGGTTCTCCTTTTTTCTTCGCTTCTAAGTTTTCTTGATACAGTCCTAAAAGCATTTCTTGGAACTCTTGCTTCATCGCTTCATCTAAAGCACTAAATGGTTCATCAAGAAGAAGAATTTTTGGCTTCATAATCAAAGACTGAGCAACCGAAACCCTTTGCTTCATTCCTCCAGATAGTTCTTCTGGATAATGTTTGTGTGCGTGTCCGAGCTTGAACTTGTTCAAAAGTTCTCTCGCTTCTTCCATGTGCTTTTTTCTCAAAGGCCACCAATACCAAGGCATGAACAGTCTTTGAAACAGATTAGTTTGATCGAGCATCAGACCAAATGCAACATTGTCTTCTGTTGTCATGAAGTCGTACAAGCTTCGATGCTGGTAAACCATTCCAACATTTCTATTTGGCCCAAGAACAGGAATACCGCCAGCACTTATTGTACCTTTTTTCGGAGGAACTGTCCCCAAAATTGCGTTCAACAATGTAGATTTTCCACAACCACTCGGCCCAACCAGTGAAACGAATTGGCCTTGAACAATTTGCAGATTGATCTCATGAAGAACATTCAATATGCCTTGTCGTGTTTCAAACCATTGGCTGACGTTTTCAATATCGAGTATGATTTTGTTATTGTCCATTATTTACTCCCAAACCAAGGGCAGACTAATTTGCGAATGCCGATCATCGATTGCCCCATTAAAAGACCAGTCATGCCGAGGAATGTCAAGTAAATGTAAACGACATTCATATTCAACATGCGACCTTGCATTCGGATTCGATAACCGAACCCCTCACTGCCTAAAGAATATTCAGCAGCAATCAAATACACCATTGCCGGGCCGATGGTCAGCCTAATCCCATCAATGATTTTGGGAAGTATTTTTCTCAACACAACATTCCAGATCAATTCTATGTTGCTTGCGCCGAGAGTGTATGCTTTGTCAATTTCATCCTTGTGCAAATCATACTTGGCAGCAAGATAAATGCTTTGGATGAGAGTCGGAGTGATGCCGAATCCTACCAACATGATAAACATCATGTTCTGATCCCACTTGAAAATAGTGGCAATCACAAGGAAGACGGCAAGCATCGCTGTTGGCGGAATTTTAGACAGAAAACTCAACGACCAAGAAAACAACGATTCAATTGTAGCGTAACACCCCATCAGAGTGCCTAGAACAACCGATATAAACGAAGCCCACACCATTGCCTTGAATAGCCTGCTGTAAGTCGCCCACACATCTACAACAATCCATGGCGGCTTAGCAGGAGCATCAGGGTTAAGAAGGGCCTCAAGTTCACTCTTGCGAGGTTTGAATATCTCTACAAATCCATCTTGAAACTGAGTCAAGTTAGGAATGGTTGTATCAGAAGGGTTTCGGTTTTTTTGTATGTTTGAAAGTACAGAGTATCCAACAACGATGAAG